>JAABUN010003406.1_pt1 | contig 24724 bp, 17 predicted proteins | sample 5559311 | NCBI WGS metagenome assembly JAABUN01 (sample SAMN10711877, study PRJNA513370) | rock metagenome | isolation source: Antarctica rocks | place: Antarctica: Victoria Land, Siegfried Peak sud
TGAGCGGCAGCACGCATTGTTGGCCGTCGCCGACGGCCTTGCGACGGTGGGCACGCGGAGCCACTGATCCGCCCGCGCCAACGCACAAAACGAGCAGAAAGCGATCATCGAATGTCGGCAAGACCCATGATCCCGGACACATATTGATCCGCTGCGTGGCAAGAAATGCCGCTGCCTTGGCACCGATCATGACGCGGTAACTGGATAAAGTGGCCGGAGTTCTTGCTAAGTCAGGTGCAAACATGTGTCCGGGATCATGTGGCGAGGTTTGGTCCGGACTACTGTAGCACCCGGGCGGATACACGGCTATCCGCATGGCCACCGATCGGCGAAACCTGGCCCGGCGCCACCGCCGGGCGGGACGCTCGTCGGCGATCCGCCCCCCCTCGTCGGTGGTGCCCCTCCCCGCTCGCCGCCCGGCGAACGGTTTTCGGCCCCCGGTCAGGCCGCAGCGAGATCCGGAGTATCGACCGGATTGACACTTATTCGTTCCACTATTGGGTCGCACGGCCCCCTCGACAAGCTGTCACAACCCCCCTACACTCGGCAGGGATAGAACATTCGTGCTAATTCAAGCATGGGGGCACGGGATGGCGAGCGAGGGACGATATCGGCTCGACGCGACAACGGCACCGGATGGCCACCCTTTCACGGTGTACGACATGCTGGGTCGGTCGCACACACCACTCACGGTATTCGCCCGGACCGTCGCCGCGGGCCAGCCGGCCGCGGCCCGGGCGTACACCTACGCCGTGCTCCCCTTCTTCGCGTTCATCGACACCGACCCGGTGCAGCGCGAGGTCGGGCGTCGCTGGGACGACCCGCCGGGCGAGGTCCGCGCCGCGGTGCGTGCGTACCTCGCCCGCCACCCCGAGGGCCGGGAGTTGTTCTTGGCTGCGCTACGCCGATTCTACCGGGTTCAGCGCGCCGCCACGGCCTATCGCCATGCGGACCCCCTCGCCGGGCCGGTGGCCGCGGCACCCGCCTCCGCCGCCCCACCCCGCCCGGCGACCGAGCGACGACGGGCGGCGGATGTCGCCATCGCCGATCCGCTCCTGCTCGCCCGCCTCCTGCTGGTCGGCCGCCAGATCGGCTGGGGACTCCGGGAGCGCTGCGTGGCGCGGATCGCGCTCGAGGCCGGCGCGGGCCTGGAGGAGGTGCTCGGCCTGACCCTCGGCGGCTGGCTCGATCGGGGGATGGGGCGGGAGATCGTCGCCGACGCGGTCGGGCGCGACCGCCGCGTGCGCGTGCTGCGTTTCGCCCCGCTGACCGCCCGGCTCCTCGGCCAGTACGGCGAGACCGAGCGACGGCGGGCCGACCCCGCGGGCCTGGGCCTGGCCGCGCGCCGGCGGCTTGTGGCCGCCGCGGGGGCCGACCCCGACGCGGTGCCGCTCTTCCTCACCGCGCGCGGCACGCCGCTGCGCCCCGCGACCTTCCGTGATCGCTCCTGGCGACCTGCCTGCGCCGCGGCGGGTTTGGCGCTCGAACCCCGTGACGCCCGCCGCTGGTACGCGGCCCAGGCGACGCGCTTGATCCGCGAGATCCGCTCGGGACCGACCGTCGTCGCCGAGTTGCGCCACCTCGCGGGCTACCTGCGCGGCGTGGGCGGCACGGGGGAGCGGGGTGCGGTCCTCGATCGCGCCGCGGCGACGACGACGGCCCACGCGCGGGTCCAGGACCGCTTCCACGGTCGCCTCGGCGAGGACCTCGGCCGGGCGCTGGCGGCGGCGCTCCGCGACGCCGCGTAGCGGGAGGCCCGTCGCGGGGAGATAGCGGCCGCGGGTCGGCCCCGACACGCGGACGGGTGCGTCGCGACGGCACCGGGGGAGGAGGGGGACCGACAAGGGGCTTCAGCGCGGCGAATGGCACGCGAGGGTGCCCGCGCGGCATGGCGCGCCCGCGAGGGGCGCGACCACTCGACAGGAGGAAGGACCATGGCGAACGCACAACCGCGCAACACGTCCCCGGTACCGTCTGCCGTCCAGCCACCCGGCGTGCGGGGGCGGCTGCCGCTCTACACCCCCTCCGGGCTGGCCCTCTACGCCTGTCCCCAGCGGTACTTCCTGCAGAAGATCGCCCATCGCCCGGCCGACGAGGCGTTCAGCCCGGCGCTGGCGCGGGGCAAGGCGACCCATCGCGTCCTCGAGGCCTACGGGCACGCCCTCCGGCGCGGGGAGGCGACCCCCGGCAACCTCGCGGCGCGCGTCGCGGCGGCGCTGCCGCGGGACGGCTACCCCGACGAGCGGGCCCGGACGGAGGACGCCGCGGCCGTCCTCGCGCAGGTCGAGGTCGGCCTGCGGCACCTCACGGCCGGGCGGCGCGTCCTGGCGGTCGAGGCGTTCCTGCGCTACCCCTACCGGGGCGACGCGGCCTGCCCGCCCTTCGTCCTCGGGGCGAGCGCGGACGCGATCCTGGAGGGGGTCGACGACCGGGGCGAGCGTTTCCTCGAGGTCGTCGACTGGAAGACGGGGCGCGGGCGCGGCGTCGATCTCGTCCAGGAACTCGCGCTCCGCATCGTCGCCAAGCACACCTACGGCGAGGGGGGCTATGCCTACATCGTCAGCACGACCGCGTTCCTCGCGGAGGACGCGACCTGGTCGATCGTCCGGGATGACGCGTCCTGCCGACGGAGCTGGGGCGAGATGAAGGCGACCGTCGCGGCGATCGAGGCGGAGGAGCGCTGGGTGCCGCAGGCGAGCACGCGGTGCCTGTGGTGCCCGTACTTCCAGAACGGCTGCGCGCTCGACCAGACGGACGAGGGGGGCGACATCGGGAACTGGTTGGATGGCGCAGGGGACGGCCTCCAGGGCGAGCCGTAAGCCGGGCCGCGGCCCGGCACGACGCGCCGACCAGACGACCGGGGGCACCATCCCGGTGCCCGCTCGCCCGGGGAGGCCGCGCGACGCCAGCGCGGCCTCCCCGTTTGCGCCGCCGTGGGGTGCCCGGGACCGGCGCGCCGACCGGTCGCCCCGTCCCGATGGAGGAGGACCGGGCCACCGGGGGCACCGATCCGGCGGCGGCGAGGCCGACGCGACGTTGATCGGCGGCGCTCCCTGCCCTGCCCTCGCGAACCCCGGGTGATCGTCGCCCGCCCGACGCCGATCACGCGCGCGCCTTCTCCCGCTCGACCTCGAGCCGTCCGAGCGCCCTGGTGGCGTCCTTCACCGCGGCGCGGACGAGATGATCGCGGTTCTGCGGCGGCCAGAGCGCGAGCCCACGTTCGGAGAACGGCAGGGCGACGTTGTGCGCGGCGGACAGCGCCAAGCGGAACGCCAGGGCCAGGTCCCGCAGCTCCGGCGGGGGCAGGTCGACCCGCCCCGATCGGTCGTAGAGCCCCGCCAGCGCCGGTTCCCGCGCCGTCATGGCGGCGAGATAGACGTCCTCCGCAAGATGCCCGGCGTCCCGCTCGACCAGCAGCCCCGCCGCCGCCCCGACGAATGTCGCCAGCGGCGGGAGCATCGCGTCCACCTCGCGCAGGTAGCCCGCCTTGGTCGCGGTCAGGGATCGATTGAACGCGGCGCGGTCGGCCTGCTCGCGGTTCCAGTCGATGGCGATGCCGTCGAGCGTCTCGTCGCCCCGCGCCGGTGCCGGTCGGGACGCCGGGTCCAGCGCCGGGTCGACCCACTGGCCGCGGCCGCGCCAGTTCGTGTTCGCCGCGTCGTCGAGCGACGGGTAGACGAAGAGCCAGACGACGTCGGCGGGCCGCGCCGCCCAGCGCGCCGCCGCGATCTCGTCGCGGTGGTAGGTCTCGCGCCGCAGCGCGGCGGTGGCCGCGCGGATGACGCCCCGGATGGCTTCCTCGTCCGCCGACCGGTCGACGAGCAGGTCGGCGGCGTAGCGCTTCGCCCCGCCGTGGCTCACGTCCCGCAGCGTCAGGATCGTGTAGGGGGGCGTGCCGTCCGCCGCCCCCGGCGTCGCCTCGCTCGGTGGCATCGGCATCCCTCCCGGCCGGGCCAGCCCGTGCCGTTCCTTGACCGCCCGCCCCGCCGTCGTCAGGTCCAGGAAGCGGACCAGATCGGTGATGTCGTAGACCCGCGCGGGCGGGTCGGCCAGCGTCTGCTCCAGTTCGAGCTTCTTCGCCCCCAGCTGCTGGATGCTCACGAAGACGAACAACCGGGGCGGGTGGCCGCGCCAGCGGGCGTACTCGCGGTGGAACTTGCCGCGGGGTGCGACGAGCGGTGCCTGCTCCATCGAGAAGGCGAAGACGACATCCGTCCGCCTGTCGACGATGATGGCCGCGTCGCGCCCGCCGTCGCGGACGCCGCCCGCCTGGCGGATCTCGGCGAACTCGGGCCGCTGCGCCAGGAAGGCGACGGCGATGTCCTCGAACTCCCGCCAGCCGATCGCCTCCTGCACCGCCCACATCGTGGCGTGTCGCATGTGTCTCCGCTCGCTCCCGGCGTGCCCCCATGGTGCCCGATCCGGCCCACGCCGCCGCTTTCCCCCCGCCGCGGACCGCCCGATCGCGCGCGGGTGGCACCGCGCGGGCGACGACGGCCGGACCCGCCCTCAGGGGGCCCGAAACGCCTCCGCGATGGCCCGTTCCGGCGTCGTCGCGCGACCCTCCGCCCATGCCGCGGCGAACGCGCCCGCCCCGAGCGCGTCGTGCGCGCGGGCCAGGTCGCGGTCGTGGTTGACGCGCTCGGCACCCGGCGCGCGGACGCCGCCGACGTCGAGGAGGGCCTGCGCCGCGCCGAAGAGTCGCGCGGCGCGGCGCGGGTCGCCCTCGACCGCAGCGAGCCCGGCGAAGCCCTCCAGGCAGCGGGCGATCCCCAGGGTGCTGTCGAGCTCGCCGAAGAGCGCCAGGCTCTCCCGGAGTGGTCCCGCGGCATGCCCCGCGTCGTCGCGCGCCAGCGCCGCCTGCCCGAGGGTGCAGAGGGTGACGGCGAGGCCATTGGCGTCGCCCGCCTCGCGCAGGAGGGCGATGGCCTCCGCGAGGAGCGCCTCGGCGCGCGCCCCGTCGCCCGCCAGGAGCGCCGACAGGCCGACGTTGTTCAGCGCGCGACCGAGGTCGCCCAGGTCGCCGCCGGGCCGCAGCAGCCCCAGGCTCTCCTCGTAGCGCGCGGCCGCCCCCGCGTCGTCGCCCCGCATGCGCGCCACGTTCCCGAGGTGCATGAGCGCCCTGGCCGCGATGGCCCGGTCGCCGATCCGGCGCGCCAGCGCCAGGCTCTCGCCGAACAGGCGCGCCGCCGCCTCGTCGTCGCCGACCCCGCCGAGCACCGCGACGATGCCCAGCTCGTCGAGCGCGTCGGCGGCGGCGCGCTCGTCCCCCAGCTCCCGCGCCAGGGCCAAGGCGTCGGCCAGCCGGTCCCGCGCCGCCACCGGGTCGTACTGCGCGCGCGCCAGGCGGCCGAGCGCCAGGGTCGCGCGGGCCCGCGTCCCCGGCGACAGCCCCGCCCCCCGGGCGAGCGCGCGCTCCAGGGAGCGTCGCCCCTCGCGCAACTGGCCGCGGCGCCACCAGAACACGCCGAGCGCCCCGGCGAGGCGGGCGGCCCGCTCGCCCTCACCGCGCTCCAGCAGCCAGTCGAGCGCCGCCCGCAGGTTGTCGACCTCGCGGCCGAGGCGGGCCAGCGACGCGGCGGCCCGGGGCCCGTCCAAGTGCGGCGCGGCCGCCTCGGCGAGGGCGAGGAAGTGGTCGGCGTGCCGGGCGCGCGCCGCGTCCTCCTCGCCGCTGGCTGCGAGCCGCTCGAGCGCGTATTCGCGGACGGTCTGGAGCATGCCGATGCGCGGCTCGTCGTCGCCCCGTCTGGTCAGGGTGGCCAGGCTCTGCGCCACCAGCGCTGTCGCGGCGTCCAGGACGGCGACCGGGGCCGTATCGGCGGTGGGGGATGGGCCGCACACGGCCTCCACCGCGGCCATCGTGGCACCGCCGACGAACGGCGCGAGTCGGCGGAAGAGGCGACGCCCGTCGGCGTCGAGGAGCTCGTCGCTCCAGGCGATCGTGGCGCGCATCGTCCGCTGCCGCGCTGGCTGATCGCCCGGCCCGCCGGTCAGCAGCGGCAGGCGGCGTTCCAGGCGTGCCAGCAGGGCCACGGGGGTGAAGAGCGGCGTCCGCGCCGCCGCCAGCTCGATGGCGAGCGGGAGGTTGTCCACGCGCGCGCAGATCGCGGCGACGGCGGGCGTGGCGTCCGGGGACAGGCGGAAGCCGCCCTGGGCGATCCGGGCGCGCACGACGAAGAGCGCGATCGCCCAGCGTTCCTCCAGCGGCGCGACCTCGTAGGCCGTCACTGCCGCGAGGTGTGGCCGCACGCGGCTGGTCGTCAGCACCGTCAGCGACGGCGCGTCCCGCACCCAGTCCCCGAAGAGTACCGCCGCCTCCGCCACCGGCTCGACGCTGTCCAGGACGAGGAGCAGGTTGCGGGCGCGCAGGTGGGCCGCGAGCCGCTCGGCGGTCGACCGGCCCGAGGCCTCCCGGATGCCGAGGGCCCGCGCCACGGCGGGTGCCACCAGCGCGGGATCCCGCAGCGTGTCGAGGGCGATGAAGCGGACGCCGTCCGCGAAGTCGCCGACCAGCGCCTCCGCCACGGCGACGGCGACGCGGGTCTTGCCGACGCCGCCGGTCCCGTGGAGCGTCACCAGGCGGGTGCCCGTCCGCAACAGCTTCGTCACCGCCCGCACATCGCCCGTGCGGTCGATGAGGGCCGTGTGCGGTGGGAGTCCGGGGCCGGGTGCCGCGCCGGGGCGCGCCCACACACCGCCCGGCGGCCCGGTCCGCCGCAGTCGCGCCGCCAACGCCTCGAAGTGACCGGCTTCCTCCGCTGTCAGGCGCAGGCCGGTGGCGATGAGCCGGGCGGTCATGTGCTGGACGGAACGACCCCTCCCCCGCTCGATGTCGCTGATGGTGTTCTTCCCGAACTGCCGTCGCTCAGCCGGATGCGCTCGGTCAACCCCTCCTGCGTCAGCTGCGCCCGTTCCCGCAGGCGACGGAGCAGCGTGCCGAGTTCGGACGGACCCTCGGGTCGCTCGCGCCCGCCCGTCATCGCCCGTCCCCGCATGGGTCGGCGGGGTGCCACCTTCGTCCGCGCGGCTCGCCCACGAGCAGGGCGCTCGCGGGACGTCCATGCGGGAACCGCTTGCGGGGATGTGGGTGGGGCGGGGCGGGCGGGCGGGCCATACTCATCACCGTTGGTGTCACCGCGGCATGTCGTCCTCGGGCGACTCGTCCGGCGGCGGGAAGATCTCGCGGAGCGGCACCCCGAGCGTGCGGGCGATGAGGTAGAGGCTCTTGAGCGCCGGGTTGCGCGTGCCGCGCTCGACGTCGCCGAGGTAGGTCCGGTGCAACTCCGTCGCGTCGGCCAATGCATTCAGCGTCAGGCCCCGTTCCCGGCGCAGCGCGCGGATACGCCGGCCGGTCCGGGCCAGCATGTCATCCAGTCCTGGGGGGTCGGGGACGCGCCTCCTCACCATGTGCGCAGTCTCGCCGGTTTGACACATCTTCGTCAAATCACTTTTAAGTGGCCCTCTTGTAGCACGTATGTTCTACTTTCGGGATTGGTGCGGCCACTTGGTCGGCCGGGAACTCGGGCAACAACGGAGGGAGACTATGGCGGGCCGCATCGTGAAGTACAGCCGCACGATCGTCCTCACCGCTTTCGTCAGCGTCACGAAGCGAGGGATAGGGCAGGACGGGTCGCACGTCATCCGCTGCCAATCGCCCATCGAGCGCGACCTCTGCTCCATCCTGGAGGTGGTGCCCTGGGTGGTGCGCTATGAGCACCAGCCCTTCACCGCCACCGCAGCCTTCGTCGACGGCAGCCACCACGACTACACCCCGGATTTCCGGGTGTTAGGCGAGGGCGTGCGCCTCATCATCGAGTGCAAGCCGGCGGACAAGGCGGGGACGCCCGAGGTGCGGCGGCAGATCGCGATCGGCCGGGCCTGGGCGGCGGAGCATGGCTACCAGTTCCTGCTGGTGACCGAGGAGCAACTGCGAGCGGGGGCGCTCCTCGAGAATGCGCGACTCCTCTGGCGCTACGCGCGGCAGCGGGTCCCCGCCCCGCTCCTGCGCGCGCTCGGCGCGAGCCTGGGCGATTGCCCGGGCGGCGTGCCGCTCGGGTCGCTGGCGGAACAGCTGGCGACGCCCGCGGTAGCGCCACTCCCCCTGGTGCGCGCCAGCCTCCACGCCCTGCTTTTCCGGCGCGTCCTTATCGCCGACCTGGCCGCGCCCCTGAACGATGACAGCTGTATCTGGCTCCCCGGGACGGGGCGCGAGGAGGGTCATGATGGCGCGTCGCTGGTTCGTTAACGGCACCACCTTCGTCTGGAAGCGCGAGGGGCGGGAGGAGGTGTACCTGATACGGCAGTCGCTCCTCGGTGGGCGGTTCCTGCTGGAGAACCAGACGTCCGGGGGCGAGGAGCGACCCACCCTCGCCGAGCTGGTCGCCGCTTGGGGGGCCGGGGAGTTGGTCTTCTCGCTGGACAAGCGCAACACGCGTCGGCGTGATCCGGCGCTCCCGCCGACGGACTATACCTTCGCCGACTTCGGCAGTCTGCCGGCGGCGGTGCGCCACGAAGCTTGGCGCCGCTACTCGCTCATCCGGCCGTACTTGGCGATGTCGCGGCGCGAGCGTGGGAGCGCGCTGCAACGGCTGAAGAAGGCGCGGAGTGCCGCATTCCGGGCGGTTCGTGAGCAAGGATGGGCGGGGGGCACCCCGGGGGAAGAACGGCGCGTTCAACCGCCGCGCGCGAAGATCGGCGAAGCCGACAGCCCCAGCGCATGCAAGCGGTGGCTCCGCGATTTTGTCGCGAGCGGCTACGACATCCGCGCCCTGGTGCCGCTGGCGGAGGGCCGGCCGGGCGGCCGGGGCGGGCTTCGGCTGGATCCCGGGATCGAGAAGGTCGTCGCCGCGGTGATCGACGAGGGGAAGCTGCGCGTGGCGGCGGGCGAGGTGCCCGCCGTCTCACTCAATGATCTCGCCGCTGCGGCCCGTATCCGCGTCTCGACGCTCAACCGGGAGCGCGTCGCCGCCGCCGCCCTCAACGCCGATCGCGCCGGGGAGGATGCGCCCGACAACGCGAAGCCGCTCCCCCCGCCCTCGCGCAAAGTCATCGGGGCGCGCCTCGTCGCGGCGCGGCTGGACCACCTCCTCAAGCGCCAGCGTAGCGCGCTCGAGTCCCATAAGGAGGACACGCAGACCCAGGTCGGCTCGCGGCCCACCCGCGTCTACGAGCGCGTGGAGATCGACCACTCGCCGATCGACCTGATCGTCGTCGACGACGTCGACCGTCTGCCGATCGGTCGGCCCGAGGCCACCTACGCCGCCGACGGGTACAGCCGTTACCCGGTCGGCCTGTACCTCTCGTTCGCGCCGGTCAGCGCCCAGGCGGTGATGTCCTGCCTGGCACAATGCATCCTCCCCGAAGTGCCCGGTCAGGATATCCGCACCCTCTACGGGACGGAGCATGGGCGGCAGTCCTACGGGATGATCGAGACGGTCTTCGTGGACAACGAGCGCTGCAACGTCGGCAACTCCGTGCGCGAGGCGTGCGGCCAGTTGGGGACCCACTTCGAGCAACAGCCCCTGGGGCAGCCCTGGCTGAAGGGCATGATCGAGCGCTACATCCGGACGCACCATAACGACCTCCTCCACTACCTGCCCGGCACGACGTTCTCGGACATCGTCCGGCGCGGCGACTACAACCCGATGGCGATGGCCTGCATCTCCTACTCGGCATTCAAGGCGATCATGCACGTCTGGCTCTATGACATCTACGCCGAGCGCAAGCACGCCGGGCTCGGGAAGCGCATCCCGGCCCGGGTCCTGGAGGAAGGCCTGCTGCGCTATCCGCCCGTGCTGGACCACAGCGCCGAGCATGTGCGCCTCACGCTCCTGGACACCGAGCGGCGCAACGTGCACCACTACGGCATCGACATCAATGGCTTGCGCTACCAGGGGCCTGAACTGGCACCCCTGCGCGCGCGGTTGCAGTACGCGAAGGACAAGGAGGTGAAGGTCAATTTCCACCGGGAGGATCTGGGGCAGGTCCATGTCCTCGACGAGTTTGAAGGGCGCTGGCTGACGATCCCGGCCAACCCGGATTTCGCGGCGTATGCGCGGGGCCTGTCCCTGTGGAAGCATCACCTCATCGTGAAGTTCGCCAAAAAAACCAATCCCGCGCCCGACCTGGACGCCCTGGCACGGGCGCGAGTGAAGCTCCAGCGCATCGTGGCGGAGGAATTCGCGCTCAAGGGCGGTAAGGTGACCCGGAAAAATCAGGCGCGCTACCTGGGCATCGGCGTCGAGCCCCCGCCGATGCCCGCCGGTGACGTCATCGGCGGGGTTGCGGGCGTCGGGATACCCGTGCTCCCGCCGACGGCGGGCACGAGCGTTCCCGCGGTGCCGGTCGACGACGGCGTGGCGATGGTCCTGGCCAGCGTGACGGATGACCCCGAGCCGGCCGCAGCCCCCGCGAAGCGGCGCGCGGGCGGGAGGCCGCGCCGGGAGCGGGCGGTGCCCGCGGAGGAGGAGCCGGACGAGTTGCCCGATCGCGCGGAATGGGGCGGCACCGTGCGGGGACCACAACGCCCGCGCAGCGCGGCCACGACGGCGGAGGAGCCGGACCGCGACGGCTGGGGGGGGGGCGTGCGGGGGCCCGCACGGCCGCGCGTGCGGGTGCCCGCAACCGCCGAGCCCGCCCCCGCCCGCCTCCCGGACCCGCCCAAGGCGACCGAGATTCCCACGCCGAAAGCGGTGCCAGAGGAGCCCCCGGATCGCACCGGCTGGCGCGCGGGGACCCACCTCCCGCGCGCCGCGCGGCAGCGGCGGATGCGCGAGGGGGGCTGAGGTGGCGGTGACACCCATAGCGGTGCCGGGGAGGGACGCGCCCGCGCGATTCGACGGGGCGACCGGGGCGGCCATGTCGCCGGTCGCGCGGGCGCCGCCGAGAGCGGCGTGGGCCGCCCCGCTGTCGACGAACGACCGCGCCCCCGGGTGCCGGGCCGCGCGGACAACCGCACCGGAGGAGGACCGCTCATGTCGCACACCGACGCTCACCAGGGTGACCAGCTGAACGACGCCGCGCACGATGCCATGCTGGCCGGGCGGGAGGCGCGCTACGATCATCTCGAGAAGATCCTGATCGAGTACCCGCGCGTGGCCACGATCCTCGCCGAGATCGCGTTCATCCATCGACACGCGCACCGCGCCGCAGAGGTGCGGGGCTTGTTGATCACCGGCCCGAAAGGTGCGGGCAAGACCACCCTGATCGACGTGTACATCAACGCCTTCGCGCCGGATTATGGGGCCGAGACGATCAAGCGTCCGATCATGTTCGCCACCGTCCCCTCGCGCGCGACAGCGGATGGCCTGGCGTCGGCGTTGCTCTACGGCCTGGGGGATCCCCGCTGGGCGAGCGGCAACCTCAACAACAAGACCACGCGGATCCACGAGTTCCTGCGTCGCTGCGAGACGCGGCTGCTCATCCTCGACGAGATCCAGCATTTCCAGGATGACGAGAATATCAACCACATCGAGGATGCCGCCCGCTGGCTCAAGATCCTGCTCAAGGATAAGCAGGTTAAGCTGGCGTGCGTCTTCGCGGGCCTCGAGGGCGGGACCCACAAGCTCATGAGCGCCAACGCCGGGCAACTCGGTCGACTGTTCACCGACGAGTATGTCCTCGCACCGCTGAAGTGGGACGAGCGTAAGGGCCTCGAGACGAACGAGTTCCGTATTTTCCTCGACGAGCTCGATGGGCAGTTACCGTTCGACGCCCGCGCGGGGCTCGTCGACGAGGAGCTCGCCTGGCGCTGCTACGTGGCGACGGGCGGGCTGGTCAACTACCTGATGAAGCTGATCCGCCGCGCGAGCTACCTGGCGATCGACCTGGAGCGCCCGTGCGTCGACCGCGCGCTACTCGCCGAGGCCTACGACCGGGAATTGGCGAAGGGTCGCCGCGACATCCCCAACCCGTTCGACGGCGACGAGCGGCCCGAGCCGCCGCTCCCGGCCGACGCGGACGCCGAGCGCGCCGAGATCGCCGGGGTCGGCAAGCGCCCCGGTCGGGGCAAGGCCAAGGGCGCGACCGGGGCGTCGAAGGAGCAGGTCGAGCGGATATTGGCGATCTAAGCGGCGTTCGGTGGGGGTGTGCGATGGTCTGGCGCGCGATCACGACGCCGACGCCGTTGCCCTGGGAGAGCCTGGAGGGGTTCCTGGAGCGCCTGCGCCGGGCGAACCTCTATGCGGAGCGTAACTGGCTCACGCAGTTCCTCGACGCCCAGCCCGACCAGCGCATCAACCTCCTGCGCGAGCGCCGTCACCACGAGCGCCTGGCCGCGCTCACGATGCGAGACAGCGCCGCCCTCGCGGCGCTGTCCCTGCATCGCGTGGTCCCGCGCTACTACCTGCCGGGGGAGCTACCGGGGCTGGTCGGCGGGCCGGGCGAGATCCCCGGCCCGCTCTGGGAGGACGGTCGGCTCCGCGTCTATGGCATGGGCGAGGGGCGCAAGGTCGCCCGGAAGATCTGCCCGCGGTGCTGGGCCGAGCACCGCACGCTGTTCCTGCCGTGGTTGCTGCGCCATGTGACGACGTGCCCGGCGCACGCGATCCTGCTGGTCGATCGCTGCGCCTGCGGGCGATCGCTCGCGTTCGACCTCGGGACCGGGCGCTGCCGGTCGTGCGGCGTCGCGGCGGAGGCCCTGCCCGCGCTGCCGCTGGCGGGGCACGCGCCGAGCGTCGCGCTGGGGCTGCTCGTCGCCGGCGCGCTCGACGACGGCCCGGCGACCTTCCCGCCGCCCGGCCTCGCGCTCCCCGCGGCGCATCCCCTCCGCGCGATGCACCCCGCCGCGCTCTTCCGCTTCCTGGTCTACACCGCCCAGCTGCTGGCGGCCCGCTACCCGGACGATCCCCTCTACGGGGCCGCGTCCCGCCCGGCGGGCCTACGCTGGCGCGGACCCGTCTCGACGCTGCACCAGGCGGATGTCGCGACCGTCCACGGCACGCTCGCGGCGATGTGGCCGCTGCTGGCCGACTGGCCGCGCGCCTGGCACGGGCTGCTCGCGCGCATCGCGGCGCGCGAGGAGTGCGAAGGGGTCGACCGGGAGTACCATTTCCCCTCGGCGCTCTTCAACGAGGCGGAGCTGGCGGGCGCGGCGTTCGCCTGGCTCCATCGCAGTTGGGTCGAGTTCGTCCACGACCAGGTCGGTCGCCTGCCCGGCGTCTTCGCCTGGTATCGGTTCTACCGCCGCGTCCGGCGTCGCCTCGCCGACAGCGGCGTGCCGGACCTGCCCGAGTTGTTCTCCCAGCCCCGGGCTCGCGCCATGATCGGGGCCGGCATGCCGACCCTCAAAGGGTATCTCGCCGACAGCGACGACGCCATGATCCGGCGCGGGCACGAGGAGATCCCGGGCCGCCCCTGGCAACTCCTCGCCCCGGAAGAGGTCGAGCGCCTGCGGCTCCTGCACGCCGCCCGTCTCAACTGGCCCGAGGCGGGGAAGCACCTGGGGCTCGGCAAGACCGCCCTCCACGAACTGGTGGACGCCGACCTCATCCCGGTCGAGGAGCGGCCCGATGCGGGGGAACGGCATGGGTGGATCTTCGGTATCGGCGCGCTCGACGCCGCGCTAGCGGCGTTGCTCGGTCACCTGCCCCTCTCCGGAACGGGAGCGGCGGGGGCCGATCCCTTGACCCTCGACGGGGCGCTCGCCGCGCTCCGGTCGGCAGGCATCGGCCTGCCCGAATTGCTGGGTGATGTGCGCGACGGGGCGCTCGCCGCCTCGCGCGCGGGGGATACGACGCGGCTCGCGGACCTCCGCTTCCGGCGGGACGACGTCCTGACGTACCGGGCGGCGCGCGGCCCCGTCCTCTCCAGCGCGGCCCGGTATTCCTCCCTGGACGTCTGCCAATTGGTCGGCTGCACCCAGTCGATGCTCCAATCGTGGCGAGAGTCGGGCCTGCTGATCCCCGACGAGACGATCGTGGACGCCGACGGCGCGCACCCGCGTTACGACGGCACGACACTCGTGGCCTTCCGGACGCGCCACATGGGGACGGAAGAGGCCCTGGAACTCCTCGGCTGCTCGCGCCCGACCCTCTACAACTGGGCCGCCGCTGGCGGTCGGCTGGCCCCGGCCGTGGTCGCGGGGGGCGGCAAACACAACGCCTGGCTCTTCGACCGAGCCGCTTTGCACGCGCTCGTGGCGGACCAGGTGACCGCCGTGGAGGCGGCCGCGCTGCTCGGGACCGACGTGCGGACCTTCAACGGCTGGGTGGCCCAGGGGTTCCTGCGCCCGATCGCGAGCGACGCCCGCAAAGCCCGGTGGTATCACCGCGAGGAGATCCTGCGGGCGCGGGATGCCCTGCTGCGCAATCCCCGGACCGGCAAGCCACGCGTCGATCAGCGGCGCGGCGATCCCGATAGCGATCGCGCGGGGGGTGAGATGGCCGACGAACCTCCCCTCACGGCTCGCGCGCCGCTGCCCAACCCGACACGGCAATCCGGGCGATGTCTTCGCCCGAGGGTCAGTCGTCCCCTCGATGCCGTCCGACGCGCCAATTGCCGTGGGCCGCCGACCGGGGCAGGTCTCCCCCGGCGGCGTTGCGGACGATCCGTACTATGCGAGAGGTATCGCTATGAAGGATGATGCACAGGAAGCTGCCCCCCCGCCGTACGATGACCGCGTGGTGCCGATCCGGATGTCGGAGGGCGCACCGCCGGGTTCCGACAAACCCCGCGCCGGGGCGATGAACCGAACCGCTCGGACGGGAGCGATAGAACGGAGTTTCTGGAGCCCGCGCCCGCACGCCCCCACCCCTCTGCCGGGGACGACGCTCAAGACCGTCGGGCGCAAACGTGACCGCCGCTACTTCTGGCTCTGGGGGATTCGGTACGGTTCCCAGTTGCCCGCCCGCCTGCCCGGTGCGGCGCCCGGGCGGGCCATCCGCATCAGCTTCGATCCGCAGGATATCGGGACGGTGTGGGTACAGGACCCCGCCACGGGGCGGTTCGTCGAGGCCCGTCCGGTCGGGGCGTCGGCCCGTGCCTCTGCGTGCGGGCTTTCGGTCGACGAGCATCTCGCCTTGCGCAAGGCGGCGCGCGAGCGGGAGGCGAGCGCGTTGGCCGAACGGGCGACGACCGTTGCCGCGGCGCGAGAACGCATCCGCACTATCGCCGCGTCCGCGACCCGCCGAGCCCGCCCACACGACGCCGCTCGGCGGGCGGGTACGGCGAGCCCGCCGGACACCGGGTCGGCGCTGGCGGGGCCAGGCGAGATGGCTGCCACTTGCCCGGAGACAGGAGGCGATGCCTGCCTCAGCCGAGACGATGCTGCCCGATCGGTGCGGATCGATCACGAACGAAAGGTGGTCTGGCATGGTTGACGGACAGCGGGACCGGAACCTCCACGAGGTGGATGGCACGAGCCTGGATCTCTCCTTGGTCGATGGGACGACCGGTCAACCGATGCGGCCCATGGTCATCATGGATGCCGAGACGCGGTGTGTCCTCGGGTATGCGTTCGTGCCATATCCGCCGACTGCGGAGGAGTTGGACGCCGCGCTCGATCGGTACGAACGGCGGATGGATAGGGCGGGCTAATCGCGGAAACAGCCAAGAGGGATCACCTTTTGCCGGGGGTCGCGACGCGACCCCCGGCGTTTTGCCGCGTGCGTGTCGCTTAAATTCCGGTGTGGCTGGCCGCGTCGTATTCCGGGGCAGTCCCGCGTTGCTGGAGCAGGCCCACATGGTGCGAGGAGGCAACGCCGAGGCGGCTCCTTACGTTTTGGGCGTTGCTGCCTCGCCCTTATTAAGTCTAGGACTTTGGGGCTATTGAAGCGTGCCGCTTGTTCTCTACTTTTCGCTAACATGGGGCCACCTACCCTGGGCGAAGCGGCTGCCGATGGGGAGCAAAGTGGCCGAAATTCGGCATTGCAGGGCCAAAATCGTGCGAAGTGCCGCGCGGGAGCAGCAGCGTTCCGCCCGACGCGCACGGTCACCGCGACGGCTGGAAGCGGTATTCGCACCTCTGCCAAGGCCTGGACAGGCAGCCGAGGCGCGCGAAGTTGGCGAAAAGTAGCGTGCTATGCAGCTCGCAGAAACGAGCGGGGGAGCGCGGACCCCGCAAGTACTGCATCCTCGGCTAGCGCCGCCCGCGCGAACATGCGGCGGTGTGCCGCCGCACAGCCGCCGCGTGCTGCTGCGTCGTCCGCAGCGTCGGCTCACGTCCAGGTACGCCTGCATCGCTTCCGGGGACGTGCTGCCATACCCCAACTCCCAAGCCAAGTTGACCCTGCCCCTGGCGGTGCAGCGCCCGTCGATAGCGGGGCTAGCACGAGCCCCCCTTCGCCGGCGTCACACATTTCCCCGCCTGCGGCGCCCGCCCGGCCGTGCACGCCTGGCGTCGGCCCTGCGGGGCCTCGCGAGCCCGGGCGTGCCGTGCCCGGTATCGCGAGCGACGCCAGCGGCCCGGGCCAGCGGCCTCAGAGCGGCTCGAGGTCGATGCGGGTGGCGCGCGCCGGTGCGTCGAGAACCTGGGTGCGCAGCTGGCCGTCCGGGCCGTAGATGCTGATCCGCCCCGCGGCGGTCCACGCCGCACCCGTCGCGTCGAGCGTCAGCGTCGCCTGGATTTTGATTCGCCCGGTGTGGGTGCCCGTCTTGGGGTCGTACAGCGCCACCATCGTCGTCTGGGCATACTTGCCGTCGTCCCGGCGCCCCCACAGGCCGGCCCCGATGGTGGCCCCCTGCTCGGCCGCGCCGTTGTTGTTGAAGACGGTCGTGCCGTCGGCATGGAAGACCTGGACCGTCACGGCCGTGCTGCCATCCGGCTGCGGCACGTACACCTGCCACGCCCCCACGAGGCGCTGCGCGCCTTCCGCGTTGTCGGCGGCCTGCGCCCCCGCCGGCGCGAGCGCCCCGGCCAGGGCGAGGCCGGCGAGGGCCGCCCCGCTGGTCAGGAAGTGCCGTCGCCCCGCCTCCGGTCGCCCCGCCGACGCGGCGGTGGCCACGTTGCCGTCGTTCCCCGTTGCGCCCATCGTATCCCTCCTGACCTCGCGGCACTCGTCCCCGCCCCGTGGCGGGGTTCCGGCGTGCCCTTCGCGCAGTATGGGCGCATCGGCGGAGCGGCACCACCGACAGATCTGACAGCTACCCCTGACAGTTGCGCCCGCAGCGCGGGGTAGGCGCCGCCGTGTTCGCGCCACCCGTGCTATGCTAGGGCAGCGGCACACGCGGGGGAGCGGCCGATGGCTGGGCGCGCTGACACCACGGCACAAAACACCGCAGCGCCGACGCGGGCGGGCGCCTTCGGGGCGCTGCTCAAGCAGCATCGCGTGACACGCCGCTTGTCGCAGGAAGCGCTGGCCGAGCGGGCCGGGCTGAGCGCGGATGCCATCAGCGCCCTGGAGAGCGGCCGGCGGCGCGCGCCGTACCGGGACACCGTGGCGCTCCTCGCCCGCGCCCTGGACCTGTCCGCACCCGACCGCGCGACGCTGGAGGCGGCCGTGCCGCGGCGGCGGGGCCCGGCGGTTGGCGCGCGGTCGGCGTGGCACAACCTGCCCGCGCCGCCGACGGCGCTGCTCGGGCGCGAAGCGGACGTGGCTCACGGCGTCGCCCTGCTCCGCGGCCCCGCGGTCCGCCTGCTCACCCTGACCGGCCCGGGCGGCGTGGGCAAGACCCGCCTGGCCTGGCAGATCGCCCACGAGTTCGCGGCCGACACGGCGGCCTGCCCCGACGGCGCCTGGCTCGTCGAGCTGGCACCGCTGGTCGACCCGGCGCTCGTGCTCCCGACGGTCGCGCGGACCCTCGGGCTGCGCGAGGCGCCCGGCACCCCCCTCCTGGCGACCCTGACGGTGTACCTGGCCGCCAAGCGCCTGCTGCTGGTCCTCGACAACTGCGAGCACCTCATCGAGGCGTGCGCCGGCCTGGCCGGGGCGCTGCTGCGCGCGTGCGCGTCCCTGCGGCTCCTGGCCACGAGCCGGGAGGGGCTGGCTATCCCCGGGGAAACCCGCGTCCGCGTCCCCGCGCTGCCCTTCCCGGACCCCGACCACCTGCCGCCCCTGGCGGCGCTGCCGGGCTATCCCGCGGTCGCCTTGCTGCAGCAGCGGGCGCGGGCGCAGGCCGCCCCGCTCGCGCTGACCGCGCAGACCGCGCCTGCGGTGGCCCAGATCTGTGCGCGGCTGGACGGCCTCCCGCTGGCGCTCGAGCTGGCGGCGGCCCGCCTGACGGCGCTGTCGCCGGCGCAGGTGGCGGCCCGCCTGGACGACTGTTTCCGGCTCTTGGGCGGGGACGGCCGCGCGGCCGTGCCGCGCCAGCAGACGCTGCAGGCCACGGTGGGGTGGAGCTACGGGCTGCTCATGCCCCAGGAGCAGACGCTCTTCACCCGACTCGCCGTCTTCGCGGGCGGGTGGCGTCTGGAAGCGGCGGAGGCGGTCGGCGCGGGCGGCACGATCGCGCCGGCGGGCGTCCTGGAGCTGCTGGGGGGGCTGGTCAACAAGTCGCTGGTGGTGGCCGAGGCGGCTGCGGACGGCGACATGCGCTATCGGCTGCTGGAGACGCTGCGGCAGTACGGCTGCGCGCAGCTCGCGGCGGGTGACGAGGCGGCACCGGTGCGGGGCCGACACGCCGCCTACCACCTGGCGCTGGCGGAGCACGCCGAGTGCGGGCTGACCGGCCCGGACCAGCTGCGCTGGCTCGACCGCCTGGAGCGCGAACTCGACAACGTGCGCGCCGCCCTGGCCTGGTGCCTGGACGCTGGCGCGCACGAGGGGGCGGGCGAGGCCGCGCGGGCGGCAGAGACCGGCCTCCGCCTGGCCGGGGCCCTGTTGCGGTTCTGGCTCTTCCGGGACCACCACCGCGAGGGGCTGGCATGGCTGGAGCACCTGCTGCCGCGCGGGGCCGTGGCACCGGCGGTCGTGCGGGCCAAGGCGCTCTGCAGCGCCGGCGTCTGCGCGGGCCAGGCGAACGAGCCTGCCCGGGCGCAGGCGTTGCTCGCCGACAGCGTCGCCCTGAGCCGCGCGGTCGGCGACCGGCGGCAGCTGTCCCTGGCGCTCAGCAACCTGGGCTGGGCCACCTGGCGGAACGGGCAGGAGGCGCGGGCCGCCGCGCCCCTGGCGGAAGGGCTCGCCCTGGCCCGCGCGGCGGGCGAGCCGGGGCTGATCGCCCACGCGCTGATGCACGACATCTTCCGCGTCGCGAACAGCGCGGCCATCGCGCGCGCCGAGGAGCGCGCACGGGCCTGGGCGGGGGGCACCGAGGCGCTGCGCCTCTTCGCGGGCGCGGGCGATACCATGAACCGCGCCATGGTGCAGCTGCACCTGGGGCAAATCGCGCGGCACGAGGGCGACGACGGGCGCGCCAGGGCGGCGTTCGCCGCCAGCCTGCCCCTGCTGCGTCGGCTGGGCTGGCAATCGGAGGTTGCCCGGGCCCTGATCGGCCTAGCGGAGGTGGCCCGCGCCCAGGGCGACGACGGGGCAGCCACGGCGCGCTACGCGGCGGCCCTGGCGCTCTATCGCCGCCTCGAGGACCCCCTGCTGCTGCCCACCATCGCCGCGGTGCTCGCCCGCCTGGCCGCGCTGGCCCTGGCGCGCGGGGCGTGGGGCGCGGCGCGGCGCCATGTGGCCGAGAGCCTGGCCAGCGCCCGGGACACCGCCCGGGACGGCACACCATACCTCGCGGGCGCGCTGGAGGTCCAGGCGGTGCTGGCGGCGGTGCAGGGCGCGCCGCTGCGGGCCGTGCGGTTAGCCGGGGCCGCAGCCGCCCTGCGCGCGCACCGCCACCAGCCGCTGCCGGCGGCCGAGCAGGCCGCGTTGGAGCGGCGACTGGCCCCCGCCCGGCAGGCCCTGGGCGCGGACGCGCAGGCCGGGGCCTGGGCCGCCGGGCAGGCCATGACGCCGGAGCAGGCCCTCGTCGAGGCCCTCGCCGGGCTCCCATCCGGCACGGCCCCCCCACGCCGCGCGTAGCGGCGCATGGCGCGAGCCGGCAACGGATCGACCACAGCACCAGGGCAGGAGACCGCGCAAAACTGGGGGCGGCTACGCCGCCAGTCTCGCGCCGTCGGGCGACACCGCCAGGGCCGGGTAGCAGCGGTGGAAGGTCGGGCGGAGATCGTTGCGAGTACAACCGTATCCTTTCCGGAACGTTTCCTTGAGTAGCGCTTGTCATCCGACAGGATGGGGAGAAGGGGCTCGTGGCAAGGGTTCTGCTCGTGCTGTCTGTCTGCCCAGGGCGGTCAGTTCGGCGACACGTGACCGCTGGTGGTGTCTCCCGCCCGCGAGGGCCCTGGGCGCTCCATACTGCCCAGGGCAGACAGGAAAACACGCCGCAAACGGCGACAGGGTGCCATTCTTGCCGCTCGCACCTGTTCTCGCCATAACAAGACGGAAGGCTTGTGCTTGTAATTCGCCCGGAATCCGCCACTGCAGCCCCGTGCCACGTATTCGCGGAACACTTGTGGTTGTATCCCGCACTCGCGGAAGGCGTATGCGTGTAATTGGCCCCGGCGTGCGGCGAACCGGACGAGCGTCTGCGACGGACTCGTGTCATCGCGCGGAACGCGTATGGCTGTAACAGCGGCAAGGATATGGGTGTAGTCGCAATCGTCGTTGAGGACGCGGGCCCGCACCTGGAGCAGGAGGTGCGCGCCTTCCGGGCTCCCGCGCATTTGCTGCTGCTTCACCATGCGCTTGCTGATCACCTGGGTGACCGCCGACTCGGCGACGGCGGAACTGATCGCCTCGCCGTTGCGATAGCGCTCCCCGTAGTTCGGGATGCTCCCCGCGTTGTTCTCGATGTACGTCCGGAACTCGGCCGCCGCCTTGGCCAGCTTCCTCGCGCCGGGCCGCACCTCGGCAACGGCCTCCGCCTGCCAGGTCAGGCTCTCAATAGAGTCTCTTCAGCATAGGCACGGCACCCGCGATACGCCTTCGCGCGTGACGTATGTTGCGAAGGAAGATACGAACTAACCGTCGTGCCGCCACTGCCGGGCGAGATTCCGGTCGGTCGCCGGACATTGTCGGGAAGATCACCCCTTGCGTGGCTCTCTCAGGCCCGCACTGCTTAATCTGAAAAAACTCTATTACCCTCTCGTTTTCGGTAAGTGAGGGCATCGGGAGCCGTTCTTGGGTAGCGTGCGGGTGCTGAGATCGCGCGCTACCCGAGGAGGTTCCCGCTGCCGGAGGTAGTCTACCGCATGGTGGCCCTCTTATGCGCGCTGGTGCGCGCTGCCAATTGGGACGAATCTGGGGCTGCTGCACCTACTGTGGATGCTGGTGAGTGGGCAGTTGCTGGCGGCGCGCGGGGCAATCATCCCGGGGTTTGAGCGCCTGTGGACTATCGGATCGGGCCAGCCGGCGGGCGTGAGCGGCGCTGGGGTAGGGGGACTGGATGAGCAGACAGTTGCTCGCCCGGTGGGCCGCGACGGTGGTCGCCGAGGGACGCTGGTAGCCGCATACCCACGGCGGCTACCACCCGGTCGGGGTGGATGTGATCGGCTTCTGGCGACCACGGCTGCGGAATTGCCCGGCCACCCACTATCACGGTGCGGCCGGGAAGGCGTTGCCGGCCATCCCCGTCGGCCTGATCGCGCGCGTCGGCAGTACCGCGGGGCAACGCTTGGCGCTGCCGTTGGCCCTTGTGCGTGCGGATACGGCCGATCCCCGCCCTGCCGCCCATGTGCGCCTGCTGGTGCGCGAGGCGGTGCGGCAGTGCCTGCCCGACGACGCGTTGGTGCTGGACGCCGGGTTTAGCCTGACGCTCCTGCACGCCGAAGGGGCCACGCGCTACGTCGTGCCGCTGCCGAAGAACGCCACCTTCCGACGCGCGGGGCCGTCGTCCGCCCGCTGCCGCGCGCCTACCAAGGCCGACCCATCCCCGCCACGCCGCCGGGCCGGCGCGAGACGTGGGCGGAGGGCGACACCCTGCTGTGCGCGGAAGTCTGGGCGGACCTCGTCCTGCCCGAGGCCGAGGCCAACGCCCCGACCTTCGCGGTGGTCGCCGTCTACGACCCGCGCTACCGGGAACCCGTGTGCCGCGCCTCCCCACTCCCCGTCACCCCGCCAGTGTTGCGCGCGCTCTACCGCGACCGCTGGCCAGTCGAGCAATTGCCGCGCGCCGCCAAGCAGATGGTGAGCGCGGCCCGGCAATTCGTCCACGCCCCCGAAACCTGCCAGCGTCTGCCCGAGGTGGCGCTGCTCGCGGGAGGCGTCCTCTCGTGTGCAGCGGTCACAACCCCGCGATTCCCACGGGCTTCTGGGATCGCCAGCCACGCCCCACCCCGGGCCGCCTGCGCCGCTGCTTGGCGCCGTGCCCCTTTCCCCGGGACTTCCCCCTCCCGACGCGCATCCGCGCAAAAGCCACCCTCATGAGGCAGCTCCCCACCGGTTTCTGGGGCCGATGCCACCACCGGGGCACCGAGGCCCCGGCTGGCTCCCACGTCGCCGCCGCCTGAGTTACCGAGAACTAGAGTTGTTAACATTACGCTAGTATCGAGGAAAGGAATAGGATAGGCCCAATAGGTGCCATCAGGAGGTAGGATAGGCCCAATAACTACGCGCAGCAGGCCCAATAACTTGGCGCAGTTAACGAAAAAAGGGCCTTCCAGGCCCAATGAGTAAGCAACCCTACAAGGTACTGGGCTCTGCGCACAACGTACCGAGCCTGGGCGTCGGTGAGATGCCGCGTCACCGATGAGACTGAGGCGCACAACATCCCGGAGGGGCCTCGCGGCACCGCTCCGGGGTGTTGCTCTTGGGCTTGGGGCGTAACGGGTCGCTGCGCCCGGCCTCCTGTCGGCCAGGTGCAACGAGGAGGCCGGATTCGGTGCCGACGGGCTACCGTGGGCTGGACAGGTTTGGACCCGCCGTATTACCACGCGCGTACATCGTCGCGACGGATACTGTGTCGTGTGGCCAGCAGTCGCATGAGGGCGTGTAGACTGGACGCATGGGCCCCGGTCGCACGGAGCGGTCCTCGCCGCGCCCGTCCGTCGGCAGGGGCGGTTCGATCCTTCGCCACCGCTCGTCGTTGAGCAGAACACGCCGCCTCTTGTGGGCGCTCATCCGATCTCTCGACACCTAGATGTCCGCGAACACCTCCAGGAGATTGCCATCCGGATCGCGGAAGAACAGCGTGCGATGCCCGAAGACTTGGTCGGTGGGCGGTGCGAGCAGCGCGACACCCCGCCGCACGAGTTCGTCGGCACACCGATCGACTTCGGGCGGAGCAACCTTGAATGCCAGTTGCAGCGAGGCGCTGCCGTTGGGTGTTGGCATATCTGCTGCGGTCAGGCCTGGAGTGGCCAGGGCCAGGGTGTTGTCGCCCACCCGATATTCGATCCACCGTGGCGAAAGCTCTCGTACCAGTGGGAAACCGAGGATGTCTTCGTAAAAGCGACGCATCGCGGCCATGTCGCGCACGAAGATGACCGTATAGTCGATCGCCCGGATGGCTTGAAAAGCCGAAAGCGCATGCGGATCCCGTTCGTTCATCGACCGCTCCTCCATTGCTGGATCCTCAGCATGTTGGCTCGACCGACGGTCGCATGGCCGACAACGTATCGATGACCGAGGCATGCCACAAGACGTTCGTTCCTATCCGCGCTGTTGGTATCAATGCGTATTGGGCTTCGGGCAGCCGACGTACGCGGTGCCTCTCGGTATGCCGGGAACCCCTCGATTCCCCACAGACGCGGCTCATTCTGCACCATCCGGAGAGGAGGCAACACGGGCTTGGGTGCTGACGAGTGCCCGCTTGCCGCGTGCTTCCACAACGCGCGACGTCCCTGGCGGCGACGGTGCCGCGTCGCACAGCGTTGGTCGAACCACGGTTGCGGGCCTGGGGGCCACGCTTAACGCGCCGCCCCGTCCAGGGTGTTGAAGGCCTGCAGAGAACCTGCGCAGTCCAGGCACGGGTCGCGGGCTGGTCCCATTCGAACCAATCTGTGGAGGGGGCGCTTACGTCAGGCACCGCCCCGGCGTGGGCCACGAACTGCACCAGGTCTGCCCGCGCCCCGGAGGACTCCGGCACGTTGCGGTAAATCGCCCGCTCGTCGACGATCGGTATCCAGTACCCGCGTGCGAGTTGGGCGCGCGTCACCAAGCTGACCACTTGAATCTTGAGTACCGGGCCGGTCGGGTCGTACGTGCCGTCCCGGTAGCCTTGCGCGACACGGTAGTGTGTGAGGGTCGCGACCGCCCGCCAGAGTTCGTCGTCCACCGGCCCACGGTCGGGGAAGGGGTTTGCGTACGACTCGGTTTCCCAGGCCATCCCGCGTGCCACCATGGCGGCCACCTGGGCACGCAGCACGGGGTCCCAGGGGCCGAAGGTGCCGTCGCCGTAGCCGTGGATGATGCCGCGCGCGGCGAGGTTCGCCACGTACTCGTCGAGCGCCGATTTCGTTACCACGTCGGCGAAGGTCGCTGCGGTGGCGGCTGGGTCGAAGCGGTCAGCGTAGCCGCCATGCACGAGTAGCGCGGTGCCGTCGGCCAGGATCGCCAGCGCGGGGGCGGCCGCCTTCGCGCGCACCCCGAAGGTCGGCAATACGATGTTGACCACTGGGTCGTAGCGCCCCGCCGAGGCGGACGGTCGTCCGTAGTTATGCCCACCGACGGTGAGAATGGTGCCGTCGGTGAGGAGTGCGGCGGCATGCCCGAAGCGCGCGTCGTTCGTCTAAACCGAAGCGTCAGTGAAACCTACATGGTCCTCGGGTATACTCCGCGCCGTGATCGAGCGGCGTGCAGGAGCAGGGGATATGGCCGACATCGCGGGCGTGTTGACGCGCTGGGAGTTGGACGCG
>JAABUN010003407.1_pt1 | contig 24718 bp, 21 predicted proteins | sample 5559311 | NCBI WGS metagenome assembly JAABUN01 (sample SAMN10711877, study PRJNA513370) | rock metagenome | isolation source: Antarctica rocks | place: Antarctica: Victoria Land, Siegfried Peak sud
GCCCGCTCATCCGCCCGCGCGCTTGCAAGAGTTCGAGGATGGTCAAAAGTCGCGTGCTGGGGTGATACATATCAGGACTGATTCTAGCCTAATACGGGTCTAGGCTAGGTTTTGAGGAGGCGACATGTACCAGGTCAACGAGCAGTTCATGTTGCGAGAGGCTGCTAGAAAGATGCGGGAGAACGAAGCACGCGCAGCCACGGATGACGCACTTCGGGAACTCAGACGTTCTCAGCCTTCGGCAAGACAGCGCTTGGCCCACACCCTTGTTGAGTTGGCTATTCGGCTCGAGCCAAACAGTTATCCGGTACGCCGCGAGCGTGAGCGAACGTAGTTTTAGAAACAACGTCAAGGAGCAAGCTAGTGAACCAAGACCTCAAACCCTTTTTCTGTTTTTCTGTATAAGGAGACATGTCGATGGTAGACCTTTTTAAGATAAGCTTGCTCGAGCTTTTAAGCGAAGCCTACACCGGCCCGACCCACGCGTATACCTGGTTTATCGGTAACGAACCGGGCTCCGGTATTTTAGGGACGCTCGAGGCCGCCCGCGCGCTCGTCGCAGCCACCGAACACGCAGAGCTGTTCCTGTACCCTGGAAATCAGCACTATTTCGCCGACTCGAGCCTGCCATCCTACGACGCAACCGCAGCAGCGCTGCTGACCGAACGCGTGCTCGAATTTCTAGGAAACTGCTGACCGACAATAGCTGCCCATGAACGAAAGGAGAAAAGCTATGAATGATTGGGATGATCTGCTACTCACAGGGGGATTTGCACCGCGCGAATCCATTTTCGCAGGACTGACCCTAGAACAGGTGGGGGAACGTCCTAACGAGGTTCCCCATAGCATCTATCAGGAACTCTGGCATGCGGCAATGGCTCTTAAAATTAGCCTGGATGAGGGTAGGGTAGCCTTGGAACGCTGGCCGTATGCACAGCATTTTCCTTTGTCTTCAGCACCCGTCAACCAGCAGGAGTGGGATGACCTTGTTGCAATGTTCCTGACGTATTCTAGGCGAGCCGTAACACTAGCCAAGAACGAAAGCTGGTTGAACGCACAAGAACCTGAGTATCCACAATCAACTTGGCGCGATGCCCTGGAGTTTTTGGCAGTTCACACGGCTTACCACCTGGGAAAGGTGATCTGTTTGCGGCAGATCATGAAAATCTGGTCGCAGTGAACGACCTCTCAACTTTGAATAAACGTGACTAGAGGTTGACAGAATGGGGTTCACTCACAGAGGTCAATGAGACCCGTGCTCGAGAACTCGAGAAGTGCTGATGTGACGGTCGGTGTCCATGAAGAACAGTGCAAATGCACTACCAAACAAGGAGAACGCAATGGCTAAAAAAATAATAACCGTCCCTCCAACCGAATTTGTGGTGAAACCACTCGAGTCCTCCACCTGGCCAGACTTCGCAGCGCTGGCCGAGCGGCACAACGGGGTGTTCGGCGGCTGCTGGTGCACATGGTTCCACCGACACCCTGATCCGCCCGAGCGCGAAGTGCTGGGCAACCGTGAGTTCAAGAAGAAGCTTGTCGAGGCCGGTCACACCCACGCGGCGCTGGTGTTCGACGGTGACGAAGCCGTGGCCTGGGCGCAGTTCGGCACCGCCATAGAGCTACCCAACATTCACCACCGTAAGCAGTGGGAGGCTGAGACCGAGCAGCGCCCCGACTACCGGATCACATGCCTGTTCGTCGACAGGCGTTACCGGCGCAAGGGCCTGGCAGAGGTTGCCGTCCGGGGCGCGCTGGTGCTGATCGCCCGGCAAGGCGGCGGTCTGGTCGAGGCGTATCCGCACGACCTGGCTGACAAGAAGAAGATCGGCAAGAAGACCTCGTCATCGTTTCTCTACAACGCCACCCGCACCATGTACGAACGTGAGGGCTTTACCTACCTACGACCCAAGGGCCAGGGCAACTGTGTCATGAGCAAGACGGTTCCGAGAGGCTAAAACAAGATGCCGACGCTTGTCTCTCGTCGTTATACCGTCACGCTCTAAAGACTTTCAGAAACAAGTTTGAAAGGAGGAGCAAATGAACATTTCCGAAACCTATGACTACCTTACGCGCGCCCGCCGCGATTTGTGGGCTACGCTCGAGGCTACGCCGGACGAGCTGTTATCCCGCCCATTGGCAGGTGACGACTGGTTCCCCTGCCTCAAAGATCTGGTGTTTCACATAGCTACCGTAGAGGACGGCTGGATTCACGGCGACATCCTACGCGAGGAGCCCGTGTTGGCGAACTATCCCGCCTTGAGAGACGCCGAGGAGGGCGCTGCTTGCGGGTTCGCGCTCGGGACATTGCTGGATTATTGGCGGGCGGTGGAGCAGAGCACCCTGACTTACCTCGCGGCCCTGACCGACGAGGAACTGAACCGGGTCGTGACGGTGGAGGACTGGCCTCCGCAGCACCAGCGGTTCAAGCTGGACGGTCTGCTGTGGCACGTCATAATTCACGAAATGCGGCACACGGCGCAGATTGCGGTGCTTCTGCGCTCACAAGGTGTCAAGCCGCCCTCGCTCGACCTGCTGTTTTACCTGCCGTCTGCCTGAGTATCACACGGCTTCAGCGTGAGGCCCGCGCCGCTCTCAAGGATACGGTTTCAACAGTAGGCTGATTCCGGTTCAAGAAAGGATTTTTGTCTGGAAGCCCCGAGTACCGAAGACGTTGTGCACTTTGAAATTGGCTAATTGAAACAAGCTCCTATAGCTTTTTATCGACGAACTTCGAGTCGCAAAGTAACCTTATCGCCTTCCTCGAGCTTTTCTGCCTTTCGGACACTTGCTTTGATAGGCACAAGGTGGCGGTTACATTTGGGAAACACTGAGGCTCTTTCTACTTAGTTTCACCAGATCTGCTTACCGCGAAAGACTCGTCACACCATACCCCTTGACACACCTATACCATTTGGTATACTACCGCTCGGTATAGCCGTGGAGACCCGAGACCTCATCCTCACTCAAGCTTTGGAGCTGTTCGCCGCCAGGGGTTACGACGCCGTGGGCGTTCAGGAGCTTGTGCTGGCTGCGGGCGTAACCAAACCCACGCTCTATCACCACTTCGGCAACAAGGAAGGGGTACTGACGGCGCTGATGGCCCAGGGCGGCGGGCCGCTCCTTACCAAGCTGCGCGTCGCCACCGACTATCAGGGCGATCTGACGCTGAACTTGCTCGAGCTGACAGAAACTTACTTGACTTTCGCCACGACCCAGGCAAGTTTTTATCGTCTCCTAACGGCCTGTTCGCTGGCCCCCGCCGAAAGCAATTCATACCGGCTGGCCCGCCCGGTGGAGGAGGAGCAGCACCGGCTTGTCGAGGCGCTGTTTAAGAGAGCGAGCCGCGACCACGGCAACATGCGGGGCCGCGCCCGCCGCTACGCGCACAGTTTCGTCGGCCTCGTCAATACCTACGCCAGACTCGCGCTACTAGGCGAGGTCAGAGTCGGTGACGCGCTTAAGCACGATATCGTGCAGCAGTTCAGCCACGGGATTTATTCTTAGGGTGGACATTCCAGCAAAAACGCGGCACGGTTCAGGGCACCCTCTCAGAAGAATAGAGAATTCAGAAGACAAAATACAGCAGTTTCTAGAGTTCGGTTGGAACCTTTCAACACCTGAGCCAAACACGATCTGACAGAAACCTATTCAACCAGCCCCAACGCCGACACCAGCTACTTTCCAAATCTCTACATTGTTTTATACACCATTGTTTATAGGCACCATTGTTTTAGACACCGTTTTTACTTACCGGTAGGTAAAGGAGCATACGATGAACCACAGCATGAACCACTGGGCGCGAGACGCCGTTTTTTACCACCTCTTTCCGCTCGGGAGTACCGGCGCGCCGGAACGTAATGATTTTTCGGGTACGCCGAGCGACCGGCTGCGGGCGTTGCGTGACTGGTTGCCGTATCTGCAAGAGCTGGGCGTAAGCGCGCTGCTGCTCGGGCCGGTGCTCGAGTCGAGCGCCCACGGTTACGACACCGCCGACCTCTTCACCGTCGACCGGCGGCTCGGTACCAACGCCGACTTTACGGCGTTTGTCGCGGCGTGCCAGGGGCGCGGCTTGCGGGTGGTGCTGGACGCCGTATTTCACCATGTCGGGCGCGACTTTTGGGCGTTTAGGGACGTGCAGGCGCGTGGCGAGGCGAGCCCCTACCGCGACTGGTTTTTTCTCGATTTCGCGGGGCGCAGCCCAGCCGGGGACGCGTTTAGTTATGAGGGTTGGGACGGTCACTTCGACCTCGTCAAACTCAACACAGCCCACTCTGAAGTGCGCCAGCATCTCTTTAGCGCGGCGCGGCTGTGGCTCTCCGAGTTCGGTGTGGACGGCCTGCGGCTCGACGCGGCGGACGTGCTGGACCTAGATTTTCAGCGCGGCCTGGCGGCGGTATGTCGAAGCGTCAAAACGGACTGTTGGCTTATGGGGGAAGTCGTTCACGGCGACTACCGCAACTGGGCCGGACCTGACAAACTCGACGCGACGACCAACTACGAGCTGTATAAAGGGCTTTACTCGAGCCACAACGACCGCAACTACTTCGAGGTCGTCCACACCCTGAAGCGGCAGTTCGGTGAGGCGGGTATCTACCGGGATTTCGCGCCGTACACCTTCGCTGACAACCACGACGTACCGCGCGCCGCCAGCATCCTGCACGATCCGGCGCACCTCTACCCGCTTCATATCCTGCTGTTTACCGTTCCGGGCGTGCCGTCGCTCTATTACGGCAGCGAGTGGGGCGTGCCGGGGCAAAAAGCGCCGGGGAGCGACGCGCCGCTGCGCCCGCCGCTGACCCCGGGCGAGCTGGGTGACGTAGGTCAGCAGCCGGATCTCTATCCGGTTGTTCAGAGACTTGTCAAACTGCGCCACGAGCTGCCAGCGCTCCGGTACGGCGATTACCGGGAGCAAGGGGTAGCGTCCGAGCAGCTGGTCTTTTCGCGCAGCTGGGAGGGCGAAACGGTGCTGGTGGCGGTCAACGCTAGCGGTGAACCCATAACCGTCGACGTGCCGGGGCAAGGCGGCAGTTGGACCGACGTGTTAAATCCTGGTGAGACCTTTGCAGGTGAAGGGGGCCTCGAGCTACCCCTGCCCCCGAACTGGGGCCGGGTGCTGCGCCGCGTTTAGTGCCTGTGGTTAGATACGAAACCATGTCCTTGCCCGCACGTTTGCGCCGCTACCTGCCCTTTTTACCGAGCGTCCTGACCGGCGTTCTGGGCGCGGCTTGGCTTCTATACCGCCCCGCCGACTTGGGTTCGCGCGCCGACCCGGTCACGCTCACCCTCACCGCCGCCCTCCTCGCAGGGGGGCTTCTGGGAGGCGCGTGGGTGCTTGAGCGCACGCTGCCGTCGTTTCGCTACGCCTCGGGGCTGCTCGAGCACGCTCTGGCACGGCTTAAACCTTCACCGCTCGAGGCCGCGCTGCTAGCCGTGCTGACGGCGGGCGCGGAAGAGCTGTTTTTTCGGGGCGCGGTGCAAAGTCTGGCCGGAGTATGGGGGCAGGCGCTGGTTTTCGGGCTGCTCCACCCGATGCCGCGCCGGGGCTGGAGCTATACGCTCTACGCGGCGGTGTCGGGGGTGGCGTTCGGATACGCGGTCCTGCTGACCGGCAGCCTCTGGCCCGGGTTCATCGCACATTTTTTAGTCAATTTGCAAGGGCTTTTGGCATTAGGGTGCGAGGGCCGCAAACGCCTCCGGCGGGCGTAGAGGCCGCCAGTTGGGTCGGCCCTGCCGAACCGGGGGCCAGATCACGGCGCTCGCTCGCCCCGCTACCGACATAAAGGGGACGGGGCCGTAGAGCCTCGAGTCCGCGCTGTGGGTGCGGTTGTCACCCATGATGAAATACTCGGCGTCGCCAAGCGTGACGGGCGGAAAACTGCGTCGTCCGAGTGAGACACCTTTTATAAAGTTCTGCTCGAGCCTTTCGCCGTTGACAAAAACCTGTCCCGCGCACCCCTCTACCGCGTCGCCCGGGGTGCCGATCACACGTTTGATGACGAAATCGCGCCGTCCCTGCCGTGCTGGTGAGTCGGCAGGTTCGCGGACGATGACGATGTCGCCCCGGTTGTAGCCGCCTATCACACCGAGCCGCCGCAACCACGTCTCATACTTCGGCACGAACACCCGGTCGCCGACCAAAAGCGATTCCGGCAACCGTCCCGAACCGCCGTTCAGCGTCGGCTCCATCGACGCACCGGCGACGCCGACGGTAGTAAAACCAAACGTCACGACCAGAAACGCGACGACGAACGCGCCCAGATACTCGCGGACTTCACGCCAGAAACCTTTGGGTGTCGGGCCTTTTGGATTCGGACCTTTTGGAGACCGGCCTTTCGACTTCGGGTTTTTTAACGCCCGACCCGTCACGCCCTCACCGCTACAAAGTCTTGAAGGCGCGCCGCCGCTCGAGCCAGCGCCTCGGGTTCACGTACGAGCGCAAAACGCACGTACCCCTCGCCCTCATCGCCGAACGCCCGACCCGGCGCTAGACACACGCCGGTCGTTTCGGCCAGAGAGAGTGCGAACGCAAACGAATCGGTGTGGGCACCCGGTAACCGCGCCCAGACGTACATGCTGGCCTGCGGCAACGCTACCGACCAGCCCGCCGCGCGGAGCGTCCCGACGAGGGCGTCGCGGCGCGCCTCGAAAGTCTCTGCGGCCCGGCGCGTGTCCGCCTCCGCACCCTCCAAAGCCGCTACCGCCGCCTGCTGAATCCCCAGATACTGGTTGAAATCGACCGCGCTCTTGACCTTGGCGAGCACAGCGAGCGCGCCTTCGTTGCCGACCGCCCAACCGATCCGAAACCCGCCCATGTGAAAACTTTTCGAGGCGCTATAGAGTTCGACGGCGGTGTCTGCGCCGCCGGGTTGCGTCAGCACCGAGGGGGCGCGGTAGTCGCCGTAGACCATATCGACGTAGGGAAAATCGTGAACGAGCAATATCTCGTGTTTGCGGCAAAACGCCACCACCGCCGCCATAAAGTCCTCCGTCGCCACCGCCGCCGTGGGATTGTTCGGGTATGAGATGAGCAAAATCTTGGCGCGGCGGGCCGTTTCTTTTGGAATGCTGTTTAGGTCGGGCAGATAGCCGTTTCGTTCGGAAAGCGGCATTGTAGCGAGTTGCAACCCCGCGAGCGCGATGGCCCCGTAGTACGACGGGTAGCCGGGGTCGGGCGCAAGGATCACGTCACCGGGGTCGGTCGTCGCCAGCAGCAGGTTGGCGAACCCCTCTTGCGAACCGATCAGCGGCAGTACCTGCGTTTCCGGGTCGGGCGTCCAGCCGAAACGACGCGCCGTCCAATCGGACACCGCCCGCCGGAGCGGACCGGTCCTGGTGTGGAGGCAGTAACCGTAGGTCTCGGGTTGATAGGTCGCGTCGCGGAGAGCGGCTAACGCGACTTCGGGCGGCGCAACGTCCGACGACCCGATAGAGAGGTCGATGATCTCGAGCCCCTTCGCCCGCGCCCGCGCCTTAGCCCGGTCCATAGTATTAAACACGCTCTCGGGCATTGCCTGGACGCGCCGGGACGCAAAGCGGTTCATATACTCACCCGCCGCGTCGCGTTCGCCAACCCCTCTTCGACCTCGGCGCGGGGCAACCCGCCCGCCTCCAACGCCGCATCGTCCAGCGTTAAAAGCTCCCGGTAAAACGCCTCAGCTCTGACCCGCGCCGCCCCCGGCTCCGCGTTCAGCAACCGGTAGAGCCAGTTTTCCGCCTCGTCGAAACGGCCAGCGTGCAAGTAGGCGTCGATAAGCTGCGCCTGCACGGGGGGCGGCGCGGCGTAGCCGAGGCTGCGCGTGAGGGCGAGCAGTCGCCCGCTGTAGTGCGGCGCAAAATCCGGTTCGGCGGCGAGAACAGTTAGATAGAGCTCGAGGGCCTTACGCGCCTGCGCCGAATCGTCCTCACCCAAGTCGGTACGCAGTTCGTGCTCGGCGCTCAAGAGTTCGGCGCAGTGCAGACACTTTTCAACGTCGGGTGTTCCGCCCGCCCCACCCAACAGCACCAGCAGGTCGGCGCTGCTGAGGCGGCGCAAAAGGTCGCTCTCGAGCCCGACCATACTGCGCTGCGCCCCCTGCAAGGTGGCGAGTGCGGCGGCGGTGTCGCCATCCTTATGGAGCTGCCGGGACGCCTCAAGCGTCCTGAGCAGCTCCGCTTGCAAGCGATCTAAGAAATCGTCTCTTTGCGGCATAACTATAGTTTACGGGAAAGGCGTCGTTGTGGAGGCCCAGGTACCCATAGCTAGGTTCTGTTGACTTTTCGCATGACTCGAGGTGGTTTTGCCGTACGAAACGTAAGAAGCAGGAAGTAAGGAGTAAGAAGCAGAGAGGTTTAGGAACGCTAAAGTTTATCTCGTCCATCACGAGGTTGGCTGTGTTTCTCAAAGGGCGAACGTCAACACACCTTGGGACTAAACACTTTGGTACCTGTGAGCAGACACAGGTTCGGACAGCACGGATGTAGGGCCATAAACGAAGGGGCCTACAAACGAGGCAGCACCACCTGCTTCCACGAGTGCCGGGGGTGCCTCTACGCGGTAGCTTTGGGTGGTGCCTCTCCCAGAGAGTGTAGCCGCCTGTGGCCGCGTGTGAGTAGGGTGAGTTTCCCAGGTTCTGTGTGAGTTTTTCCTGAAACCAGCTCTCAAGCGCCGTTCTAGACTCAAATCATTGATTTTTCAGCTTTATTCATATCTAAAATCGGTTACGATAGGCGCGAACCTCGGGACAGCTCGGTCTGAACGACGCCTCGAGCAACCTTCGGACTTGATCGTAACGAATGTTATGCCGACGTCTCTCTGACTGGCACTCCGAGAAACCACACGCTGCATCTGCCCGTTCACGCTTCGTTGCAACGCCGCCCGGTGCGTGTCCAGACGGTTGCCCCTACCGGCTCAAGGTAGTCATAGTTAGAACGTTAAATCTAAACACGGAGAAGGTCCCCAAACCGAACCGGGTTGCGTTCAAGCGCGTTTTCGGACAGCCTGCCCCCGTTCTCATTACACCTTTGGTAGACTCGGGCGGTGCTAAAACGCTTTTCAACCTACTTACTACGTGAGACAAGTGGCCTCTACCTACTCGGGGTGGCGGCGTTTTGCCTGCTCTTGTCGGTAGATACACTGACCGTCTGGGCAAGTTTTTTAATCGAACAAGACGCTTCGGTGACGACCGTCCTCAAACTCATGTTTTACAAGTTACCGTTTTTTTTGCACCTGTCTTTGCCGATAGCGGGCGTTTTTGCGGTGCTGCTGGCGACGGGTCGGCTCGCTAAAGATTCCGAACTTAAGGCGGTCTATGCGGGCGGGGTCGCGCCGCTGTCGCTACTCTGGCCGCTGCTCCTTTTCGGACTGCTCATCAGCGCGCTGGCAGTTCTTAATAACGGCTACCTCGAGCCGCGTGGCGAGATTGCCCAAGACGTGCTCGAGAGTTCGTTTTATACCTCGCGCCCGTCCGCCGAAACCCAGCGCGACGTGTCGTTTCATCAACCGGCAGGAATTTACCACGCCGCTCGCATCCGCGCCGACGAGTTCGACCGAACCCGCGCCGAGCTGACCGGGGTGCTCGTTTACGGCGACGACGGGACGGTCTGGAGTTCGCACTACGGCGTCTGGGACAGCGTAGCGAAAACGTGGCTGCTCGAGGAGGTCGAGGTTTTGCGCGCAGGCCGCGCCCCCCGTGAGCGCGCCAGCGTCACCTTGCCCTTCGACCTCGCCGCCGACGCCGGAGCGTCGCTCCGCGAAGCTGACAACCTGACCTTGAGCGAGCTTTGGGCGCGCGTCGGCGCGGCTCGGGGCTCGGGTCAGAACATCGCAGGCGACGTGTTCGATTTTCATAGGCGGCTGGCGGACGCCTCGAGCGCTTTTATCTTCGTGCTGGTCGCCGGGTCGCTGGGGCTGAACCTACGTGGGCGCAGCGGGGGGTTTGCCTGGACGATTGTGCTCTTGGTCTGCTTTTTCGTCCTCTGGACCTTTTCCGAAAGCCTGTTCGAGCAGCGCGTCCTGACGCCCGTCGTTGCCGCCTGGTTGACCACGGCGGTCGTCGGCGTGGTCGGCGCGGTTCTGGCGCTGGTGAGGTTGCGGTGATGAGACCTCCGGGCTTTTTCTCAGTTCTCTCGGCGGCTTCCTTCAAGCGGGCGTGGCGGGCGCTGTGAACCGGCGTTTTTCGCAGTACCTCATCCGCGAAATTCTGCCGCTCTACATCGCCGGACTGATCGCGCTGATGCTGCTTTTGCTCGGCTATCTGCTGATTCAGGGGGTACTCGCTGAGGCTATCTCGCGCGGCGTCGGGCCGGGGCTGGTGGCGCGCTTTTTGCTCTACAGCGTCCCTTCGGCGGCGGCGATGGGTTTGCCGCTGGCGCTACTGTTCGCTGCGCTTTTGGGCGTTACCCGGCTGAGTCAGGACAGCGAGATCAAAGCGGCGATCTCGCTTGGCATCTCACCGCAGCACTTTCTGGCCCCGATGCTCGTGCTCGGGCTCAGCGTCGCCGCGGTAAGCTTTATCAACAACGAACTCGTCGCGCCTTGGAGCTACGACCGGGCGCAGGAGACGTTATCGGACATTCTCGTGCAGAGCCCTGAAATCGTCGTCGAAGAGGGCAGTTTTTTTACCGACGCGCTGGGCCGGAGCGTCTACGTCGGGGGTCTGGGCGCGGGCGGGTCGGTCGAAGACGTGACCGTTATTCAGCCGAGCAAAACGCAGGGTGTGAGCGAGGTGGTGCGCGCCGAGCGGGGCGTGCTCGACCAAGCGGCCGGGGTATGGCGTTTGGAAAATATCCGTTTGCTACGTTACCGCGACGGACGGGTGGTTCTGGACGCGCCCGCCGAAACCGCGACGTTGCCGGTTCGGGGGTTGTCAGCGAGCAGCGGCGCGCCGCCCGAACTGGTTAGGCTTCGCCTCGGCAGGCTCCTGAACCGGGTCCGGGGCACTCTTCCGGAAGACGCGCCCGCCGAATGGACGGCGCTGCACCGTAAATTTGCGGAACCGGCGGCGGCGGTGGCGTTCGCCCTCTTCGCCCTCGCTATCGGACTCTACAGCTTTCGCCGCAACTTCGGCCTGGGGCTGGTATCGGTTCTTTTTTTGACCTTTATCTACTACGCGACCTGGAGCGTATCGAACTTGCTGGGCGCGCAGGGCGCAATTCCGGCGGTAGTGGCGGGTTGGTCGCCGGTGGCGCTCTACCTGGTTGCAGGTCTGGTGCTGTTCGCGTTGTCATGGAGACGTTGAGATGAAGGTGCTGATGATCAAAGATGCCCTGTTCGTTTTGCTGCTGGCGTTTCTGGGTGTGTCTCAGGCGGTCGAGGTCAAGATAGTTGGCAGCACAACCGACAGTTTTGAGGTTCGTGACATACAAATTCCCGGTGGAAAGCAGACGAGGCTGTATGTTATTACGGGCTCTCCGTTACGTCTCGAGGTAGACGGCGACCGCATCACCGCAGAATATGTCGAGTTCGATGAAGAAAGTCAGATCATGCGTATCGTCGGTCCCGGTAACGTCGCTTACGACGACGTGTCGACCAAAGGTGAGGATTACCTGCTCGACCTGAGTTCCGGCGAGCTGGACTTTCAGAACGTCTTCATCTTTACCGCGCCGCTCGACATCGAAGGGGTGGCGGCGACTCGTTTGCCGGGGCAGATCGACGTGTCGGGGGCAGCCTTTAGCCCCTGTAGCCGCTGCGACCAGAGAGTGCAGGACTACCGTTTTCAGGCCGAACGGATGAACCTCTACCCCGGCGACCGTCTGGTGGCGTTTAACGTGACGGTCTATCTGCGCGACCTGCCGAGTTTTTTCCTGCCGCTGATGGTCATCCCGCTCGGACCCGAGGAGCGCCGCCCCCGCTTCGCCCTCGAGCGCGGCACCGAGGACGAACGCGCCGAAGTTGCCCTCGACTGGCCCTACGTGGTCGGATCGAGCGCCTTCGGTACGGCCTCGCTACGTTACTTCGCCGACGTCAACCCCGGCGGCGGCAGCGGTCCGGCGGAGACGATTTTGGGGGGGCAGGTCGAAAAAAGTTATTTCGGCGGGGGTTTCGACCACCGTTTTTATACGGCCCGTGGGCGGGGCAGCGCGCAGTTTTTTTACACGCCGCCTTTTGAAGAGCCACTGCTGGACGATGATTTCGGCGATGATCCGGGCGACCCCAATAACGATCCGGTCGAGACCCGCAGGACGAGAGACGAAGTTACCCTGAGCTTCGGATACGAGACCGAGGCGGACTTGGGCGGATTGCAGACCGACGTGCTGCTCGAGCGGAACGACGACGAAAATCAGCGAATCGTCAACCTCAGCGCGCGTTTAGACGACACCTACCACGGCTTCGAGTTCGGGCTGCTCAGCCAGACGTATCTGGACCTCGACCTTGACCCGGACGACGACGCCTACTTGCCCTCTTACGAGAATTCGGTGGGCGCACTCCGCACCTACGGGCGGGCGCAGACGAGCCCCGAAGACGACCTGACCTTTAGCGTCGGGCCGTTTACCGTGACCAATTTTTTGCTCGAGGCCGGTGCCTACGAAGACTACGCCAATTCCAGCAACAATAGCGCGTTCAGCTCGCCTCTATATTTGAAAGGGACGCCGATCATCCGCGGCGGGCGGCTCGTCGAACGCCACACCATCACGCTGGATACCCTGTCGCCGCTGCCCGGCTCGAGCATTCGGGGCAGCACCGACTACACCGGGCAGCTCTACACGACGACCAACCCAGGCGGCGAAAACGAACGCCTGGTCGACTGGACGACCGTCTTAAACGCCGAGCAGACCTTCCGCGGCGGGGCGTTCGGTGTGGACTTCAACCACGTGATCTTGGAGGGCGAGACGCCTTTTCAGTTCGACGCCCGCACCACCCCGAACAACCGCACCACGCTTCAAGCCGAGCTTTCGCTGACGCCCGCCGAATGGCTCGAACTCAGCGCCCAAGAAAGCTACGTGTTCGTCGACGACCGCGACGACAACGAGGTGGGCGCGGGGCCGATAGAGACCCGCGCCGAACTGTTCGGCAACCTCTCATGGCTCGAGGCGGTGCTCGAGCAGTCTTACGACGTCAAAGAAAACGACCCCGGCTTGCTGGGGGCGACGCTCGGCGTAAGCACACCCTCAGACTCAGGCACGGACCTAGGGATAGGTTTGGGCGACACCCTGACCGGCAACGTCCGCGCGACCGGCGTCTACGACCTCGACCGGACACCCACCGACCGCACCGACCCCGCCGCCGTCCCTGTCGACGAATCCGAGGTCGACGTAGAGGCGAGCGTAACCTACGACGTTTACGCCACCCTCGACGCAAGTAGTGGGTACGACTTCAACCGCGAGCCCAGTGCGTTCGGTTACGACTATGGCGACGGTTTTGATGACAATGATCCCGACGGTCTGCTCGGTTCGGGCGATGAGGGGCGTGGCAGACCGCTCTACAAACCCCTCGAGCTGGGCTTCACCCTCGGAACGACCACACAAGACGATACGGTACCGAGTCTGCGCGTCTCGGTTGTCCGCGACCTCAACGACAGAACGGCGGACACGAGAGCGTTTAGGGCCGACGAAAGCCTTGGGCTGGAGCTCGGCGCGCGGCTGGGGCCGCTCGAGCTGGACGCCGAGCAAAATTTCGACTACGGAAACGCCGACGCCGATCCTGACGACCCCATTTTTTACGGCGACGCCAACGACTCGCGCCTGACCCTGACCTATCCGGAAGTTGCCGAACTGAGCGCCACAGGGTTCTCGCTCTTGCCGCCGCGCCTGTTCGGCGTCTCGTCCGGCCCTACCGACACGACCACGTACACGCTCGGCCTCCTCGATCTGGTCGAGCGGAGCAGCGGCGACCCGCTCTACGAACTGAGCTACGAGACCACCTACGGTCCGCTACTGACCCTAGCTGGCGACGAAGGAATAGGGTTTAGCGAAACCAGCGTCAACGCAAAGGTCGACCTCGAGACCAGCTACCTCGGGACCCCGCTGGGGCCGCTCGGTTTCGGCGTGGCGTTTACGGGCGTTCTCGCCGTTGCCGACGACGCGCTGCCGCTGACGTACTTTAGTAACGGCGCGCTGTCCCTTACCACCGATTTCTTTTCCCGGGTGGGGGTGCAAGGGGGACTCGAGTACTTGGCGACGTACGACGAGAGTACCGGTCGCCTCGGTCAGCAGAGTCTGGGACTTAGGGAGTTCGGCGTGACCGTCAGGGCGTGGGAAGGGCTTTACGTTTCAGCCGTGCTAAACGACCGCTGGGACTTTAACAGCGGCAGCGCCTACACCCCCTTTAATTTTCAACCCGTTATCTATGTGACGCTCGACCGCTGCTGCTGGGCACTTTACGGCGCGCTCGACACCAGCACCGGAACCGTCAGCTTGTCTTTGGGCTATCCCGGCAGCGCCGACGCGCTAACGGGAGCTTTTAATACGATCCTCGCGCTGCCGCGCCGCCAGGAGGCTCCATGAAACTTGCACAGATTATGCTTATCGTCGCCTCTATGCTGACGGCCTGCACCGGTTCTCTTGAACCTCCCAACCCGGTGCTGCTCGTGGTCGGGTATAGCAGCGGCGCGGGAAGCCGGGTGGCGCTGATTAGAGACCGTTTCGGCGAAAGCGGAGCGGTGACTGAACAGCTCGAATTTTTACCTGGCAGCGTCCGCAACCTGCCCGCCCCGGCGGTCGATTATGACGTTACCAACCGAGACCGCGCGCGCGACCGGCTGGTGGTGCTCTCTCGTGGGCCAGCAGCAGCGGGCCAAGCGACCGGCTACCTGACCTTTTTTTCGCTCCAAAGTATCGACCCGGACAACCCCGTAGCGTTCGAGCAGAGGGCTGAGTTTACGATCAGTCCGGCAACTGTTACCAACATACCCGACACGCTCCTCAATCCGGGCTTTTGCCCCGCCCGCGTTCAGGTCACGCAAAACGGCAGCTTCGTCACCGTCCTCAACGAGCCGACGCTCTGTAACGGCAGGGGTCAGCCCTCTATCGACATCTTTAGTCTGGCGGGCGCACAGCCGCGGCTGTTGCAGCGTCTGACGACCGGCGGCGCAGAGGACGGAGGGGTGGGCGGCGGGTCGTTTTTGGCAACGGGGGGCAACCTCTACCTGAGCCAAAGCCCGACCCAGGACCTGCTCTACTACGCGGTGAGCGTTCCGGGCGGGTTGCGCCTCGAGCAGGCCACGCTGCCCCGCCCGGGGGCCGGATTCGGCCTGGACGACGAGCTGCCGGTCAGCGCCGTCGCTAGAGTGAGAACGGACCCTCGTCAGGGTAATCTGGTCGATCTGGGCCGCGCCGGAGCGTCCGGTGACGAGAGGCTGGTGGTGCTTTTTGAAGCTGGCCTCGCTAACGTCGAATTCGCCGCCGAACCGCTCGAGGACGACGTAGTTCCTACCGCAACCCTATCCGACAACTCTTTTGTCATCCGCGACGACCGCCGCGAAACCGACGCCACACTCTTTGTCGGTACACCCGCCGCGCAGCGCTTCAGCTACGTGCCGGTCGCTACCGACGAGGGAACGGTAGCCGCGCCGGAAAACGCCCGCGTAGACGCCGTAGACGCCGTAATCGAACCGACTTTCGGGTTCGTGTATTTCGTAGCGCCCGGACAAGTGTCTATCTTCGACCTAAGTGCTTACGATGTGGGTGAACGCCTCCGCAACCCCAGAGCCGTCTCGGTTCCCGAACTCGGCGATACAGTCCCGAGCTTTGTCACCTGGACGCAGGCCGCACCGCCAGCCACACCTCAATAGTCCCTCGAGTTTCTAGAGTAGGCGAGCGTCCCGGTATCGTTACATAAAGGTCGTTTTGAATACACGCGATACCTGTTTTGGACCTGACCCAACTCCGAACGCAGGTGAGTCCGGCGAAGCGCCGAGGTTTCACCTCATAAAATTTGATACCTGCTATGTTTATCTTATCTGTGACTGCTTTGCAGATAAATCTAGCCCCTACGGTTGTTCAAGCGCAAACCGACAAGTACCAGCACCAGAACAGCCAAGATTGCGAGTATAGACGACGGATAAGCTTCGATCATCGGTCCGATCACGAAATGTACAAATGCTGCGCCGACCAGAAATGAACCCAACCGAGTGGCTACTTCTCTCACTGTCGCACGTTCTCGAATCGATGAGGTTCGTGTAATCCCTTGGACACAAGATACTTCCTCGTTTCAAAATAGGTCGACATGTAAAAGAAGTGTAGTGAAATGCAGTACACAAGCTTTTCGGTATCTCGACATGAAGCTCGAGCCTCGGCTAGGTTTCACTCCGGTCGGGTTTGTCTTGCCGGTTTTTATCGCCAGCGGCTCCGTCCGGGCGGATGAGCGCCGGGTTTTGCTGCTCGCCCCAGTAGAGGGTCGTGTGCGGGTAGGGAATTTCGATACCTTCAGCGTCCAGCCGGAGTTTGATGCGGCGGCGAAACTCGCGTGAGACGCCCCACTGCTCTTTGGGCAGCGTCTTGAACAGCACCCGTACGACGATGCCCGAGGCTCCGAGCGCCTCGACCCCGGTAACTTCGGGTGGCCCGGTGATGCGCCAGCTCCAGCCGAGCGCCTGGGTCATCTTGATCGCCTCGTCACCGATTACCGACAGAGCGTGGTCTAGGTCGGTGCGGTAGGCGACCTCAACATCGACGACGCTCCGTGACCAGTCTTTAGAGGCGACCGTGACCTTGTCGATCTGCCCGTTTGGAATCACATGGACCTGACCGTCGAGCGCGCGCAACGTGGTGATGCGGAGGTTTAGGCTTTCGACTGCGCCGGACAACCCGGCAATCGTTACCACGTCGCCGACACCGAACTGATCTTCGGCCAGGATAAAAAAGCCGGTGATCACGTCCTTAACCAGCGACTGCGCCCCAAACGAGATGGCCAGACCCAAAATCCCGACACCGGTCAGCAGCGTCGTAACGTTGACGCCGATCTGCGCCAAGACGAAAAGGATGAGAAAAGTAATCAGCACGAGCCGCGCCGACGATTCGACGACGCTCCGGATAGTAGCGGCGCGCGCGACCTGCCGCTCGAAACGTTGTCCGGTTACAGGCGTGAGCGCCCGCGCGGTTTTGCGGACGACGCGCAAAAGTCCGTACACGACGCTGCTGACGATCACGATAGCGATGATGCGGCCTAAACCACCCTCTAAAAGCCACGTCTGCACGGTGCGGGCGAGGGTTTGCAAGACCGGCACGCGGTGACGGAGCGAAAACGACCCCAGCGCCAGGCACAGACCCGCAACCGCCGAGGCGGTAAACAAGTAGCGGTGAAGCAGGGTGGCGCGCTCGAGTTCCCCCTGTTTTTGCACCTCGTCCCACAGGTCGCGTTTGGCGATAGCCGTCCGGGTGTCCTGCACCCAGCGTTCGACTAAAAACCAGAGCACCCCGAACAAAAGGCCCCCGAGCGCCAGATCGAGAAAAAGGTTGCCGAAAAACTCGAGCGGCGCAAGCCGAACCGCGTAGGCGATGTCGGTCAACCAGCTCGTATCTTGAATTTCAGCGGCCCACTTCTCATCGAGAAGCGGAATTTCTATAATCTCTTCCGGAGCCGTCTCCACGGCGTCTTCCACCGCCCCGCCGCTTATAGCAGACTGCTGCGCGCCACCCGGAAGAAGGTCTCTGAGCAGCGTCGCCACTACGCCTCCGTAGGCTGCCCAAGCGCCGCCATCCCCGTGACGAGTTTGGGCAGCAGTTCGGCGTCGAGCGCCCGCTGAACGGTTCTGAGCGCGTTTTCTACCGCTCGAGCGTCCGACGAACCGTGCCCAATAAAAGCGTAGCCGTTGACGCCTAAAAGCGGCTGCGCGCCGTACTCGCCGGGGTCGAGGCGGGCCGCCACGCCCCGGAGTGCCGGACGCACGAGCGCCGCGCCGAGTTTGGTCAGCGGGCCGCCGCCGGAGAGCGCCTTACGTACCCAGCCGAAGATCACCCGCGCCTCTCCCTCGGCGAGCTTGAGCATCACGTTGCCGGTAAAACCGTCGGCGACGATCACGTCGGTCGTTCCCTTGAGCAAGTCGCGCCCCTCGACGTTGCCGTAAAAAGCGACGCCGGGGGTGGTTTTTAGAAGACGGTGCGCCGCCAGCGTCAGCTCGTTGCCTTTTTCCTCCTCTTCGCCTATCGAGATGAGGCCGACACTGGGGGTCTCCAGTCCATAAAATGCGCGCGCGTAGACGCTACCCAACACCGCGAACTGTTGCAGATGCGTGGGGCGACACTCGGCGTTGGCCCCGGCGTCGATCAGTGCGGTGAAACCCCGGTCGGTCGGGATATTGGCCAAAATCGCCGGACGCTCCACCCCTTTAAGACGGCCCAGCACAAAAAGGGCCGCCGCCATCGTCGCGCCGGAATGCCCGACCGACACACACGCCGACGCCTCACCGTCTTTGACGAGCCGCATCGCCCGCATGACCGACGAGTCGCGGCGGCGGCGCACGTCGGCAGCGTGGTCCTCCATGCGGATAGTGTCGGGCGCATGATGCACGGGCAAGTCGGCACCCTGGGCGCGGAGTTCGGCGCGGAGCACGTCTTCGTTGCCGACCAAAACCACGGGGATTCCGGCAGCGGCGGCGGCTTTCGCCCCGGCGACCCCGGCCTGCGGCATGGCGTCGCCGCCCATAGCGTCTAAAGCAATCGGCTGGTTGGGTTTCATAAACGCCCCCAGCGGCGCAAGTTGAAGAGCTGTATCCCTGACATGAGGGCCAGTATAAGTCACTCACCTTACACAGTGAGAGCGACACCTCGAGGGTTTAGTCTTTACAGCAGGCATTATCTGGTTTGCACCACGCTCAGCCCGAGAAGCATAGTCTGCCACACATTTCAAAAGATGACGCTTGCGCCGAGCCGGTGCAGTAGACGTCGGAACTGCCATTTGGGTGCAGAGCAACGGGTGAAACGTTGGCGAGCCATGAGACTCTATCCGTCACTCATTACTCAGCGGTCAGTCAGCCGAGCAGAAGGGGGACGTAGGCCACTCACGGTTTTGGTTTGTGCTCGGCTCACGTCCCCGGATACGCTTTTTTCCAGGTTGTGTTGACGTTTACCCTTCGGGAAACACAGTCGACTTCGTAACCGACGAGATAAACTTTAGCGTTCCGAAACCTCTCTGTTTCTTACTCTTTACTTCTCACTTCTTCCGTTCAGCACGACGAAACCCACCTCGAGTTACGCAAAAAATTGACAGAACCCAGACACGTTTTTTGCAAACGGTGAACCCAACCCCGGACCGCGTCGCACGCCGTGCCGGGGCGGTAAGATAACGCGATAAGATAGCAAGATGGATGTCCGTGTTTTCGAAGCACCGGCGGGAGAACGGCTGGACGTGGCGATCTCGGTCGCGCTGACGCTTTCGCGGACCTACGCCAAAGAACTCGTCAACAGCGGTTTTGTTCAGCTCGACGGTCGCCCGGTTGCCAAAGCGTCGGCGAAGCTCTCCGGCAGCGAACTCATCTCGGTGCTGCTGCCGCCCCCCAAACCCATGCGCGTCGAGGCTGAGGATTTGGCGCTCGAGGTCATCTACGAAGACGACGAGCTGGCCGCCATCGACAAACCGCCCGGAATGACCGCACACCCGACCGCCTCAGTACGCACCGGCACAGTCGTCAACGCACTCTTAGCCAAAATGACGCTCGCCAAGGAAAAATCGTTCGATCCCGAAGAGCACGATTACCGTCCCGGTATCGTCCACCGCCTCGACAAAGACACGTCGGGCGTGATGGTCGTCGCCAAAACCGCCGAGGCGCACCGTGAACTCGCCGCCGCGTTCAAGAAACGTCTGACTGAAAAAGAATACGTGGCTATCGTCGTCGGCACCCTAGACGACGACCTCTATATGGACGGCCCCATCGGGCGGCATCCGGTTCACGGGCGCAAGATGATGGTCGGCGGCGGCAACCCGCGCAGCGCCTCGACCTACTTTCGGGTGCTGGCGCGCACGCCGCAGGGCGCGCCGCAGTACACGCTGCTGCGCGCGAAACCGCACACGGGCCGCACCCACCAAATTCGGGTGCATCTGGCGCACCTGGGCGCGCCGATTTTGGGTGACGGCGTGTACGGCAAAACCTCGGCGTTGATCTCGCGTCAGGCGCTGCACGCCGAACGCCTGACGTTACCGCACCCGCGCGACCACCAGGCCATCACCTTTTCCGTACAGGTTCCGGTCGATATGGTCGATGCGTGGCTCCGGCTCGGCGGGTCGTGGCCGCCCCAGCTTTAGCTTGCGCGAGCAAGTTGTCGGAACTGGCTGGAATAGAGAAAGCATCTGGAAGTTCACCAAGTGCAGGACGAAGAGAGAAAGGCAACGAGCAGAACCCAAATCATTGCCCAGCAGTTAGCCCGTCGGGTAAAAAAGAGGCGCGCGTGGGGTGAATGGAAGGTGGTTGTAGGTCGTCTCGAGCACCTTACAAAACACGCCGAGAGCCTCCGGTACCCTCCGAAACACGACAGACAACCCAGTCAGCCTCCACTGAAACCGACCCAAAACCGTAAGCTGACGGCTGATTGTCTCTTGAAAAAATGTTAAAATAAAAGCGTACGTAATCGGCGCAGCGAGACGTACCGCCACGACAACTTGTTTTAGATAATTCGTTCCATTTGTGCAGACTGTACACCGGTACGGTTGCAAAGGTCGTTTTACCACCGCCCCGTAGCGGTGGACGCACTTTATTCCCCGACGCTGTAGGTCGCGGGGAGGGTATCAGGGGGTGCCGATAATGAATCACGAAAAAAATAGTAAGGTCGCCGTGCTGGGTAATTTTCCGCCGCGCAGGTGCGGTATCGCCACCTTTACCGCCGACCTGGTTGGGGCGCTCGCAGCATACGACCGTGAAACGTCGGTTTTTTCCGTCGCTATGAACGACGCCGCCGAGGGCTACGACTATCCGGCGCAGGTTCGTTTTGAACTCGAGCAGTCCGATCTGCGTGATTATCACCGCACCGCCGACTTTTTGAACCTGCAAAACGTCGAGGTTGTCAGCGTCCAGCACGAGTTCGGTATCTTCGGGGGACCCGCCGGGAGCCACCTTTTGACGCTCCTGCGCGAACTTAGAGCGCCGGTCGTCACTACCTTGCACACGGTTTTAGAACATCCGAACGCGGCGCAACGCGCCGTGATGGACGAACTCTGCGCGCGCTCAGAACGCGTCGTCGTCATGAGCGACCTCGGGCGGCATTTTTTAGAGACGGTTTACGGGGTACCCGAAGACAAGATCGACGTAATCCCGCACGGTATCCCGGACGTCCCCTTTACCGACGCCAACTTCTACAAAGACGCGTTCAACGTCGAGGGCAAAACCGTCTTGCTGACCTTTGGCTTGCTGTCACCGAACAAAGGTTTAGAGCACGCCATCCGCGCGCTACCTGAAATTGTCGCGGCGCACCCCGACGTTGTCTATATCATTTTGGGCGCGACGCACCCGCACCTGCTCCGCACCGAAGGCGAGAGCTACCGCTTGTCGCTGCAACGCCTCGCGCGCGCACTCGGCGTCGAAAACCACGTGATTTTTTACGACCGTTTCGTCGAGTTGGACGAACTACTGACCTTTATCGGCGCAGCCGACGTGTACGTAACGCCCTATACAAACCGCGAACAGATCACTTCAGGGACGCTCGCCTACGCGCTCGGCGCAGGCAAGGCCATCGTCTCAACACCCTACTGGTACGCCGAAGAACTCTTGGCTGAGGGTCGCGGCGTGTTGACTCCGTTCGCCGACCCCGAGGCGCTCGCCGAGAACGTGCTGGCGCTGCTGGATAATGACGCCGAACGTCACGCGCTTAGGAAGCGTGCGTATCTGCACGGACGGGGGATGATCTGGCGTGAGGTCGCCGCTAGCTACAACGCGTCGTTTACGCGCGCACGCGAACGCTGGTCGGGTGCGTCACGCATGTCATTACCCAAACCGCTGTCGGAGCGCCCCGCCGAGTTTCCACCCCTCGAGTTGCGCCACTTAAGACGCCTGACCGACGACACCGGCATCTTTCAGCACGCCCTTCATACGGTTCCGAACTACCACGAGGGCTACACCACCGACGACAACGCTCGGGCGCTTCTAGCAGGAGTACGGCTCGAGGGCTATGGCGACGCCGACCTGCATGACCTCTCGGCGCGGTATCTGGCGTTTCTCAACTATGCTTTCGATCCCGTCACGCGGCGGTTTCGCAACTTTATGAGCTACGACCGCCGCTGGCTCGAGGCGGTCGGCTCCGAAGACGCGCACGGACGGGCGGTGTGGGCGCTCGGTACGGTTTTGGGGAGGTCGCACGAGCCGAACTTGCGCGGCGTCGCCAGCACCCTGTTCGAGCAGGCGCTGCCTGAAACGCTTCTCTTTACCAGCCCGCGCGCCTGGGCGTTTGCGCTGCTCGGCGTCGGCAGCTATCTCGAGCGTTTTGCGGGTGACCGTTCGGCGCAGACCGCGCAGTTGGCGCTCGCTGAGCGTTTGGCAGCCCTCCATACTGAACAGAGTTCGGCGGGCTGGGAGTGGTTCGAGCCGGGCCTGAGCTACTGCAACGCCAAACTGCCGCACGCGCTGATCACAGCAGGTGACAGCCTGGGTCGGTCTGAGCTTACCGAACTGGGGCTCACCACGCTGCGCTGGCTAACCGAGCAACAGCTGAGCGGCGATCATCTGTCGTTTATCGGTAACAGCGGTTTTTACCAGCAGGGTGGGGTACGCGCCACCTTCGACCAACAACCCGTCGAGGCGCACGCGCAGGTATCGGCGTGTTTAGAGGCGTACCGCGTCAGCGGCGACCCGGCATGGCTCCGCGAGGCGCACCGCGCGTTCGAGTGGTTTTTGGGTGAAAACGACCTCGGCTTGCCCCTTTACGACCCGCACAGCGGCGGCTGCCGTGACGGGCTCCACGCCGACCGTGTGAATCAAAATCAGGGAGCCGAATCGACGTTGGCCTTTTTGCTCTCGCTTTTAGAACTCAGGGCGGGCGCAGCCGTTCAGGCACCCTTTTTAGAAGCTGTGGGGGTGCTCGAGTCCGCTGCCGATTAGCTCTCGGCGAGTAGCGAGTGGGCTGAGTGCTGGGGTAGGCTGTGCTGGAAGAGAAGTACGGAGCAAAGAGTAGCAAGCAAGAAGATTCAAGAGCGTCGGCAGGTTGCGTTTGCAGGAGTGACTCGAGCGCACTTTCCAAGTGATAACGATTAGCAGAAGCCGAAAAGGACGCGTTCAGAGCAGATGACGATAGAACCAACGACGTACCCCAGGTGAAACTCGCCATGCTCGCCCCCATCGCGTGGCGCGTCCCGCCCCGTCACTACGGGCCGTGGGAGCGCGTCGTCTCACTTTTAACCGAAGGTCTGGTAGCCGCCGGTGTAGACGTGACGCTCTTCGCTACCGCCGATTCGGAAACGACCGCCACCCTCTCGGCGGTGGTCCCGCGCCCCTACGAAGAAGACAGCACACTCGACGCCAAAGTCTGGGAAGGCTTGCACCTCGCTCACGTATTCGGACAAGCCGACACGTTCGACCTGATTCATAATCACTACGACTTTTTGCCGCTGACGTATAGCGGTTTGGTAAGAACCCCGGTGGTTACAACTATTCACGGTTTTTCGTCAGAGCGTATTTTGCCGGTCTATAAACGCTTCGACGCCTCCACGCACTACGTCGCCATCAGCGACGCCGACCGCCACCCCGACCTGACCTACACTGCGACCATCCATCACGGGATCGACTTGGGTGAGTTTAGCCTGAACAAAACCCCGGCAGACTATCTGCTCTTTTTCGGGCGTATCCACCCCGACAAGGGCGCAGCCGAGGCCGTCCGAGTGGCCCAGATGACAGGACGGCGGCTGGTGCTGGCGGGCATCGTTCAGGACAGCGCGTACTTTGAACGCGAGGTTGAGCCGCATTTGGGCGAACAGATTCGCTACGTCGGTTCGGTCGGACCCGTTGAACGTGACAAGCTTCTGGGCGGCGCAGCAGGGTTGCTACACCTCATCAACTTCGATGAACCCTTCGGCCTCAGCATGGTCGAGGCGATGGCGTGCGGCACGCCGGTCATCGCCACCCGGCGCGGGTCGGTCCCGGAAGTGGTCAAGGCCGGGGTGAGCGGACTTATTGTTCGTGACGCGGACGAAGCTGCCTCCGCCGTCGAAAAACTAAGTGAGTTGTCGAGAGCCGACGTGCGGAAGTACGCCGAGAAGAGGTTCAGCCAGGGTCGAATGGTCGAGGACTATCTGCGGGTGTACGAGCAAATTTTGGCGAGTAGATGCTGACTGGCAAGCAAGCGTGAAAAGGTTTAGGCTCACATGATGCCCGACCTCATCTCCGGTTACAGCTACCAAGTTATGACTCGAGCTGCATTACAGCCCTTTTTCGAGCGTTACCGTGAGGTGGTCTTCGCTGAAACTTATCACCTGGGGGCTCACTACGCCCATTCCGAAACCGAGCAGGCCGCTATCAGCACGCTCGCTGAAAATCTGGCGGGACGCTTTACGTTAGGTTTCGGCCTTTTTCAAGGCGACGCCTTTGTTGGCTGGCACCTTGGGCAGCAGGTTATGGCGGGCAAGTTCGAGATGACCAGCACCGGAATATTGAAAGAGCACCGCAGGCGCGGTCTCTACTCGGCGCTCATCCCCGTCGTGCTTGAGACCGTCAAAAAAGAAGGTTTTCAGGTCGTTTACAGCCGTCACAACCTAACTAACCTGAGTTCGGGGTTTAGATCAGAGCTGGTAGCTGCAGCAACTGTTGTGGAAGACGGATCGAGGGTTTTTTAGGCTGAAGCGTGTAAGCGACGAGACCCGCAATGAGGTTAACCGCGAAATTGG
>JAABUN010003408.1_pt1 | contig 24713 bp, 33 predicted proteins | sample 5559311 | NCBI WGS metagenome assembly JAABUN01 (sample SAMN10711877, study PRJNA513370) | rock metagenome | isolation source: Antarctica rocks | place: Antarctica: Victoria Land, Siegfried Peak sud
GCAGTCTTGGCTATCAAACGCCTGATGAGTTCAAACAGGATTGGGAAAAGCGGCAAAGATTATTGAAATGTGAATCGAGGGAGAAACTCGCCAGCCTAATGGCTCAAGGTTTGGGGTCTTGACAAACCTGATTTCAAAGTTCAAATGATTAATGATGAAGATAGATTTGTCGCAAATTGGATAGCAAACAATGAATTATCGGAAGAAGCCAAAGAGGTTTTAGAAAAAGGAAAAGAAATTTATAAATTTTACTTTTCGCATTTGAATCAGATGGTAACTCACAACTTGAAAATTGATTCTTGGGACGCAGGCTGGTATCAAATCCGCCGGTGTTTAGCCAACCATAATTTGGGAACGGATGAAATTGAAGCGGCAAGAAAATCAAACGAAAATCTGGCAAATAAAATCTTGCCTCAAATCGAAGAATTCGGTTTCTTGGATAAAGATGAAGTTTACGAAGAAATATAAATATGAACGAAGATTTCGACGAAACAATTTTGGATAACGAGAAAGAATTTAAGAAGCGGTTTAAGGAAATTGAACGTCCAGAAGGTCTAAATTTTATCATTAACAAATCTTTGCGCGAAGTAAATAGAACTTCCCAAACTGATAAAAAAAACGACGAGCTTATTAAAAAACTTTTGAAAGACTAAATCTTTTTGATATGGCAACGCTTTTAGATGAATTATCACAACTGATTTCCGCGCTCGACGAAAACGAAATCGAATACGCGGTGTGCGGTGGGCTTGCATTGACGATTCACGGATTTCCGCGTGCGACTTTTGATATTGATATTTTGATTCGTGCCGAATCGCTCGAAAAAGCATACGAGATAGCGGCGAAATATGGATACGATATTCGCGGGCTTGATATGTCGTTCAAGGAAAGAGCCGTTGAGATTCGCCGCGTTTCAAAAATTGATGATGACGGCGAAGTTTTGTCGCTTGATTTATTGCTCGTCACGCCGAAAGTCGAAGATGTGTGGGCAACAAAAGAAAATCTGATCTGGCAGAACAAAAGTTTATGGATTGTCTCGCGTGAAGGTTTGGTAAAGATGAAAACACTCGCGGGCAGAGCAAAAGATTTGATTGATATTGACAGGATAGAAAATGAAGAAAGTTGATATGTCCAGCGAAGCGATTACCAAGCGTTTGAGGCAAGTTGACCAACTGCGCGAACTTTCGCTGTCTTTGATGAAAGCGAAAAAAGATTCGGACGAAAAAGCGGGATTGGCGAAAAAAACAACTATGAAGACAGCCAGTGATGCTGAAAAACCGATTTTAAGGAAATTCAATTGAATGGAAGTGGAAATTGTTGATTTTGAACCGCAATTCCGGCAGGAATTTACGTACAAACGCGAGATTGATAAATTTGCAGTGCGGCAATCAAAATTAATTTTGTATAAATGCTGAAAATTAACGTTCACGCGCGCATTTTGCCGAAAGAGATTTCCGATTGGGACCGACGATTCGGCACGGCGTGTTTGGAATTAATTGCCTTCAATCCACTTTCGCAGATTCGGCGTCCGGTTTGTGCTGGCGATGAGCTTTACTTTTGAATTTCGCAAACGAATAGTTAATCGGTCATTAAAATAAGGTTCGAGGCGTTCGATAAAATTCAAATTAACCATTTCACTCCGGTTTATGCGGAAGAACATTTGCGGATTTAGAATTTGTTCGAGATTGTTGAGATTTTCGTTGAGCAGAAATTTATTGCCCGTTTTATCGTGTGCGAAAAGAATTCCGTCCCGGATTTGAAGATACGAAATTTGCGCCGTTTCGATTAATTGAATGCCGCCGCGAATTTTTACGACGAAGCGTTCCTTGTATTTCGGTCGGGTAACATTCTTTTGAATTTCCTGCCAGAAATTCATCTGAACGGACGCGAAATTTTGTTTGAGCTTTTCTAATTTCAACATCGCCGCGACGAAATTTTCAAACGTGAACGGCTTGAGCAGATATGCGATGCCGTTGCGTTCAAAGGCTTGCAGCAGAAATTGGTCGTAAGCGGTCGTGAAAATTATCGGGTTATTCGATTCTTCGTTTTCCAAAAACTCGAAAACATTGCCGTCGAGCAATTCGATGTCGGAAAAAATCAAATCAGGCGGCTTATTTTCCCGAAACCACTTTCGAGTTTCACCGATGCTTTCGAGTTTGGCGGCAATTTTAATCGAATCGTCGTAACGCTCGATAAAATCACATAACTTTTCGGCGGCTAACGGCTCGTCTTCGATCACGACAATTCTCATCTTTTCATTTTCAGCAAAGGAATTTTGACCGTGAAAACGTCTTCGCCCGGCAAGATTTCAATCGGTTGTTCAGTCAAAAGCAAATAGCGGGCGGAAAGATTCTGTAAGCCGGTTCCGCTCGGCGAAACGGTTTGCGATTTCCGGCTCAATTGATTTTCCACAATCAAAGAATTTTCATTCAATTCGACGCAAACCCGCAATGGATTCTTCTTACTTCCGGCATTGTGTTTGACGACGTTTTCGAGCAGACTTTGCAGCGCCGTCGGAACAATCATTTGACCGTCGGTTTCGGATTTCAAAATTTGCCAGTCGAAATTATACGCCGTTCCGAAACGCTTTTGCAGCAAATAAGCGTAATTTTCGGCAAACTCCAGCTCTTCTTTTATCGAGACGACTTCCGCGTTTTGCGTGTGTAGAATGTAACGGTAAAGCTGCGCCAGTTTATCGAGAAACTCGTTGGCGGCGCGCGGGTTTTTCTCGATCAGCGACGACAAAACATTCAGGTTATTAAACAAAAAATGCGGATCGACTTTTCGCTGAAGCGTTTTCAATTCCATCTCCGATCTCGCCTTCTGAGCCTGTATCAATATTTCCTTTGTTTGCTTAACAAGCGATAAATAGAAATATCCGATACAGGTAAAGCCGACGAAAATCTGCAAAATCAGATCGTGCAGAAAACCCATCGTCCAATCGTAAGCATCGGGCGTTTTTCTGCCAGTGTATGAAATGCCCAAAACGAGAATGGCAAACGCGGTGTTAATAAGAGCGATGAGCGGAATCAAACCGGTCAAAATCAAAAAATCGCGGCTGACGGACTTGGATTTTTCAGATAAAAGTCCGAAAAGCCAGCGCACGCCGATGATCGTCGCCGCACCTGCCAAACTGTCTTTAAACGCCCAAACAGGCGCGTCCGTGTGCCACGGAAAATCAGTGAGCGATCTGCCCTGCAAAATTTTGATGTAAAGCGTAAAAAGATACGAAAAACCGAGCCAGCTCAAAACTCCGAGACTCAAAAAACCTAAAGTCTGCAAAATTTTCGACGGCTCGATTTTCATTTTCGACAGAGACAAACAAAATCGCCTTTTCATCGATTCCTGAAAACTCGAATTTTCACTTTTTAGCTTTTGCATCTTCGGGAAGACTATAAAAAACTTTGCCGTTTTCATCAAGGAAATTGAGCTTCGGATTGCCATTTGGCTCAACGGATAATTCAAGACGCATCTTGCCTTTCGCGTCGCTCATTTGAATAAGCGATCTTTTATTCCAAGCCTTTCCGATAAATAGACGATTAACCAAAAACTCTCCGTTTTCTCGCATTTTTTGTTTTGCTTCATCTTGCAATTCTTTTGTCGGAAGTTTTTTTATTTCTTCAAGTTTAGAAAGACGATCAGGTAATGATATATTTTCGTCATTCATTCTCAAGCCGGCGAAATAATTTCCGTTCTTGTCTTCATCGTGGGTAAACTGAATGGTCTGGTCGCCGCGAAATTTATCGAATGTCAGTGAACCGCCTTGACCTTTGCCCGTATCGCCGTCAAAAATCAGACCGCCGATTTCATCGCCTTTCTCACTGAAAAAAATCATTCCGGCAGGTCTTTCTCCTTTACGTTCATTATATACTTTGCCGTCTATGATTCCGGGATGTTGACGCTCTTTGTTGGAAATAACCATTTTCAGTTTGCCGTCTTTTTCGACGACGTTAATGCGCTCGACATCTATTTCCCCAAATTTTTGTTTGGTTTGAGAACTGAATCCCATTAACAAAATACCGCCGCCAAGCAGAATCATTATCACGCACAATGCCTGAAGGTGGAAAACCTTTTTTTCCAGTTTGCTTTGTTTATCAATCATAAAAAATCTCCTGTAATTTTCTGTTTTATCCGAGATGATATTTTGTAAGAATTTAGAAGAAATTATATTTTGCGTAAACAAAAAAAACTTGAACGCCGGAAAATTTTGTCGCAATGGAGGAAAAGCGATTCCCGACATTTTTAGAAATCTGAAAAGACCTGACAAATTTGTGAGAAAGCCCGAATTCGCAATTATCAAAATGAAGCAAATCGACTAAAATAAAATCGATGCTGAAAATCGACATTCACACGCACATTTTGCCGAAAGAAATTCCCGATTGGAAAGGTCGATTCGGTTACGGCGGTTTCGTCAAATTAGAACATCACCAGCCGTGCTGTGCGCGAATGTTAAAGGACGACGGACATTTTTTTCGTGAAGTCGAAGATAACTGTTGGAGCGCGAAACGCAGAATCGAGGAATGTAATAACTTCGGTATTAATGTTCAGGTTCTTTCGACTGTTCCGGTGATGTTCAGCTACTGGACAAAGCCGCACGACGGTTTGGAAGTCTCGAAATTTTTGAACGACGGAATCGCTGAAATTGTCCGCGAGTTTCCCAAAAAGTTTATCGGTTTGGGAACAGTTCCGTTGCAGGACACAACGCTTGCAATCAAAGAATTAGAAAGATGCAAACAAATCGGTCTGGTCGGCGTGCAAATCGGAACGAACGTCAATCAATCGAATTTAGGCGAGCCGCAGTTTTTCGATTTTTTCAAAGCGTGCGAAGAAACGGGAATGGCAATTTTCGTTCATCCGTGGGAAATGATGGGCGAATCCGATATGCGAAAATACTGGCTGCCGTGGCTGGTCGGAATGCCTGCCGAAACTTCGCGAGCGATTTGCTCGCTGATATTTTCGGGCACGCTCGAAAAATGTAAAAATCTGCGAATTTGTTTCGCGCACGGCGGCGGTTCGTTTCCGGCGACGATTGGCAGAATCGAACACGGTTTTGAAGCACGACCGGATTTGGTGGCGGTTGATAATTCCCGTAATCCGCGAAATTATTTAGGAAAATTCTGGCTCGATTCGCTCGTTCACGAACCGGCAATGCTCGAATATCTAATCAAACTCGTCGGCACTGAAAAAGTTGCTTTGGGAAGCGATTATCCGTTTCCGCTGGGCGAACTCGAGCCAGGAAAAATGATTGAATCAATGTCGTTTGACGAACCAACAAAAGCCGAATTGTTTCATGGCGCGGCATTAGATTGGCTAAATCTGGACAAAGAATTATTTTTATAATATGCAGACACAAACTATAAAATTCGGAACATCCAAAAATTTCGCGCGCGAGATGGACGCGGCGGACGCGCTTAAACATTACCGCGAAAAATTTCACATTCCCAAACAACCGAGCGGCGAAGAGGTTTTATATTTCACGGGCAATTCGCTCGGACTGCAGCCGAAAACGGCGCGCGATTATATCGAACAGGAATTAAAAGATTGGGAAACGCTGGGCGTGGAAGGACATTTTCGCGCGCGAAATCCCTGGATGCCGTATCACGAGCTATTGACTGAGCAAATGGCGCGTGTCGTCGGCGCAAAACCGATAGAGACGGTCGTAATGAATTCGCTGACGGTTAATCTGCATTTGCTGATGGTTTCGTTTTATCGTCCGTCACAAAAAAGATACAAAATCGTCATCGAAGCGGGCGCATTTCCGTCCGACCAATATGCCGTGCAATCACAAATAAAATTTCACGGTTTTGACGTTGAAAATTCGCTGATTGAATTGAAACCGAGAGAAAACGAAACAATTTTACGCACGGAGGACGTTGAAAAAACGATTGCCGAAAACAGTGACGCGATTGCTTTAATTTTGCTCGGCGGCGTGAATTATTACACCGGTCAAGCGTTTGATATGCGGCGCATCACGGAAGCCGGACACCAAATCGGCGCGGCGGTCGGTTTCGATTTGGCGCACGCGGCTGGAAATCTCGCACTGCATCTGCACGATTGGAATGTTGATTTTGCCGCCTGGTGTTCTTACAAATATCTTAATGCGGGTCCGGGCGGAATCGGCGGAGTTTTTGTTCACGAGCGACACGGCGAAGATTTCGATTTGCCGCGCTTTGCCGGTTGGTGGGGACACGACAAGGAAACGCGCTTTTTGATGAAACCGGAATTCCTTCCGATAAAAGGCGCGGAAGGCTGGCAACTGTCGAATTCGCCGATTTTACTGCTTGCCGCGCTCAAAGCCTCACTCGACATTTTTGAGGAAGCGGGAATGCAAAGTTTGGTTGAAAAATCTCGGAAATTAACCGGTTACTTAGAATTTCTGCTTGGGGAAATTCAAGACCAAAGAATTTCCGTCATCACACCTTCGGACGCCAATCAGCGCGGTTGTCAGCTTTCGATTCGCGTTAAAAATGCCGATAAAAATTTGTTCAAAACCATTTCAGACAAAGGCGTAATTGCCGATTGGCGCGAGCCGGACGTGATTCGCGTCGCGCCCGTCCCGCTTTATAATTCGTTTTCGGATGTTTGGAAATTCGCTGAAATCTTGAAGAATTGCCTGGCTCAAAAACATTAATGAAGTTTCCCGTTATCGAAAGCAAAGAAGATTTTAACGAGCATTTTCAGAATTCGATTTGGAACGAAATCGCGCGGGAAATTTGCCGGCGACATCATATTTCATATGAAGAATTAACACGTTTCGTTAGCAGCGACCATGTTGTTTTCTTGATTGACGATTCGTTTGTTTTGAAAATTTACAGACCTTTTCGCCGGTGTTTTGAACGTGAAACAAAGGCGCTTGAATTTGTCGGCGGAAAAACTGATTTCAAAACTCCGGGCATCATTCACACGGGCGAAATCGAAGGTTTCGATTACATTTTGATGACACAACTTTCGGGCGAATCTTTTACGCGGGCGGACTGGCTGGCTTTGTCGCTGAAAGAACAACTCGAATTTATCTCAAAACTCGGCGTCGGCTTAAAACAAATTCACGAACTTAATGCCGAAACATTTGATTGTGACTGGACTGAATTTGTCAATGACCGCGCCGAAACTTTCGTCGAACGCCAAATCGCGCACGGCGTAAATTCTAAAATTATCGAGAGTTTGCCCGCGTATCTCGACGCGAATCTGAAACTTGTTCCAAAAGATTCTTCCGCTGTTTTTCTACACGGCGACGTGCATTTCGGCAATTTGCGGCTGCAAAAATCAAACGGTGAATGGCAAATTTCGGGTGTGTTTGATTTTGCCGATTCGCGCTGCGGTTTTCACGAATACGATTTTCTCGCCGTCGGAGTTTTAATGATTCAAGGACAAGCCGAAGTTCAGCGGGAATTTTTCAAATCATACGGCTATGCCGAAAACCGGCTCAATGAATCATTCCGCAGGCGAATGATGATGTTGACAATGCTATATGAAACTAGCGATTTGCGGCGATACGCATTACGTCTTGCTCCCGAAGCGGTTAATTTTTCGCTCGAAGAATTAGAAAAAGCAATTTGGAGTTTTGCGAAATAAACAATGCCCAAACAAAAAGTTATCATTATCGGCGCGGGTTTGTCCGGTTCGCTGCTTGCCATTTATCTTGCCAAACGTGACATCGAAGCGGACGTTTACGAATCGCGCGGCGACTTGCGAAAATGGCAGGCGGCAGCGGGGCGTTCGATAAATCTCGCCTTGTCTGACCGGGGACTTGCCGCGCTTCGTGAGGTGGGGATGGACGAATATACGCTTGCCGAAGCCGTGCCGATGCTTGGGCGAATGATTCACGCGGTTGACGGGCAAACCAAACTTCTTTCGTATTCGGGGCGCGAAGGCGAATATATCAACTCGGTTTCGCGTACGGGCTTGAACATCGCTTTGATGAATGAAGCTGAAAAATACGAAGGGGTAAAATTTTATTTTAATGAAAAATGCGCTGGTTTCAACTGCAAATCCGGCGACGCATTGCTGGAAAACACCGAAACGGGCGAGCAAAAAACAGTCAAAGGCGACACGCTGATTGCTGCCGACGGCGCGGGCTCGGCGGTTCGCAATGCGATGTTTTCGGGCATTCCGCGATTCGATTTTTCCCAAAAATTTCTCGAACACGGTTACAAGGAACTGCATATTCCTTCAAGAAAGGATTACCCGTCCGCTCACGCAGACGATTCTGACAAGAAAAGCGATTTTCTGATGGAGAAAAACGCTTTGCATATTTGGGCGCGGCGTTCGTTTTTGATGATTGCGCTACCGAATTTCGACGGCAGTTTTACCTGCACTTTGTTTTTAGCGCATACCGGCGCAAATAGTTTTGAACAATTAACGGATGAAAAATTTCTGCTCGAATTTTTCCAGACGAATTTTGCCGACGCTGTTCCATTGATGCCGACTTTGGTTGAAGATTTCTTCACGAATCCAATCGGCAATCTCGGCACAATTAAATGTTTTCCCTGGAATGCCGGCGGAAAAAGTTTATTGCTCGGCGATTCGGCGCACGCCGTCGTGCCTTTTTACGGTCAGGGAATGAACTGCTCGTTTGAAGATTGCCGCGTTTTGAATCAGTTAATCGAAACGCACGACACAAATTGGGAAACGGTTTTCACCGAATACGGCAAACAGCGAAAGGAAAACACCGACGCGATTGCGGAAATGGCGGTGGAAAATTTCTACGAAATGCGCGATGCCGTCGCCGACCCGATTTTCGTCCGCAAACGCGAACTCGAAACAAAGCTCGAACACACCTTTCCCGATTATTTTTCCAAATATTCAATGGTTACTTTCCGCGAAGATTTGCCTTATTCCGCGGCAATGCGAAAAGGCAATGCGCAGGATAAATTGTTAATGGAAATCTGCGCGAAAGTTGATAATGTGAGTGAGATTGATTTGAATGAAGTAATGGAAAAAGTTAAATCATTAACCTCTGGAATTTGACGTATGAAAATATTGAAAAAATTGTTTGGAAAGCAAAGTGATGCTGATTCGGAAAACACTTTCATTCAAGAAGACGAAATGATTTCCTTGTAGACAAAGACGGAAATCAATTTCAAATAGCAAAATCTGAATGCTCAAAGAAAGTTCTTCCTAAAAAATTTGAAACAGTAAAAAATAACCCTGACGAGTTATACAATTTTATTATTTTAACTTTGCAAGATGGATTTTTTGAGGAATGTTTGCTGCCTGCAAGACAACTTTCTCAAATAGAACCGAACAATGAACGCAGTGTAACCGTTCTTGGAATTGCGTTGATGAAAAACAAACTTTTGGATGAAGCGCAAGAGTTATTTGAAAATTACCTTAAGCAAAACAGCGATTCGGACATAATTCTTACAAATTTAGCCAAAGTTTTTGCTGAAAAAGGTGAAGAGGAAAAATCAAATCAAACTTTGTGGAAAGCATTAACAATAAATCCCAATCAAGACAACGCTGTTGATTGGTGGGGCGCAATACACAATGAGAAAAAAGGCGAAAACGGTTTTTACGAAGCAATGGAACAATTAGCCAAACTACCGGGAAGTTGGCGTCCACAACTTTGGTTGGCTAGAAGATTAGTGGAACAAAAGAAAATTGGTGCAGCGACCGCAATTTATCAGAAAGTTTTAGAATCAGAGCCTGAAGACGAAAATGCTCTAATGATGATTTCTGGAGATTTAGGAAACAGCGGTTACATAATCCAAATGCTTGAATTAGTTTTGCCTTTTTACAAAACAGAGAAGCACGGTGCAATGGCTGGATTGAATCTTATTCAGGCGTGTATTCAACTTGGAAACAAAAAGACCGGCTTGATGCTTTGCGATTCTTTGGACAAACTCCAAAGATATGACATAAAACAACATATTGAACAATTAAGAGAGCAGCTAGAAAAGTTATGACGATTAAAGTAAGCGAGAAAACTCAGTTTCCGTCCACACAAGTTTTATTACCTGTTGAAAGATTTATGATAAAATTTCACTATGACAACACTTGAAGCAATTTACGAAAACGGCATTTTCAAACCGCTTTCGAGCGTTCCGCAAACGCTTAAAGAACACGAGCGCGTCCGCATTATTATCGAAACCGATGCTGACGAAGATTTGCAAGCCGAAATCAATCAGTGGGAAGCGGCGAGCGACGAAGATTTTCTGAAGTTTGAAGATGCTTTAGGAGAAAATCGCTGATGGCTCGCGGCGATGTTTTGCTGGTAAATTTACCGTTGAGCGATAAGCGCGAGCAAAGCGGTCGGCGTCCTGCCGTCGCCGTGCAAACCGACGCTGCGGGCGAACCGATGTTGATGGTTGCCCCGATTACCTCAAATCTTAATGCTTCGCGTTTTAAATTTGCCGTTAAAGTCGAGCCTTCAAATGAAAACGGCTTAGCGCAAACCTCAGTCGTGATGATTTTCCAAATGCGGGCAATTGATAAAAGTCGAATTATCAAGTCAATCGGCAAACTTTCCGCTGAGGATTTGAAGAAAATTGATGCTGAAATCTGGCAAATGCTCAAACCGCCTGACGAAAACTGATTTATCGAATTATGGACTTAAATCTGAAAAGTAAAAAAGCCTTCGTTTGCGGCAGCACGCAGGGCATCGGGCGGGCGGCGGCGATTGAACTTGCAAATCTCGGCGCGGCGATTGTTCTTTTGGCACGAAATGAAGATTCGCTCAAACAAGTAAAAGACGAATTAAACCAATCGCAAAATCAAAAGCATGATTACATCGTCGCGGATTTTTCAAAGCCTGACGAATTGAAAAATAAAGTCGCCGAATATCTTGAAAACAATAATCAGCCTGTTCATATTTTGGTTAATAACACGGGCGGACCTCCCGCAGGCAAAGCGATTGACGCGCAACTGCAAGAATTTATAAACGCATTTCAAAATCATTTGCTTTGTAATCAAATTCTAGTGCAATCACTTGTCGAAGCAATGAAGACCGAAAAATACGGGCGAATTATTAACGTGATTTCGACTTCCGTCAAACAGCCGATTCCAAATTTGGGTGTGTCGAACACGATTCGCGGCGCGGTGGCGAGCTGGGCGAAAACTCTGGCGGGCGAACTCGGCGAGTTTGGAATTACCGTCAATAATGTTTTGCCCGGATTTACGATGACGCAAAGACTGCAAGCTATTATCGAAAATCGGGCAAATAAATCCGGTGATTTGATTGAAAAAATCGAAGCGGAAATGAAAGGCGAAACTCCTGCCAAAAGATTTGCCGAAGCGTCGGAAGTGGCAAACGCGATTGCGTTTCTGGCGAGTCCGGCAGCCGCGTATATCAACGGTGTAAATCTTCCGGTTGACGGCGGAAGAACGGGTTGTTTGTAAATAAACCGGATTTGTAGGCTCAGGTCTTGTGTCTGCCCAATGAGCGCGAGCGAAGGTTTCCGTTATCAATCAAACGCCCGAATTATTAAAGAATGTTAGCGACATTCGTCACTTTGGGCAGGCACAAAACCTGAGCCTACAATTTTTTTTCGCTATCTTATTTAATCGAGATGATTCTCTCCATTCAATTAAACAATCAGGCTTACAAATTTAACACCGACGAGCCGATTGACATTTCCATTTCTCTAAATTTCGATGGCGCGCAGCCGAATGCTTTCGATGTAGAAAAAGCGACTTCAAAACCTTACGAAACGGAAAATCTAATCGGTGATACCAGACGCGGCGGAAGCTGTAATTTCGAGCAAATCACGTTTATCCCGCACTGCAACGGCACGCATACAGAATCAATCGGACATATTACAAACGAGAGAATTTCCATTCACGATTGTTTGAAGGATGCTTTTGTTTTGTCCACGCTCATAACGGTCGAGCTGAAAAATGCGCTTGAAACAAACGAAACTTATGCGGTTGTGACGGATGAAAACGACCGATTAATTACACGCAAAGCAATTGAAAAAGCATTGCAGAATTTACAAAATCCAAAATCCGAAATCCAAAATCCGAAATCGAATGGTTTGATTATCAGAACTCTGCCGAATGATGAAAGCAAGAAGTCGCGGCGATATATGGAAAATACGCCGCCGTTTTTTTCAACCGAGGCGATGAAATTTATCGCCGAAAATGGTGTGAAACATCTTCTCGTTGACGTGCCTTCGATTGACCGCACTTTTGATGAAGGGAAATTATCTAACCACAGAATTTTCTGGAATGTAGAGCCGAACAGTTTTGAATTAAACGAAAAAAGTTTGCGAAACAATACGATTACGGAAATGATTTTCGTGCCGGAATCGGTCAAAGACGGAGCGTATCTTCTAAATCTGCAAATCGCTGCTTTTCAGTCGGACGCAAGTCCGAGTCGCCCGATTCTTTTTAAAGTTTTTGAATAAATAAAATTGTAAAAATCTTAATTCTAAAGTTTTCATTTTACCGTCTCCCAAAACTTAACCTTAAAAATTTGCTTTTCGTTCATTTGTTCGCTGTGTTGCAAATGTGTCAAAATCTAAGTTTTGAATTCTGTAAATTTCAGGAATTAATATATGACACAAAAAATTCGTAAAGCTGTTTTCCCCGCCGCCGGTTTGGGGACGAGATTTTTGCCTGCAACCAAATCTTCGCCGAAGGAAATGCTGCCGCTGGTTGATAAACCGCTGATTCAATATTCGGTCGAAGAAGCCGTCGCTTCCGGCATCGAATCAATTTTAATCATCACCGGACGCGATAAAACTGCGATTGAAAATCATTTTGATATCTCGTTTGAACTCGAACAGGTTTTGCAGGAACGCGGAAAAACTGAAATGTTTGAACTTGTTCGTGCGGTTTCCGACCTCGCAAAAATTACTTATACGCGCCAGAAACAAGCTTTGGGTTTGGGTCACGCGATTTTGCAGGCGCAGGATTTTGTCGGCGACGAACCGTTTGCCGTTCTTCTCGCAGACGACGTTATGGATTCGCAAACGCCTGCGCTCCGGCAATTGATTGATGTTTATGAAAAATATAACGCGCCCGTGATGGCGACGATGCAGGTCGCGGGCGAAGCGATTTCGCGTTTCGGCGTGATTGAAGCCGATGAAGTGGAGCCGAATGTCTTTAAAATTAAAAGCATTGTCGAAAAGCCCAAATTTGAAGACGCGCCATCGGACATGGCGGTTATCGGGCGTTATATTTTCACGCCGGAGTTGTTTGGCGCTATAGAAAAAATCGAGCCGGGTGCGGGTGGTGAATATCAAGTTGCCGACGCGATGCGAATTTTGCTTGACCAAGGAAAGTCATTTTATGCCGTGCGGCTCGAAGGCGTGCGCCATGACGCGGGCGATAAACTTGGATTTTTGATTGCCACCGTTGAATTCGCACTGAAAAGAAACGACCTCGCCCCGGAATTTAAGGCGTATCTGAAATCTCTGAATTTGTAATTAAGTTTTGTAAAAGTTGAAAAACCTGAAATTTACACCGATTAGCTATTTAATGCCAATGTTATCTTTAAGACAGAACTTGCCAAATTTTTTTGGTAAATTGTTTATTTAATGGTTTTAATGACAACTTTAAAAGCGGAGAGTTTGACTGGAAGATACAATCTCTTCGCTTTTGTATTTGTTTCAAAGAAATATTTTATAAACGTATGAACAAACCCAAACTAGCAGTCGGTTACGAATGCACACCGATTGGCGATGCCGAAAATCTTTTCGGTGAACCACGCGACGTTCTGGATGCGACACGGCATTACGAACGCTTTGAATACGATTTCGATTTACAGCAAGAGTTGGGAATCCGCGAACTGCGTTATCCGGCTGGCTGGGACAAAATTTTGATCAGCCCGTATCGCTACGATTTTGAACGGATTGCTCCGATTATGGAATCAATGCGTTGGCGCGGTTTCATTCCGACCATTGACCTTTGCCATCACAAAGTGCCTAAAAAAATAAAAGGCGGCTTTGCAAACCCCGAATTTCCCGAATATTTGCTGGATTTCGCCCTCGAATTTCAGAATGCTTTTCCGTGGGTTGAACGCTACACGGTTATTAATGAACCGGCGGTTACAGCGCTTTTTCATTCGACTGAAGTCGGTCTTTGGGCAAATCATAAGTGGAGCGACGTATTTCTCAATATGGCTCGCGCCATTTCCGTTACTTCACGCGCGTTGAAAGAGCGTAATCCGCGCATAAAATTCTTTCAGCCCGAACCGATTGACCACGATGCGTTATGTGATGACGCTGACGCGGAACTCGTCGCGCACGTCAAATTTCTGCGCGAATACGGTCGTTTCGGAATGGATAATTTACTGCGCGGCAAAATAAACGAATCGCATCCGTTTTTTGAACGTCTCGTCGCCAAAGGCGCAGACCCGAAAAAAGTCTTGTGGTTTCAAAAAAATCCGTCCGAGCCGTACCAAAAGGATTTGGATTTTTACGCGCACTGCTTCAAGGTTTGGTATCGTGACGACAAAGGTCGGATGACGCATAAAATCAATCCGAATCCGCCGAGCCTTGTTTCCGTAATAGCCGATTACAAGGCGCAGATGCCGGAAATGCAGATGGGAATCGGCGAAACAAACGTGCGCGGAACGGTGCGTGACCGTATTACCTTCTTTAAATGGGTTCTGGAGCAATGCGCCGAGGCTGGAATTCCCAGAGTTTCCTGGTGGGGTTTGACCGACGCCGATATGTGGGGCGAAGGAAATCTGACGCGCTGGTGGCGAACCGGAAAACCCGACCCGGTTGGTATTTTTACTTTAAAGAATCATCCGGTAAAAGGCAGGCTCTGGAATCGGGAAGCAAACGAATTTTCAGAAGTGTTAAAGGCTTACGCGCACGGTCAGATTTCTATCGAAGATATTCCGGCTTACCGATTTACAGGTGAATTAAAAGACGCGCTTAATGGCTATACAAGGCAACAGGCGCAACATTGGAAAACTCAAAACCTTAAAAAGATTAAACAAAAATCGCATAAAATTTCGCCGGTTTTGGAGACGGTTTAAGTCATCAAAAGGATAATTTACACTGTCTTCTTAAACAGAAATATTTGTTTAAAATTACCGGATTTAACTTTTTACTTTTGCCTTAAACCGGAGGTTTTATTGTTCGCCGCGTTCCTGTTCGACTTCGGTTTCGAGATTGACACTTAGGCGCTTTGCGCCCGGCTGGTCGAAAGTTTCAATCCAGCGCAGAGTTTCGTCCAAAATGCGCAGTTGAAATTCCTTCCAATTCGGTTTTCCGGCAACCGAGCCGAATTCTCCGTTATAATAAGCCGTGCGCGGCGGACGCACGCGGTCAATTATCGTGCGGTCGACCGAAAGCATAATGGTCGGGACGTTCATTTGTTCGAGCGCACGTGCCACAATTCCCATAGTTTGATGGCAAAGACGCGAAGCCGGAATTAAAAGCGCTGCCTGCACTTCGTAACGCGCGATTCTTTCGGCAATGCGCGGCGCAAGCTGTTCGGCGACAAGCTGCGCGTTCGGAATATAGCCGTTCAAACTCCACCAGACATTGTTAAGCTGACCGATAACATTGTTTGCCTGGTATTCAACCAGACGCTCGATTGGAATCTGAGCGTTTCTATCTTCATGAACCGCCGTCGGGTCATAACCGCGCCCAGCGTAAAGCATATCGGCGGCTTCGACCTCAATCGGAATTTCCCGAAAGCTGACGTCGCCATCGCGCGATTGCGTGTCGAAGGCTTCAGTTCCATTGATATAACCGCCTGCCGAAGAAATCAAAGCCAGATTGAGCATCGGAAGCGCGCGGCGCGCAGGCACGAAAAATGTGTCGGCATTTTCGACGAAAGGATAATTCGTCAGATTTTCATTCGCTCGCCAGCCTTTGAAACGTCCCGCAAACGTGCCGAGATTTTCAACAAGCGCCGTGCTTTTCACGGGCGCTTCGCGGCTTTCCATGCCTAACCGGCGTTCGATATTTTCTCTAATTGTATTGAACATTTATTTTTTCTGATGTTAATTTTTTCTCGCTCTTTTGCGCTATCAGGAAAAACGCCAGCAGCGCGGCAATCATTCCCGCGATCAAAACCCAGACCGAATATTCGTGAAGATTATTAAATTGAATCTTGAGCGGGTCATCGACTGCCACTTCGTCAATCGGTCGCCCGATTTGCGCGCGGATAAATGACAGCCACAAACCGATAACAAATTGCCCGACAGCGCAAGCTGCAACTAAAATCAAAAGCAAAAATCTTTCAGCCCAGACGCGAAAACGATTGATTTCCGCTTGTTTAATAAAAGAAGTGAGCAGCAAAATCGCGCCTAAAACCAAACCGCTTAAATTCAAAACCAGCAAAGTCCGCGAAACAACCGAACCGGCAAGCTCGCGCGAAGGCAAAACGGCAAACGAGCTTTGCGCGACGGCAATGAAAAAACAAGCCGCGCCGAGCCACAATGCAACGAGAAGAAGTCTGACGTTTGAAAGAAATTTCATAAACTTTCACCGCTCAAAATCAAGTTTTTATTATGTAGTTTTTCGGCGAAAAGGACAAATTTAGATTGAAAAGTCCCGGCGGCAATTATTGCCGATTTTATTTTGCTTGCTTTCTAAAATCGTTTTAGTGCATAATTTACGTGTCAAACATCTTTGTTTGATTAACAACCTCTTTTTTCCGCTTTTCAGATTCCAATTTTATATCAACTTTAAATTCATTTTCTATGAATGTCCTTAAAAATAAAAGCGTGCTCGTAACGCCGGGTTTTTCGGTTTTTATCGCGCTGTTCGTTTCGCTGACATTTAATTTCAGCGGAAGATTTTTTTCGCTCGTCGCCGATTTGGTTGTGCCGCGGGACGCGAGTTTTACCTTATGGGAAGCCTTAATCGTAGTATTAATCGGCGTAACAACCGGAATTGTGGCGGAGAAATTCAGTTTAAAGCGAATGGCTCCGTATCTCGCCTATTTTATCATAATCTGGTTTTGCGCCAGTTTTACGACGAATAAAATTTTCGGCATAAATCTGATTTTCATTCCGGTAATTCTGACTGTTTTGCTGACGACGCTTGCCGTCCACGCAAAAAAACTGTGGTTAATCGATACCGAATTCACTGAAAAACTCGTCTCGCTGGCTTCGACCGGACATCTTTTAGAAGGGAAATCGGCGGATTTACGTATCGAGAGCGGTCTGAAACTGCTCGAAACCGTTTTGCCGCTTTCTGAGGTGATCGTTTTCTCTTTGACAATCGACGGCAAACTCAGTCCCATCGGGCGCACGCGAAACGGTAAAACCTCTGACGGCAACGCGACGCGCCATTCGTCATGGCGCGAGAACGTTGAACTTTGTGAAAAGGCTCTCTCGCTCCGGCAAACCGTTGTGCAGACGGACGATATAAAAAAAGGTTCAGCCCGCGTCGCGCTGCCTCTGATTCACGAAACCGTGACGGTCGGCGCGCTGTTTGTTAATGTTCACCAAAATTTTGAACGCGCCGACCAGAATTTGCTCGAATCCTTTAGCGGACAATTAGCGCGAAACTTTCAGCGCAAACAACTGCGCGAAAAAAATCTGCCGCACGAAAATTGGTGGAGTTCGTTTTCGACTTATTCGGCGGAAAATCGCCTCGACATAATCAGTCTCGTCCAGGGAATCATCAAAGAGCAATCGTTCAGCGCATTTGCCAGTTCATATTTAAAAGAAGCGCACGCCATTGCTTATCTTGATGGTACGCTCGCTTATCTCAACCGCCAAATGCGGCAGCTCGCCAAACTCGACTCGCAGGAATTTTATCAGGTAGACCTTTTTAATCTGCTCGAACGCTTCAAAACCGAAGTTTTCAGCGAGCCGCGTCTGGCAATCAGGCGCGTTCTGCAAACGGGCGACACATACAAAAACGAGTTGTATTTTCCCGAAACCAACAAAACTTTAAGGATGCAGATTTCGCTCGTCAAAGTTCCGAACGACGAAAAATCGATTCACGAAACGAACGTCCCGATGATGCCCGGCTGTTTCCTGATTACCTTCAGCGACATTTCTGCCGTCAAGGAAAACGAACGTCTTCGCAGCGATATGACGAGCTTGATGTCGCACGAGCTGCGCACGCCGATTACCAGTATTCAAGGCTTTGCCGAACTGCTGCTTGCCGACGATACGATGTCGGAAGATTCGCTCGAATTTCTGGGAATTATCGCCAACGAATCGCATCGTCTTTCAAAAATGCTGACGACTTTTCTCTCGGTTTCAAACCTCGAACAATCCGACAAACAGGACGTGACGAAAACGACGGTCAAACTCGATACGGTCGTGCACGAAGTCGTCGGCGAGCTGCAGGAAACCGCCAAGCGCAAACGAATTCGTCTGGTCGAACAGGCGACAAGTAATCTGCCGCCGATTGCCGCCGACCGGGGTTTGGTAACACGAGCCATTTCAAACTTAATTGACAATGCGATTCGCTACAGCCCGGAAAGAACTTCGGTCATTATCTCGACAATTCTGGAATCGGATTTCCTGCGCGTCGTCGTCGAAGACCGCGGCTACGGCATTCACCCGAGCGAACACGAAAAAATTTGGCAGAAATTCTACCGCGTCGCGCGCGATGGACAGGACAAAGAAGAAGAATCAACCGGACTCGGACTTTCTTTGGTAAAAGAAATTGTCGAACAGCACAACGGCAAAGTCGAAGTCGAATCGGAAATCGGAACAGGCTCAAAATTCAGCTTAATGTTGCCGCGCCTGTAAAATTTCTTAGGTAAGGATTTATTCAAATTGTTTCCGAAAATCTTCAAATGATTGTCGAAACGAATTGAATTCGCTTCGTAAATTTTCCAAATCTTCTTCGAGCTTCGCCGTTCGTTCGTCTTTTGACTGATTAGGCGAAAAAGATTTTTCCGGCGATTGATTTGCAGAAACTATGACTTTGCCCGATAAGAGATGCGCGTAACGAACTTCTTTTTGCCCGGGCAGACGTTCCAATTTCACGATGAGCGGTTCTTCGCGCCGCGCCAAATTATCAAGCGTTTCCTGAACTTCGCCTAAACCCGAAAATTCATAAAGCCTTCCGGTTCTCTCGCGCAATTCGCCCAAAGTCTGTGCGCTGCGAAGAAGTAAAACGCAGACGACGGCAGTTTCCGGCGGTTCGAGTTCGAGATATTTATCCAAAATATGTTTATATTTCGGCACACGCGAAGTGCTGCCGTAAAAAACATAAGCGATATTTTTCTCGCGCAAATCGTCGAGCGCTTTCTGCACCGTTTGTTCATCGTAAGAAACTACGGGTTCGCGGTTGGTTTTCTGATTGCACGCGGCAACCAGCGCGTTCAAAGTAAGCGGATAATATTCAGGCGTCGTCAATTGCTTTTCGATTAACGAGCCGACGACGCGGGCTTCAATTTCGGTTAAAATTTCAGGCATATTCAGGTTACAGCATAAAGGAAAAACCAAAGAAGTTAAAACACAGATTCGCACAGATAAACACAGATTAAAAAGAGATTTTATTCTGCCGATTTTAAAAATTCTGTTTTATATCTGTGTTTATCTGTGCGAATCTGTGGTTACATTTTCCTCTCAATTGCCGATTGCTTTACAATCAAAAGGTGAAAATTTTAGTCGCACGTTCCACATCGGAAATCGAAACCGCTTACGAAAAGCTCTCTGCCGCCAAAGTTTTAGGCTGTGATACGGAAACTTCTTCACTGAGCGCCAGACACGGAAAAATTTTCAGCGTCCAATTCTCCGACGGCGATTTTTCGGTTCTCGTTCCTGTTAGCGAAGGCATCGCTTTGGGAAAATTCGCCGCAATTTTAGAAACACCAAACATCACGAAAATCTTTCACAACGCAAGATTCGATTTAGAATTTCTGCGCGAAAGCGGTTTTTTTGTGCAAAACATCTTCGACACGATGATTGCCGAAAAAGTCTTAACCAAAGGCGCGGGACAATCGGCAAGTTTAGCCGAAACGCTCTATCGTTATTTCGCCGTTGATTTAGAAAAATCACATCGTAACGCATTCACAAAAAATTGGAACGGCGTTTGGACAAATGAGTTGGTAAATTACGCTCTGTCGGATGTCGTTCATTTGCCCGAACTCAAAAAAGAGCAGGAACTTTGGCTTGAGCGTTTGGGTTTGCGGGAAGAATTTGAAAGGTTAATGGCGAAGATTATTTAAGATAAAATCTAAGTAGGAATTTTTATTTGAGCAGACGGACAAAACCTTCCTGCTCGAAATGGTGGTCGGTTGTTAAGGCATCGGTGATTTTACGTTCGCGCATCACAACGAAACTGACGGCATCGCAGAGTGAGTATGATTTGTCTTTTCGATTTTTAAGGAGTTCGACGGCTGTGGTGTGCAAATCTTTATTAACCCAGACGATTTCAACTGTTTCGTCAATCAAAATTTCTTCGCTGAACGCTAAAATCTTTTCGCGTGAAAGTTTGCGTGCCGCAGCCAGCGCGACAAATTCGTCCAAAACATAATTGGTCGTCAGGCGAAACCACGACTGATTATAAATTCGGCTCGCTTCGTGGTGATGTTTTTCGGCTTTGTCGCTGACGCTGAAGAAACCGGACGTATCTACAAACATTATGATTTGCTCCGCTCGTAATCTTCCAGATAATAACGGGCAAGGTCGGCATCAATCTTGTCATTGTGCGAACCGTCCGGGTCGCCGGTATCGAACATTCCGAAAAACTTCGTAATGTCGCCTTTGGGTGTCGGCGGTTCGTTTTCACTTTCTTTCGTGACCTTTTCCAGTATCAGCGAAGCGAGCTTTAACTGGTCTTTTTCCGGCAGCGGCAAAATAGTTTTTTGATAAATTTCCTGAATATCGGTTTGCATTACATTCACCTCACATTTTCGGATTATATCACGCCGCGCCTTTGACGATTTTCTTTTCCTCATAAAATTGGAACGGCGTTTAGACAGATGAGTTGGACAATTACGCCTTGTCGGATGTCGTTCATTTGCCCGAACTGAAAAAAGAGCAGGAACTTTGGCTTGAGCATTTGGGTTTGCGCGAAGAATTTGCGCGACAAATGGCAAAGATTATTTGAGGTTAAATTTTTGAAAGTATTCGTCAATTTCAGAACGCAATTCAATTCCGACGCGCTCGAAAATATCGAGCAAATCGTTGTAAGCACCCGCGCCGCCGAGAAAATCCCGGAATTCTTCGGCGACTTTTAATTCTTGCGGCAAATCGAGCATTCCGCGCATCGTCTAGCGGTTGTAAGAATCGCAATCATTTTTCTGGGCTATTAGCGAAAGTCCCTGACGGGACTAATTGCAGTTAACTCGTTCGCTCCGTAGGAGCGTATGCAAATAGCCCAACGATTTATCGTTGGGAACAAATCGAACAAACAATCCAGTCCCGCAAGGGACGAAAGAAAATCTCAATCGAAAATATATCGCTTGTCATATTCGATGCCGTGTTTTTTCAAAAACGCGAGAAACTCCGTTTTGAAATCCATTTTTCCGTGATGTCGGCTTGATTGTTGATATAACTAACCGTTCTTTCGACATCGCCGATGCCGATTGAAAACGCGCCGTAACCTTCCTGCCATTCAAAAAGCCGATGTTCGGGAAATGTTTCGTGTATCCATTTTGACGAGCCGCCTTTTATCAACTGCATCGCTTTTGAAATGCTTATTGTCGAAGGCATCGAAACGAGCAGATGAACGTGGTCGTCAACGCCGCCCGCTGCGAGCAGTTTGATTTTGTTTTCACGCGCGATGCCGCCGATGTATTGAAACAGTCGCGGTTGGAGTTCGGGCGTTATCATCGGACGGCGTTCTTTCGTGCTGAAAACACAGTGAAGCAGTTGATTGATGAACGAATGCGACATTTTGATTATTGATTCTTTCGTCCCTACGGGACTTGGACATTTTTCGCATTATACCCGACGATAAATCGTTGGGCTATTGACGAATGTTCCTACGGAACGGAAAACATAAAATCATAAGCCGATTGAATATCTCAATTCTTTTAAATTCTTTTCTGCTGAATATAAATCGCCGACGTTTTCGGATTTTATATGATTGTATCTGGTGTGAAAGTCCAAAGTATCAATTACCTGATCGAACTTTTTCGGCGTGTCTGAAATGATATATAAACCGACGTTATGATAATCAATCAAAGTTGACAATCTGCCAACGCCTGACCAAGTTCCGGTTGACATCTCGACTTCAAAAGCGTTTTCAGGAATGAAGTGTTTTCCTTTTTCCCGAAACCAAATTACATCAATTTTTCGCAATAAATCGTAATTGGAAAATTGCAGTTCGGGACATTTCGCTAAAGTCGAAATATTTCCTAATTCGACATCGTTAAACTTTTTGGATTTGTCGGGGCAAAAAGTGTGAAAGCCGCGAATGTTTCCGATTTCAATCAATCTGCCTTGAATTATCGAGTGCAGACTTTCTTCGACGGTGTTTTGAATTGCCGAATATTTATAAGGTTTAAGCAACAATTCCCAAGCGTTGATAAATTCTGTGCAATCAAGTCTATTGCCTCGACCTAAAAGCGCGATGGTCAAATTGTGGTCAATATTAATTTTGTATTCGCCATTTCTATCACGGCTGATGTTTGGCAAAACTTTGAATAAAACTTTGGCGGGAATAATAATTGTTTGCTCAACTGAACCGCAGACGAAAGCGATAAAAGGATTATCCAAATTATTCATTTCTTCGGCGGTCAGATAATTTAAGCCGTAAAAATAAGTGCCTTTTTTGCCTTCGGTCGCGGCTCTAACTAAAACATTGGCTTCGGCGATTTTGTAAGTTCTCGATTTCAGAACTTTAATCGGTTCGACGTTGGCTTGAAATTTTTTCGCCACTTGTAAAAATTCATTGGCAAGTGATTCGGCAGCAGATTTTGAGTTCATAATTCAACTTTGATTTACTTCGTCAATGGCAATTTTAACAGTATCGAAAACAGCGTCCCATAAACCAAATTCAACTAATTTTGTTAATTGAGCGAGTTCTTCATCGTTCAAACTTCTACCGATTCGCGCTTGTGCGGTGTTCTGCACAAAATCTTTATCAATCCAGTATATTAACTTATCTCTGTTTATATATTCCGGTGTGTTTGTCTGTTCCATAATTTTAGTTGAGATGTGGGTAAAGATTGTATTTGTCGGTTACCACTGAATTTGCCTTTATACGGATGCAGGCGGTGAACGTGCTTTGTCGTCTCGGATTCTTTGTATTGCTCAAACGACAATGCCCAATTCAAATCAGCACCGAGTTGTTTTTTCCAAGCGGTTTCTCTTTGATAGTTTTCGTAATAATGAATAAGGTCTTGTTTGACAACAAAAGTATTGCCGTTTTCGCCGATTTTATTTACTCTGCCGTAGTTTACCAAGTAAGCAATGTTTGAAGGCGTAACAGATTTACCTAAAAAATCCGTCGCCCAAACGCTTGCTTCTTTGATGGTGAGTAAATTTTCCGCTTTAATCATTTTGTTAATAATTCCACTTTTGCCTTCAGCAATCAAATTAACAGCCGATGCGGAAATAACAAATTTTATTTGTTGAGTTTTTTGCTGATAATCGCAAAGTAGCTCGCCGCTTCCGGTTCGATAAATTCTTTGATTTGCCAATCGGTGTCTTTGAGAATGTTCTGCATTTCTTCGGGCGCAACGAAAAGATAATCGAACCATTCGCCGATGGATTTGCCGAAGCGGACGCGCATTCTGAGTTGTCCGCCCATTCTGCTGCGCCGTTTGTTCTGGCGGTGATATGCAAGATGTTCCGGTTGGTTTGTGAGATACGGATTGCGAGATTGGGCGATGATTTGCGCGTCAGGCGCGGTTATTCGGGCGAACTTTTTGAGAATCAGTCGCGCCGTTTCAAAACTTCCGAACAAACCGAAGTTGTTGCCGAACATTTGAATTGTGTCGAAAGAATTTGCTTTGAATTTACCAACCTCGCCAATCGGTCTAACGAACGCTTTTTTCAAACCTCTTAATTTGCAGACTTTGATTGCGCCGGGCGAATTGTCGATGCCGGTTACGTCGAAACCTTTTTCCTGCAAATAAAGCGCGTGGCGTCCCGCGCCGCAGCCAATGTCTAAAATTCTGCCTCGCGCAAATTCTATTGCGCGGCGCTCGAGCGGCGACCATTGAGCATATTCAGTGAAATACAAGCCCGCGTCGGAGCCGGTGTCAATATAATTGTCGTCTCTTTCGATGATTTCAGCCGTCGGCGTCCGGTGCTTGTATTGCGCCAGAAGCTGTTGCCCGTAAGCGTCTTGACTGGTTTTCATAATAATTATTTTCCGACCGGAAAATTTACCAGCGATGATATGCCGGATGACCTTCTTTGACGATGACGAACAAGCCTTTGCACGTCGCGCAGACTTTATCGTTTGCAATCAATTCGGCTTCGACCGTTGCGCGGTCTTCGCTGGAATCAACGACACGGGCAACTAATTTTATCGGCGCGTCAAACGGTGTCGGGCGCAATAATTTTACCGAATAATTTGCGGTTACGGTGCAATCAGGTTCGGTTTTGCCATTTTGCTTCATCAAAAAATGCGCCGCCGTCCAATTTGAATGACAGTCGAGCAGCGTCCCGACGATTCCGCCCGAAAGCATTCCGGGAAATGCCTGATGATGCGGCTCGGCGTGCCATTCGGCAGTAACTTCTTCGCCGTTTGCAAAACTTTTGATTTGCAAACCTTTTTCGTTTTTTACGCCGCAGCCGAAACAGATGCCGTTTGGCGCGTAGGTTTCCTGGAGAGATTTTTCTTTAGTCATAAATTGTCCACAGATTAACACAGATGAACACGGATGGAAATCAACGAAAATCTGTGTTTATCCGTGTGTTTTTGTTGGCGAAAACTTGC
>JAABUN010003410.1_pt1 | contig 24709 bp, 26 predicted proteins | sample 5559311 | NCBI WGS metagenome assembly JAABUN01 (sample SAMN10711877, study PRJNA513370) | rock metagenome | isolation source: Antarctica rocks | place: Antarctica: Victoria Land, Siegfried Peak sud
TTCAAAAAGCCAGCAAAGTTCGTTCCGCCGATGGCTTGATGCTACACTGTTGGGGAAAACTGGCAGTCGCTTTTTATTTGCTCGTTTTCAACTACTGATTCGCATATCAGTATATGGTTCGAGCGATGTCACAAAAGGAAAATCACTAAAATCAAATGCGTCCGCTACTTTTTGCCAATGCAAATCTAAAATGATATTTCCTTTCGTATCTCTAATCTGCCAAACATTGGAATAAAAGAAAATGGTTTTTAATGCTTTATTAAACTTTGGAAAATAAAGTTTTATAAGTTCCGTCAAATCTATTTCAATCAGATTTTTTGACTGATTACGAAAACTCTCTACAATCTCTTTGAATTCTTTGAACCTGAAAAGTCCCGACGCGAGCGAAAACAAGTGCAAGTAATCGAAAGCGGTTTTTAATCCGTTTTGCCGAATGTAATCTCTTATTTCGTTTTCTTTCGGAACCGCATTAAACCATGTGCTTGACTCGGCGCTGAATATCATCGAGCATTTTGTTTTACAGGCTGAACCGTAAAAAGCGAGCATCCCGCGTTCGGGATCCATCGCGTGTCCGAAGCGATTTATTTTGAGGTATAAAGATTTTTCGTCTTTGTCCCATCTGGTTCGGGATGATTTGAAATCTTTAACGCCAAAGAAATTTGCTTTCGGCGATTGAGTGTAAACATTACGCCTGACGACTTGTTCCATACTAAAAACGCTACTAAAAAACTCTTTCAAAAGATTGAATTACCTTTTGCGGGAAGAAAACAGCACATTGATTGCCGTCTAAAATTCCGTCGTAATCCGGCGCGAAATCGTTCCTAATTTCATTTTGGATTTCGATGTATTCTCTCAAAAACTTATCTCGATTATTTTTAATGTAATTTTCGATTTTAATTTCAGACCAACCTAAGTCGAATTTTTCTTCCCGAATATGACTTAGAAAATGTTTGAATAATCCGAAAGTTCCTACCTGTAAATGTGTATCAACTTTGAATAAATTATCAATTACAAAACGAATTTGATAAATCTTTTCTCCATAATATTCAGCCGAATCTCTGTCTAAAGCTATGTAAAATGCGGGTCCATAAAATTGATGCGAACTATTAAAATCAATCAAAACGGAATCTTTACTTTCAATGACCGCATTAGTGCCGTGATAGCCGATTAATGTTTTCATATTTGCAAAGGGATTTGAACTCTTTCGCGTTTTAAGTGTAAATCCATTTCGATAAATCCAAGAACTCTTGAGCCTAAACTTGTTAGAATCGCTCTGTCGTATTCGGTTGTAGTCTTGATTTTTTCAACCAAACCGCGTTCTTCGCTGTGCATACAAATAAAGTTTAACCAATTAGAAAGTGTGATTTTAGTGTAATTCGTTCCTAAAAAACTGTTTGCAAATTCTAATTTTTGATTGTTGAGATTTAGCCCGCGCGGAATCCAAACGCCTTCCTTCAAATGCACGAACCGGAGAAAGTAAAGCAGATTAGCTTTACCTTTTCTGTCTCCTATATTTCCGTTCATCAAACTTTCAAGTAATATTCTTTTTTGCTCTAAACTTAATTCAATTCTCTTTATGCTGGATTTTACAACGCTGTTTTGCAAAGACATTTCGTAATTTAGATTGTCCCGAAACCTTTTGCCATATTCGGTTAAACCGACTTTAGAAAATTTATTGTATCGGAAATATCATTAATAAGTTCAAAGTATTCAGCCATTTACTTATGAACCTTAAAATGGCTATCGGCGGTTTCTGCTTTTAAATCAAAATACTCAACAAAATCCTTTCGATTCAACTCAACAGCATTTTTTTCAAAAAAAGGCAAAATAAATCGGTTCAAACAAGATAAGTGAGTGAAATTATTTGCTACAGGTTTGACGAGCGGCACGCCTGAATTTCTTACGGTTTCATCAATAAGTTTTTTGTAAAACTCATTTACAATGTCGAGCGAATAATATTTGAGTAAAATGTTATTCCGTTTGGTGAAGTTAGCCAGACTTTCTTTGAATCTAAGCGGAGTCGAATCAGCCGCTAGAATTGCAACCAGCGGTTTCGGACAAACGGGAAAAGAGATTTTCTGATATTCAAGCGTTTGAAATTGGCAATACTCCAATTTTGAATTGTTATCTATTGAAGTTTCTAATTCGGTAATTGCGACTGAACCGTCGTCAAGTTCGTGAGCAAAATCAATTCGCCCGTATTCTGTCGAATATTGTTGAAATAATTTACGCTTAATTTTCAGTCCTAAACATTTCCGCAAATATGATTGCTCGCCTAATAAAGTCCATTCAACAAGTAACTCGTTCATAAAATTTAAGGTTCGACTATTTTTCCAAATACAAATAGTCCTGACATTCTAAACTTGAACTCATACCAACTCGCGCCAAGTCGGAATGAAAGGGAACATACGGAATTTTGTTTTTCGTATCACGATAATCTTTCACGACCCATGCTGAATATCCGCCGTGTTTGGTAACTTCCAAATTCGCTTTCAAAACGTCTTTTATTTGTTCTAAAAATTCTTTATATGAAAGATTTCCAAAATCGCTTTTGCTATCGCTGTAAGGTTTTACGCGGCTGTTATTTTCAAGTTTGATGACCGAAGTCTTGTGCGTTTTTTTTCGGTCTTCGACGGATTTGTGAATAAAATCGGCATAAGGCGGCGACGTAACGGTCAGTTGAATTTTTTCTTTTCTGACGTGCTGTAATAAATCTCTGCAATCGGCATTTATTATTTTATAATGCAAATCATTTCTAAATAATCCCTGCGATTCGTCCAGCCACTCCTGCGTTATCTTTGCAAACTTAGGATTGAGTTCGATGCCTACGCCGTGACGATTTAAGTTATGCGCCGCAATCAAGGTCGAGCCGATTCCTAAAAACGGGTCGAGAACCGTATCGTTTTCAGCGGAATACATTTTAACGAGTCTTTCCGCTAATTTTATCGGGTAAACCGCGCCATGTTCGAGCTGATATTTATTTCTCGGCGAAGACAAATTATTCCAAACTTCATTAAAAACGTCGTCTTCATTTACTACATTTTTAGAAAGCAAAGCCCACTCGCTTGCCGTCAAACCGTTATAGCCTAACCTTGATTTCTTTTCTTCTTTTTCAATTTCTCTATCAGCGAGTTGTTTATTTTCAGATTTTTTAGCTAAAGATTTTTCGCCTGTTTTGATTTTTTCAGTCGAAGCGTTTTCGACTTTTCCGCCGGTGTTTTGATTGCTTTCTTTTTCAAGTTCCAGCAAAAACGGTTTGCTCTCCAAAGTCTGAACAAAATCAAGCACTTTTTGTTTATTCTCGGCAGGCAAGGAGCGAATTTTTTCAGCGATTAGTTGTTCGACGATTGATGACATAATAAATTAAACCAACTTGTCTTATTACCTGAACTGTTCTAAAAATCTGACATCATTCTCGAACATAAGGCGAATATCGTCGAGCGAATACATCAGCGAACACATTCGCTCCAAGCCGAAGCCGAAGGCGAAGCCCGAATAAACTTGCGGGTCAACATTGCAGGCTCGCAAAACATTCGGATGAACCATTCCCGAACCGCCGAGTTCAATCCAGCCCGAACCTTTGCACGGGCGACATCTTTCATTTTCAAACGCGCCGGTGCCGCCGCATTTGAAACAGGAAAAATCGAATTCTGCGCTCGGCTCGGTGAAAGGGAAGTAGGACGGGCGCAGGCGAATGCGCGTTTCCTTGCCGAACAGACGGCGCAGCCATTCGCCGACCGTGCCTTTCAGATGCGCCATCGTGATATTTTTGTCCACGCACAAGCCTTCGATTTGATGAAACATCGGCGTGTGCGTCAAATCGGGCGTGTCGCGGCGGAAAACTCTGCCGGGCGCGATGATGCGAATCGGCACACCGCGCCGTTCCATCGCTCTGATTTGCACGGTCGAAGTCTGCGAGCGCAGCGCGAAACCGTGTGTCGTGTAAAAAGTGTCCTGCGATTCGCGCGCCGGATGACCTTCGGGAATATTCAGCGCGTCGAAGTTGTAATAATCGGTTTCGATTTCGCGGTCGTCTTCAATCGAATAACCCAAAGAGACAAAAATTTCTTCAATCTTCTGCCGCAAAATCGTGAGCAAGTGCAAATGCCCCGCGCGCGGACGAGTTCCGGGCAAGGTTACGTCAATTCTTTCGCGTTCGATTTTCGCGTTTTCGACGAAAGTTTTCAGCGTCGCGTCGGCTTCCGTCAAAGATTGATTGACATCGGCGACAAGCGATTGAACGAGCTTGCCAAATTCGGCGCGTTCTTCGGGCGCGATGCGTCCGACGAGTTTATTCAAGCCCGCGATTTTAGATTTCTTGCCGGTTTGCTTGACGCGAAACTCGCTCAATTCGCGCTGCAAATTTTCGGCGTTAGCCAAACTCAAATTTTCGACGCTTAAATTAGCAAAGCGTCCGAACTCTTGCTCGAACGCTTCGCGGATTTTTTCAACCTGTCTTTTTTCCTCTGACATAAATTAAAATTTAGAATGTTGTGCGCTCATCTTTTAATCTTCCAAAGTTCATTTCTCGCGCCTGTAAATTCAATCGTGTCTTTAGTAATTTTCAAATCCGCATTGTGTAACTTCTGTTTGATGTTTGGATTTTCTAAAGCAATAAGATTATCACTTGTGTAAATATCAAAGAAATAAATCGAATCTTCGTCTTCGCTAATTGTATAAACTTCCTGTTTACTAACGGAAACTAAATATTGCGGATAGTGGTCAAAATGACGAAAAAATAAATTTCCTCCCAAAGACTTTACCGGAGCATATTCACCCGACAAATTTCCGCCGTTGATTGTTACTCTGTTCGGGTCAATTCCGCGCCAATAACGATTTTCAAACCACCAATAACCCAAAAAAGACAAAGTTAAAAGTATATAAATAGTTTTTCCCAACGCAGATATTTTCATTGTTTTGAAATAAACTTTTAAAACTTTGTCCTTGAAAACCTAAGCCGAGGCTTGCGGTTGATTGTTAATCGCTTCCTTGACTTGTCCGGCTAAAGTCGCAAACGCTTCCGGCTGTTTGACGGCTAAATCGGCGAGAACTTTTCGGTCGAGTTCGATGCCGGCGACTTTCAAGCCGTGCATAAACTGCGAGTATTTCATTTCGTTCAAACGGCACGCCGCGTTGATGCGGACAATCCACAGCTTGCGAAAATCGCGCTTCTTTAATTTGCGTCCGGTGTATGCGAAATTTAATGCGCGTTCGACCGATTCTTTGGCTGAACGATACAATTTCGATTTTGTTCCGTAATAACCACGGGCTAATTTTAATATCTTTTTGCGCCGCTCGGTGCGCTTATTTCCACGTTTTGCTCTTGGCATAGTTTCACTCCTTTCAGTCGTTCAAAGGCTAAAGGATGAAGGATAAAATAATTATTGCAGAATTTATCCCTTATCCTTTAGCCTTAATCCTTTTTATTTATTTTCTTCCATACGGCAGCATCGTTTCGACGCGCTCCTGGTCGCTTTTAGAAACGAGCGTGTCGATGTCGAGATTGCGTTTTCGCTTCGGCGATTTGCTCGTTAAAATATGGCGCGCGTATGCGTGTCCGCGTTTGAATTTGCCGCTCGCCGTCGAGCGAAAACGCTTTGCCGCGCCTTTGTGTGTTTTTAATTTCGGCATTTTATATTGCTCCTTTTGCCGCGAATTTTTACAAAAACTGCGACTATATTTTTATCTTAAAACTTATTCTTTCTTCGCCGCCGGTTGTTTGACTGGCACTTGAACTTTTTTCGGCACGAAAATCACAAACATTTGATAGCCTTCCATTTTTGGCGTAACTTCCACGTCGGCAACGTCAGCCAAATCGTCGCGCAGTTTCGCAAGTAAATTCGCTCCCAATTCTCTGTGCGTCATCTCGCGTCCGCGAAAAGCGATTGTCGCGCGCACTTTGTCGCCGTCGGCAATCCATTCGCGCGCGCGTTCCTTTCGATAACCGTAATCGTGGTCGTCCGTTCCCGGTCGAAACTTGATTTCTTTGACCGTAACGGTAACTTGCTTTTTCTTGACTTCGGCGGCGCGTTTCTTTTCTTCGTAAAGAAATTTTCCGTAATCGATAATGCGGCAAACGGGCGGTTTCGCATTCGGCGCGATTTCCACTAAATCCTTGCCTTCGTCGCGCGCTCTCTGCACGGCGTCGCGCGAATCCATTACGCCTAATTGTTCGCCGTCTTCGTCAATCACGCGCACGGACGGAACCCGTATGCGCTCGTTCGTGCGATGCTGCGGTCCGCGAAAACGGACGGGACGATTTTTGCTGAATCTGCTTGCGATATTTTCTCTCCTTACTTTAAGGTTTCAAATTTAAGAATTGATTAACAAGAAACGTTAAATCCAAAATTTGAAACTATCCATTTGTTAAGGCGCGTGTTTCCTTCAACCTTTGCGCCGTTTCGATAAATTCTTCCAAACTCATCACGCCCAAATCGCCCTGCGTTTTTTCACGGACGGCGATTTTATTTTCTTCCAATTCCTTGTCGCCTAAAACAACCATAAACGGAACTTTTTGGATTTGCGCACCGCGTATCTTTGCGCCGATTTTATCAGATTTCAAATTTGTTTCAACTCTAAAGCCCGCGCGTTTTAATTCTTTCGCAACGCTTTCGGCATATTCGTTAATTCGGTCGGTAATCGGCAGAACCGTAATTTGCACGGGCGCGAGCCAGAAGGGAAACACGCCAGCGAAATGCTCGACGAGAACGCCGAAAAATCTTTCAATTGAACCGAACAACGCGCGGTGAATCATAATCGGGCGATGCCGCTGTCCGTCAACGCCGGTGTATTCCAATTCAAATCTTTCGGGCAAATTCCAGTCAAGCTGAATTGTTCCCAATTGCCATATTCTGCCGATTGCGTCTTCGATTTTGATGTCGATTTTCGGACCGTAAAATGCCGCTTCGCCTTCGATTCTCTCATAAGAAATGCCGCGTTCTTTGAGCGCGTTCGCCAGCGAAGTTTCGGCGCTTTCCCATTCTTCGTCCGCGCCGAGATAAATTTTATTTTCGGCGTCGCCGCGCACGGAAAGCTCGAATTTCACCTTCTCGAAACCGTAAGTGTCGAAAACCTTAATGGCGAAATCCAAACAATCGGCGACTTCTTCGCGCACCTGGTCGGGGCGGACGAATAAATGCGCGTCGTCAACCGTAAATCCGCGAACGCGCATCAAGCCGTGCAGAGTTCCCGAAAGCTCGGCGCGATAAACCGTTCCCATTTCCGAATATCTCTGCGGCAAATCGCGGTAAGATTTCGGCGAAGCCTTGTAAATTCCGATGTGAAACGGGCAGTTCATCGGTTTCAGGCGAAATTCGTCTTCGTCGCCTTCGACGTGCGTCGGCGCAAACATCGAGTCGGCATAATTTTCTTCGTGTCCCGAAATTTTCCAAAGCTCGCGTTTGGCGATGTGCGGCGTGAAAACAAAGCTGTAGCCGCGTTTTTGCAGTTCTTCTTTCAAAAGAGCTTCCATTTCCATCCGAATCGCCGCGCCTTTCGGATGCCAGAGAATTAAACCTTGCCCGTAATCGTCCTGAATCGAAAACAAATCCAACTCTTTGCCGAGTTTTCGATGGTCGCGTTTTTCAGCTTCTTCGCGTTGCTTTAACCAAGCGTCGAGTTCGTCCTGCGTGGCAAAAGCAGTTCCGTAAATACGCTGCATTTGCTCATTGTTAGCGTCGCCTTTCCAATACGCGCCTGAAAGAGCGAGCAATTTAAACGCTTTTAATTTATTCGTATTCGGAACGTGCGGACCTAAACAAAAATCAACAAAATTTGTATTGTCTATGTGATAAGCCGTCGCCGTTTCACCAGCTTTTTCATTAATCAATGCGCATTTCAAAGGCTCGTCGCGTTCGGTGAAAAGTTTAACCAAATCGTCACGGCTAATTTCTTCGCGCCGGTATGCAAGATTTTTTCCGGCGATTTGACGCATCCGTTTTTCGATGTTTGGCAAATCACTTTCGGTCAAAGTCTGCGGCGCAATCACGTCGTAATAAAATCCGTAGCGCGGGTCGTCCATCAGCGCGGGACCGACGCCGAGTTTTGTTCCCGGAAATAAATCTAAAATTGCCGCCGCGAGCAGATGCGCCGCCGAATGTCTGATGACTTCCAAGCCGTCGCGCGTATCTTGGAAAATCGGCTCGATTGACAAAACTTCGTCTGTCGCCTGCAATTCAAAAGACAAATCGCGCTCTTCGCCGTTGACCTTCGCCGCCAAAGTTTTTTTGAGTATCTCGCGGTCGACAGACTTCAACGCTTCCGCAACCGAAATCGGCGCGGGGAAATTTCTCGAATTTTCTCCGACTCTGACGTTTATTTCGCTCATATTTTTGTTAATTGAAAAAGTATTCGGTTCAAAAGACTTTTCACCAAAGGCGAAAGAGGTTTCAAATCAAATAAACGATTGACAATTAACAACCTACTACTACAGAAAAAGATTTGATTTGATAAAAGCGACTTTGCCTTGGCGTTAAAATAAAAAACGCCGAAATTTACGCGCCGTTAGAAGCGCGTCGTAGTAGTCTGTCCGAATGCAAAGTTCTTTGAAAGCATTTTACCAAAAAATAAAAATTGGTAGGCACTAACAGAGTTGAACTGTTGACCCCCACCGTGTCAAGGTGATGCTCTACCACTGAGCTAAGTGCCTGAAAACCAAAATCGCCTGAATGCAAAGCGAACTTATAAAATAACTAAACAAACAAGACCAGTCAAGTTTGTGTGATTTATTGCACGAGATGATATAAGATAATTCTTTTTTGCACGAACATTTAACAAGGGAGAACAAGCATTTTGATAAAAGCGGTAATTTTCGACGTTGACGGGACATTAATTGATTCGGTTGACGCGCACGCGAGGGCGTGGCAGAAAGCGTTTGAGAAATACGGACGAAAAATTCAGTTTTACCAACTGCGGCGGCAGGTCGGCAAAGGCGGCGACACTTTTTTGCCGGTTTTCTTAACTAAGAAGGAAATTAAAGAGTTCGGAAAAGACTTGGAAAAAGAGCGCGGCGAGATTTTCAAACGAGAATTTCTGGAAGATATAAAACCGTTTCCGAAAGTGCGCGAATTGTTCGAGCGAATAAAAGCGGACGGAAAACAAATAGTGCTGGCAAGTTCAGCCAGCGAAGAAGAAGTCGAAGCGTATAAAAAAATCGCGCGCGTCGAAGATTTAATCGAAGAAGAAACCTCAACCGACGACGCCGAGAAATCAAAACCCGAGCCGGATATTTTTATCGCCGCAATCGAAAAATTAAAAGGCGTCAAAGCGAGCGAAGCCGTCGTCATCGGAGACACGGCATACGACGCGGAAGGGGCGACCAAAGCAAGCATTAAAGTTATCGGCGTTTTATCGGGCGGATGGGCGCGTTCCGAGTTGCTCGAAACCGGCTGCGCCGAAGTTTTCCGGGACGCGGCGGACATTTTAGAAAACTATAAAAAATCAATGCTTTTGGCAAAATAATACGATATAAAATTACGGGCATTTCTTGTATCGAATTCATACGACAAATTCTTTACAAAATGCCGTCGCCGCGCCGCTTTTGCTGAAAATGCACGTGTTTATTGAGAAAAAATAGAAATAAATTATCTGGCACAAACCTTGCATTTAGCGTCGGCACAGGTTACAAACCTAGTCAGGACACGAGGCGGGCGAGCCTTAGAATTTTCTTGAAAAGTAAAACAGACTAACGGAGGAAAAAAATGATTTCTTTAATTATTTGGTTAATTTTAGGGTTTTTGGCGGGTTATTTGGCAAAGTTAATTATGCCGGGACCCGACGGCGGCGGTGTTATTATGACGACGATTCTCGGAATTGTCGGCGCGGTGGTCGGCGGTTTCGTCGGCAGTCTTATCGGTTATCCGATGGTCAGCAATTTTGACAACATCGGCAGTAGTTTGCCGAGTTTTATCTTCTCGATTATCGGCGCGATTGTCGTTCTGGCGATTTATCGTCTGGCGACCGGCAGAAACGTTACGAGCTAATCGAACAGTTTTTAATTTACCAAAAAAGCTAACCGGAAATTTATCGGTTAGCTTTTTTGTTTGCGCGCCGCGCAAAATCGGTGCAGCGCGAGGGCGACCAGTTTTGCCGTTCGATTGTCAATATCAAACAACGGATTCATCTCCGTAAATTCTATCATCCGCGTTTGTTCGTTTTCTCCCGCGAATTCGGCAATTTCGACAAATTCCTCCGCCGTTAAACCGATTGGCGACGGCGCGGAAACGCCCGGCGCGTCGGCGGCGCGAGCCGCGTCAACGTCAAAACCGAAAAAGAAATTCATTTTCTCCAAATGTTCGGGAAATATCAGCATTGCTTGAAAATTATTTGCCATTTTCCCGTAATTATAATCGGGAACTTTTCGCATTTCTTCGAGACTAAACAGATTGACGCCTTTAGTCTTTAAATAATTAAAGTAAATCGGCGAATTGACTTGCGGCTGATACGCCGTTTCAAAAAAGTTCTGCGGCTTTATCAAATTTTCTTCCAGCAATTGATGATACGGCGTTCCGCTGTTGCGCGGCGAATCGACACGCACGTCAAAATGCGCGTCGATGTTGAAGCCGAGCCATTTTTCCGCGCCGAAAACTTTTGCCATCGCGCGCCCGTCGGCGTATGAAACATCGTTTCCGCCGCCGAGAACAATGATGGTTTTGTTATCTTTTAATATTTGTTCGACGATTTGAGTATGAATTTCGTGAGTATTTTCTAAAGTTTCTTGAATAATCGTGTCGCCGATGTCGAAAATTTTTACGTTAACTTTAAAATTAGTGAATTTGTAAAACTGCGCCCGAATCGCGTCGGGCGCAAGTGCCGCGCCGGTTCTGCCGCCGTTGCGCCGCACGCCTTCATCCTGCGGACACGCCAGAATTACAAGGTCGGAAGCGGCGTAATCTTCCGGTTTCGTCGAAACAATCTCGCCGAGACGAATGTCGCTCGCATCGTATTTCCGAAAAAATAATTCTTTTTTCGGGCGCGTCGTAAGTTTAAAAATATCGGTCATAATTTGCCAAACGAATTTTCGTAAGTTATAAGTATCAATACGCGACTTTCGCAAGTCAATTTTGTTTTATGAAAACAGTCTGCATCAAATTCAATCAAAACGATTCGCTTCCGGGCGTCTGGTCGTGGCGATTTGCGGCAACTGTTTTTCTAACGGAACGCGAAACTTAAAAAAGCGTCTCGAATAATTTAATTTTTTAGAAAACCCGTTGCCGAAAAATTTATTTTGCGACGGGTTTTCTGTTGGAAAATTCTTCGCCCTGAAAAACTTATGCTTGATTTTGATAAATATAATTTAATTCGTCCCGAATGGCTTTTGAACGTGCCGAAACGAACCGACGAACCACCGACAAAAGGCTTGCGGGGTTTGCTTTTACGCCTAATTCAAGGACAAAATTTATCTCGCACGGAAGCCGCGCAATTATTAAATCAACTGCTCGACGGCGAAGCGACCGACACGCAAATTTCCGCCGCGCTCGTCGCGCTCGCAATCAAGGGCGAAACCACGGACGAGCTTGCGGGAATGGCTGAAGCAATGCGCGCGCACTCGGTAAAAATCAATTCAAGACACACGAATTTTATCGACACAGCGGGAACTGGTTCGAGCCGCGCGAAAACTTTCAATGTCTCGACCGCTGCCGCTTTCGTCATCGCCGGCGCAGGCTTGCCAGTGGCGAAACACGGAAGCCGCGCGGCGACTTCAAAATCTGGCAGCGCCGACGTTTTAATGGCGCTCGGAGTCAATGTTTCGGCGAGCCGCGAAACCTCCGAAAGATGCTTAAATGAAATCGACATCTGCTTTATGTTCGCGCCGCTTTATCACGCATCGACGGCGCGCGTCGCCGCCGTTCGCCGCGAGTTGTCGGTTCACACGACTTTCAATCTTTTAGGACCGCTGACAAATCCGGCAAGCGCGCCGTTTCAAATTCTCGGCGTCTGGCACGAAGCGCTCGTTGCGCCCGTCGCCAAAACGCTCGCCGCTTTGGGAATCGAACGCGCGTGGGTCGTTCACGGTCTCGACGGTTTGGACGAAATCACCGTCGCCGATAAAACTGCGGTTGCCGAAATCACCGGCGATTACATAAAATTTTTTCAAATCACGCCCGAACAACTCGGTTTTGAACGGGCGAAAAAAGAAGATTTGGAAAAAATTCGCGGCGGCAAACCCGTCGATAACGCGCAGATTATTCACGATGTTTTGCAGGTAAAACGCGGCGGCACGGCGCGTTCGCTGGTTGTGATAAACGCGGCGGCGGCGTTGTTTGTCGGCGGACGGGCTAAAGATTTAGAGCAAGCCGTCAAACTTGCAAATCGCAGTTTGGACGACGGAAAGGCTTTGACGAAACTCGATGAATTGATTCGATTGACCAATGAAAAAAAATAACTCAATTTGTTATTTTTCCGAATAACTGAAAGCCGATAATGATAGTTAAAATCGCACAAAGTTATTAGTTGTCAACCGTTCCGATAAAAAACCTACCGCGCATTTGCGGAAACTATTTTACTTGAGCTTATGGCGAAAACTTTTCAGCAGACGACATATTTAACCGAAATTTTAGAAAAAAGACGCAAGCGAATCGAAAGGGATTTTGCGAATTTTTCAATCGAAAATCTGCGGCGCGAAGCATTTGCAGCGAGAAAAAACGCCGCGCCGAATCGTTTGCAAAAAGCGTTGGAAAACGATGAGAGAACAAACATCATCGCCGAATTCAAGCGCTTTTCGCCGTCAAAAGGCGCGATAAACGAAGACGCGCAGCCGGAAAAAATCGCGCGCCTTTATTTTGAAAACGGCGCGGCGGCGATTTCCGTCCTTACCGAACCGGATTTTTTCGGCGGCTCGTTCGCCGATTTGAAAACGGTCGTTGCCGCGACCGACGACAAAATTCCGGTTTTGTGCAAAGATTTTATTTTCGACGAACGACAGATTTTTCAAGCCGCAAAAGCGGGGGCATCGGCGATTTTACTGATTGTCGCGGCTTTTTCCGAAAGCGAAATTGATAAATTAAAACAGTTATTTTCTTTAGCAGACAAACTCGGTCTAGGTGTTTTAACCGAAGTTCACACACTTGAAGAAATGCGCTCCGCCGAGCAAATCGGCGCGAAAATTATCGGCGTCAACAACCGCAATTTGCAGACGTTTGGAGTGTCGCTTGAAACGTCCGTCGAGCTAATAAAATCAGCGCCGAAAGACGCGATTTTAATCAGCGAAAGCGGTCTGCAAACGCGCGAAGACATTTTGCACTTATGGAATATAGGTTTTAGAGGTTTTTTGATTGGCGAAACTTTGATGAAGTCCGAAAATATCGGAATGAAATTAAAAGAATTTGCGGCGAAAGTTTTATGACGAAAGTGAAAATCTGCGGCATCACGAATTTGGAAGACGCGCTTCTGTCGACAAAGTTCGGCGCGGACGCGCTCGGCTTTAATTTTTACAGGAAAAGCGCGCGTTATATTTCGCCGGAAAAAGCGCGCGAGATTATCGAACAATTGCCGCCGCAGATTTTGAAAGTCGGCGTTTTCGTCAACGAAAGTTTAGAAAAAATTCTTGAAATAATTGAAACGGCAAAGTTCGACGCCGTTCAACTGCACGGCGAAGAAACGCCGGAATTCGTCCGCGAGTTAAAAGGAAAATTTTCCGGCGAAATCATCAAAGCCTTTCGCGTCTCCGCAGATTTCAAACCCGAAGACGTGTCGCAATTTCAAGCCGACGCCGTTCTGCTCGACGCATATTCGGCGACGGAACACGGCGGAACAGGGCATTATTTCGATTGGAGAATTACAAATAAAGTAAAAGAAGTTTGCAGCAATGAAGTCAAAATCTATCTGGCTGGCGGGCTTTCTCACGATGTAATTGCAAGCGCAATTAGTTTAAGAAGTCCATATGCAGTTGACGCTTGTAGCAAATTAGAGTCGGAAAAAGGCAAAAAGGACAAAGTAAAAGTTATCAATTTTATTGCTGCTGTAAAAAATTGTGATGAAATATTAGAGAATTCAAAAAACTTTCCTGAGATTACAGAAAGAGAAACTTCCAAGGTCGTTAAAGAACCATTTTTTTACAATTTAATGAAGGGATTTCAGACTCGTCCTCAACTTTATATTGGTGAAAAATCATTAAGTCTTTTAGTAATGTATCTTCAGGGATTTTATACAGCTACACAAAGTTTCGGAATAAAGTTTGAAAATGGATTTTACCCGAAAGGTTTAAACGATTGGATTAGAAAACAACTAACTGTTGAAGACAAAGAAGCACTTCACTTTAGCAATTTGATTTTAGAAGAATGCAATGGCGACGAAGAAAAAGCGTTTGACGTTTTCTTCGCGCTTTTAGAAGAATTCAAATTAGAAAAAGAAGATTTAAGCAATGAATGATTTTCAACCGAACGAGCGCGGTTATTGGGGCGAATTCGGCGGGCGGTTTGTGCCGGAGACGCTGATGTCGCCGATTGAGGAATTGACGGGCGCGTATTTTGCGGCGCGCGACGACGCGGATTTTCAAGCGGAATTTATACAGCTTTTGCAGGATTTTTCCGGTCGTCCGACGCCGCTTTTTCACGCGAAAAGATTGTCGGAAAACTTGGGCGGCGCGCAGATTTATCTCAAGCGCGAAGATTTGGGGCATACCGGTTCGCATAAAATAAATAACGCAATCGGGCAGATTTTGCTCGCGCGCAGAATGGGCAAGCGGCGGATTATCGCCGAGACGGGCGCGGGTCAGCACGGCGTTGCGACGGCGACCGTATGCGCGCTGTTCGGGCTGGAATGCGTCGTTTATATGGGCGCGGAAGACGTGCGGCGGCAGGCGCTGAATGTTTTTCGGATGCAGCTTTTGGGCGCGGAAGTTCGGACAGTGAACGCGGGCGCGCGGACTTTGAAAGACGCGATAAACGAAGCGCTGCGCGATTGGGTTACGAACGTCGAGACGACTTATTACCTGCTCGGCTCGGCTTTGGGTCCGCATCCGTATCCGCTAATGGTGCGAGATTTTCAATCGGTTATCGGCAAAGAAGCGCGTCAGCAATTTTTAGAAAAAAACGGCGTTCCGCCTGATGTTTTGATAGCTTGCGTCGGCGGCGGCTCAAATTCTATCGGACTTTTTCATCCGTTTTTGAATGACGAAACTGTGCGGATGATTGGCGTCGAAGCGGGCGGCAAGGGCAATGATTTGGGCGAACACGCGGCGCGTTTTAATAAAGCGGGCGGCGGGAAAATCGGCGTTCTTCAGGGAACGAAAAGTTTTCTGCTGCAAAACGCGGACGGGCAAATTGCGCTGACGCACTCGATTTCCGCCGGTTTGGATTACGCTTCGGTCGGACCGGAACACGCATTTTTGCAGTCAATCGGGCGTGTCGAATACGCTTCGGCGACCGACGACGAAGCGTTGAAAGCGTTTCAAATTTTGTCGCAGACCGAAGGCTTGATTCCCGCGCTCGAATCGGCGCACGCCGTCGCGCACGTTTTGAAAATCGCGCCGGAAATGTCGCCGCTCCAATCGATTATCGTCAATCTTTCCGGGCGCGGCGACAAGGATGTCAACCAAGTTCAGGAAATGTTAGCAGCCGCCGACAAATAAAATCGTGAACCGAATAGACGAAAAATTTAAGCAATTAAAATCCGAAAAACGCGGCGGATTTATCCCGTTCGTCGTTGCGGGCGACCCGAATTTGCAGGTGACGAAAGAATTGATTTTGCTGCTGGCGAGAAGCGGTGCGAGCGTCGTCGAACTTGGCGTCCCGTTCAGCGACCCGGTTGCCGACGGCGTTACGATTCAAGCATCAGCCGAGCGCGCTTTGCGAAATTCGATTGGCGTTAAAAGTATTTTGGAAACTGTCGCGGCGGTGCGGGAAAACTCGTGCGAAGTGCCGGTTATTTTGTTCAGTTATTTTAATCCGATTTTGCAGTTTGGCTTGGAAAAGTTTGCGCGCGAAGCGAAAGATGCGGGCGTTGACGGCGTTTTGATAACCGATTTAGTGCCGGAAGAAGCGGGCGAATTTCAAGATATTCTGGCTGCCGAAAATCTGGTTTTGATAATGCTTGCAGCACCGACTTCGAGCGACGAGCGCCTTGAAAAAATCTGCGAACGGGCGAGCGGTTTCGTCTACGCCGTTTCGCGCGCGGGCGTTACGGGCGCGCGAACCGATTTGAGCAGCGAGGCGGAAAATTTGGTGGAAAGACTGCGAAAATTTACCCGTTTGCCGGTCGCCGTCGGTTTTGGAATTTCCAGCGCCGAACAGATAAAAGCGGTCTGGCAATATGCGGACGCGGCGGTCGTCGGCTCGGCGATTGTCGCGGAAATCGCGCGGCTCGCGCCGGATGCAAATGAAGTTTCGGCGGATTTTATTGAGCGGATCGAAAAATTTATAAAAGAAATCGCGCCCGAATAAATATAGAAACTTTGCGCGGCGCGCGCGAAAATAAAAATAAAAGTGAGTGTTATAAAAGTCGGAGATTTGCAAATCGGTTACAGCGAAGCGGGAAATTCGGCGGAAAATCCGCCGCTCGTATTTTTGCACGGCGTCGGCTCGGACAAATCGGTCTGGGATTTTCAAGTCAAAGAGTTGTCGAAAAACCGGCGCGTCGTCGCCTTTGATTACGCCGGTTACGGCGAATCGGATTTGCCGTCGAAAGATTTGACGCGCGAAGAAATCGCCCGTTATGTTTTCGGCGCGATGGACGCGCTTGAAATCGAGCAAGCGCACGTTTGCGGGCTTTCGTTCGGCGGCGTTATCGCCCTTGAAATGTTCGCGCAAAATTCGCGTCGAATAAAATCGCTTGTTTTAGCCGACGCTTTTGCCAAACATCCGCGCGGCGAGGAGATTGTCGAGCGCACGTTTTCGCTCGTCGGAAAAATGACGATGCGCGAATTTGCCGAACAGCGCGTCGAAGTTCTGCTCGTTCACGACGCGCCCGAAACAACGCGGCGCGAAGTGGTCGAGACGTTTTCAAAAATCCCGAAACAAACTTTTCGCTGGGCGACGCGCGCGGTTTGGACGCCGGATTATCGAAATTTACTGCCGCAAATAAATGTTCCGACGCTCGTTCCGGTCGGCGAGCGCGACGCGATTGCGCCAATCGAATTGTCGAAAGAGCTTGCCGAAAATATCAAAAACGCGCAGCTTGAAATAATCTCCGGCGCGAGTCATTTGAGCAATCTTGACAAGCCGAGCGTTTTCAACGAACTTATTGAAAAATTTATTGAACGACAAAACCAACCGAATGAAACGTATTATAAAATCGCCGACCGGAACTAAACTCGCCTGTAAAAACTGGCTTGCCGAAGCCGCTTATCGAATGCTGCAAAACAATCTCGACCCGGAAGTCGCGTTCGACCCCGACAATTTAATCGTCTACGGCGGGCGCGGGCGAGCGGCGCGAAATTGGGAATGTTTCGATGCGATTTTGGAAAGTTTGAAAAATCTCGAAGCCGACGAAACCTTGCTCGTGCAGTCGGGGAAACCTGTCGGCGTTTTCAAAACTCATACGGACGCGCCGCGTGTTCTTCTGGCAAATTCAAACATCGTTCCCGCGTGGGCGACGCAGGAAAATTTCGACGAATACGAGCGGATGGGTTTGACAATGTATGGACAGATGACGGCGGGAAGCTGGATTTACATCGGGACGCAGGGAATTTTGCAGGGAACTTACGAAACTTTCGGAAGCCTTGCAAAACAAAACGGTTGGGAAAATCTCGCCGGAAAATTCGTTTTGACCGCCGGACTCGGAGAAATGGGCGGTGCGCAGGCGCAAGCCGTAACTTTCAACGGCGGCGTCGCGCTTCTGGTCGAAGTTGATAAACGGCGTATTGAGAGAAGATTGCAACTTAAACAGATTGATTCGGCAACCGAAAATTTAGACGAAGCGCTGCAAATGGTCGAAGAATTTACCTCAAAAAAAGAAGCGAAATCAATTGCGCTTTTAGGAAACGCGGCGGAAATTCACTGGCAGATTTTAGAAAGAAATATTCTGCCCGATGTCGTAACCGACCAAACGTCGGCGCACGATGTTTTATACGGCTACATTCCCGAAAATCTTTCAATAGAACAGGCAAACGAGCTAAGAAAATCGAATCAATCCGAATATGAAAAGCGCGCGCTCGCTTCGATGGCGCGGCACGTCGAAGCAATGCTCGAATTTCAAAGGCGCGGCGCGACGGTTTTCGATTACGGAAACAATTTGCGCCAACGCGCCAAAGACAACGGCGTCCCGAACGCTTTTGATTATCCGGGCTTCGTTCCCGCCTACATTCGCCCGCTTTTCTGCACGGGCAAAGGTTCGTTTCGCTGGGTCGCGCTTTCGGGCGACAAAGAAGACATCTACAAAACCGACGAAGCGATTATGAATCTTTTTCCTGACGACGACCAGTTGGCGAAATGGCTGACAATGGCGCAGAAAGAAGTCGAATTTCAAGGACTTCCGGCGCGCATCTGCTGGCTCGGCTACGGCGAAAGGGCAGAAGCCGGACTCAAGCTAAACGAAATGGTTGCAAGCGGTGAATTGAGCGCGCCGATTGTCATTGGCAGAGACCATTTAGACTGCGGCTCGGTCGCCTCTCCGAACCGCGAAACCGAAGCGATGAAAGACGGCTCGGACGCCATCGCTGATTGGGTTTATCTAAACGCGATGATAAACGCCGTCGGCGGCGCGACGTGGGTGTCGCTGCATCACGGCGGCGGCGTCGGCATCGGCTATTCCCTACACGCCGGACAAGTCATCGTCGCCGACGGCACGCCCGAAGCCGCACGCCGCATCGAACGAGTTTTAACGACCGATCCCGGAATGGGCGTCATCCGCCACGCTGACGCCGGTTATGCGGAAGCGATTGAGTTTGCGAAAGAGAATAAGGTGAAAGTTCCGATGATGCGGTAATATATTACGAAAATATGGAAGTTCGGCAATTAGAATTTGAGGGAAAAACGCTACAAATTCTAAAATCAGTAAAAATCAATTCGGAATCTCAAATAGAGATTCGATATAGTCATTCAAATGGAAGCCTGTTTGAAGGCGATTCTCTTGCGTGGCTGAAAACGCTCGAAGATGAATCGGTAAATCTAGTGTTCGCTGACCCGCCGTATAACCTTAATAAAGCTGATTGGGATAATTTTGAAAGTCAGGAAGCATATATAAAATGGTCTCTTGAGTGGATTAAAGAAATTTCGCGCGTTTTGAAGCCGAACGGTTCGCTGTATGTTTGCGGATTTTCCGAAATTCTGGCGGATATAAAACATCCGGCGTCAAAGTTCTTCAAGTCTTCGCGTTGGATTATCTGGCATTATAAAAATAAGGCAAATCTCGGAAGTGATTGGGGACGCTCGCACGAAAGCATCATTCATTTTCGTAAAAATTTGAATTTTAAGCTGAACATAGATTCGGTTCGTATTCCATACGGAGCGCACACATTAAAATATCCTTCGCATCCGCAGGCAGAGACAAGTCAATACGGAAATAACGGAAAAAGAAGCGATGTTTGGCATCCGAATCCGCTGGGCGCAAAGCCGAAAGATGTGATTGATATTCCGACAACTTGTAATGGAATGAACGAAAAAACCGCGCATCCGACGCAAAAACCCGAGGAATTATTAAGAAAATTAATTCTAGCCGCGTCAAATGCCGGAGATACGGTTTTAGACCCGTTTTCCGGTTCAGGCACAACCGCCGTAGTCGCTGAACAGTTGCAAAGAAAATGGCTCGCCTGCGAACAAAAGCCGGAATACAATTTGTGGGCGGTTAAAAGACTTGAAAACGTCAAAAAAATGACGGTTGAAGAATGGATTGAATACGACAGAAAAAATCTCAAGCGCAGAGAAAAGATTCGATGAAACTTACGAAACTTGTCGAGCTTGCCACCGATAAAAAGAATTTTACCGCCGTGCAAAACTATATTGATTTTGCCGAAAGTTTTCTTGCCTTCGCCGTGAAAGATTTTCAAGCTGTAATCATTTCACAAAATGAAACTCAATATAGATTTTTTCAATACAAACAGGATGGATATTTCAATATCAGTCGCCCAGTCAACGGGAATTTATTTTACGGTTTCGACGATACGGAAAAAATAATAAATAATTTCCCGCGTGTTATGGCAACTGTGAAAGATTTACCAACAGATGATTTATTAAGCCGTGAAATTCTCATAAGAAGCATCTACACAATTCAGCAATGTGTCGGGATTACGCTCGACGCACTTCCTTCGGGCGCGTCTAACCAAGCGAGAAAATTAAACGGCGACCTTTTTGAACGCTTTATTCAATTGTTACTTAATGAAATCGGCGTTGACTGCCAAACCGGAACGGTAAAAGTTCCGATTTATCTAAACGACGAAAAACAGTTTGAAATGAGTTACCAGCACGATTTATTACTGTTTAAAGAAAATGAGTTGAAAGTAATAGGCTCGGTGAAAACTTCGAGCAAGGACAGAATCGACAAAATCTTTATGGACAAGTTTCTTTACAGTAAATTAACTGAAACCACAATTCCGCATATTGCGATTTTCCTCCACGACGTTCAGAGAAAGAAAACGAGAGTCGAGAATTCTTACGGCGTAAATTCAACTTTTTTAACCGGACACTTTAAAGCGTTCACTATAAAATTAAATCCATTAGACGGAGTTTATTACTGCGATATTCGTCCAAATATGGAGCGCGACCCGCTGCTGAAGAAACATATCAAAACTATTGACCATTTATTCTGCTCGGATGTATGGCAATTAACCGATGATGAAGGTATATCTTTAACCGATGTGAAAATTGAGACTGAATCCGAATGATTTCACTAAAAACCGCTAAGTATCCAATCACATTCGCGTCAAGCCGTAATCGCAGTATTCGATGAGCGGGCATTGCTCGCAAAGCGGTTCGCGCGGACGGCAGATTTTTCTGCCTAAGCGAATTAGATTGACGTGCAGGGAATAGAATTTTCCGTTCGGAACGAGTCGGTCAAGAAATCGGGGCGCTTTTGTGTCGGCGATTTTTTCGGGCAGAATGCCCATTCGCTTTAAGACGCGGAAGATGTGCGTGTCGAGCGGAAAAACTTCTTTGCGCAGGGCGAACAGCAGCGTGCAGGCGACGGTTTTCGGACCGATGCCGCGAAAGTTCGTCAAGTAATCGCGCGCGGTTTCATCGGGCATTCGGGCGAGAAATTTTAAGTTTAACGTGCCGTGTTTTTCTTTGATTTGCGCCAGTAATTCTTTGATGACGCGCGGTTTTTGGTTTGCAAGACCGCCCGTGCGAATCGCGTCGGCGATTTCGGTTTCGGCGGCGGCGAGAACCGTTTCCCAATCGCTGCCGAAACGCCCGGTTAAATTTTCAAATGTGCGCGTGCTGTTGGGGTCGCTCGTCGCCTGCGAGAGAACGATTCGGACGAGCATCGAAAGCGCGTCGCTTTTCTTATCGAGCTTCGGCTCGCCGAAAGTGTTTTCGAGGTTTTGGACGATATACGCAAACGGTTTTTCTTCGCGTATGCGTTCGATTGACGATTCTCTTGCCACAAATTTTTTTTTACAAAGTCGGATTTTCCGAACGCAAAAAGATTTTATTTTGCGAATTCAGATTATAAAATTCTCGTGTTTTGTCGAATAAAAGTCGAATCGGCGGCGAATGAAAATCAATCGTAAGCGCGCGCGCTTCTTTGAATGTGCCGCGATAAACGAACGACGATTTGTTGAGCGCGGCGTAATGCGGCTAAAATCTTTTTTGAAATGGAGAAAACGGATTTTATAATCGAAAACGCCGCGCAGATGGTAACGTGCGCGTCGAACGGCAAACCGAAAAAACGCGCGCAGATGAAAACGGTCGATTTCATTGAAAACGGCGCGTTGGCGGTTGCGGCGGGCAAAATCGTCGGCGTCGGAAAACGCGAGGAAGTTCTTAGAAACTTTACGAGCGAAAACGTAATCGACGCGCGCGGTAAAGTTGTCTGTCCGGCGTTTGTCGAATGTCATACGCACGTTGTTTTCGCCGGAAACCGGCTCGACGAATTTGAATTGAAAATCAAAGGCGCGGATTATCTGGAAATTTTAGAGGCGGGCGGCGGCATTCTCTCGACTGTTGAAAAAACGCGCGCGGCGAGTTTGGAAAATTTAGTCGCGCAAAGCCGCAAACGGCTCGATAAAATGCTCGCGCTCGGCGTTGCGACCTGCGAAGTTAAAACCGGCTACGGTTTGGATACGGAAACTGAACTGAAGATGCTCGGCGCGATTCTTAAAATCGATAAGACGCATCCTGTTGATTTGATACCGACGTTTCTCGGCGCGCACGCCGTTCCGCCCGAATACAAAAATCTTGAAGACGGATACGTCGATTTGATTTGTCGGGAGATGATACCTGCTGCCTTTAGTTTATTCGTTTGGGATAAAATAGATAACGGGAAAGTAAAGGCAAAACTAACCGGCGGCGGCAAATATGCCATCACTCGCGCGTTCACGTTTACCGAAGCCGAACGGATTTCCTTTATGCGGGACAACCCGTTTTTTATAGACGTATTCTGCGAGAAGAACGCTTTTAATTTGGAACAGTCGAGAAAGATTTTGGAAGCCGGAAAGCGATATGGAATGAAAGTAAAAGCGCACGTCGACGAATTTACAAATCTCGGCGGTGCGCGGATGGCAATCGAACTCGGCGCGACTTCGATTGACCATCTCGACAAAATTTCGGACGCGGAAATTCAATTGCTGGCAAACTCAAACACAATCGGCGTCGTAACGCCGACGGTTAATTTTAATTTCGGCTCGACCGAATTTGCCGACGCGCGCCGGATGATTGACGCGGGCTGCGCGATTGCTGTTTCAACCGATTACAATCCGGGCAGCGCGCCGTGTCCGTCACTTCCGGCGGCGATGGCAATTGCCTGCCGCTATCAAAAACTGCTGCCCGCCGAAGCATTAAACGCCGCGACGATAAACGCCGCTTTTGCCGTCGGATTAGGCGAACAAGTCGGCTCAATCGAAACGGGAAAACAAGCCGACGTTTTAATTTTAGACACGAAAGATTATCGCCAAATCGCCTATGAATTCGGCGGCAATTTTGTCGAAAGTGTGGTAAAAAAAGGAAAGGTCGTTAGGTTTTAGGCGGCAGGTTTTAGGTGTTAAATTTTAATATTAGAATTTTAGCTGATACCTGAAACCCGAAACATATCACCTATTTTTATGAATGAAATCGTTCTAGACGGCGCGAGCCTCACGTTTGAACAAGTCGTCGCCGCTGCATACGGCGCGCCGGACGAGCCGCGCGTTTCCTTATCGGATGAAGCGAAACTAAAAATAAATCGTTCCGCTCAAGCCGTGCAGATTCTTCTCGAACGCGGCGAGATTGCATACGGCATCACGACGGGCTTCGGCGCATTCAAAGACAAAATCATCTCGCGCGAAGCGGTCGAAACTTTGCAGAGAAACATCGTCGTCAGCCACGCCGTCGGCGTCGGAAAGCCGTTTGATATTCCGACGACGCGCGCCGTAATGCTGATTCGCGCCAACACTCTGGCAAGCGGATTTTCCGGCGTTCGGCTCGAAACTTTGGAACTGCTTTTAGAATTTTTAAATCGCGGCGTGAATCCGGTAATTCCCGAAAAGGGAAGTTTGGGTGCGTCGGGCGACCTCGCGCCGCTCGCGCATATGGCGTGCGCGCTTATCGGCGAAGGTTCTGTCGAATTTCAAGGCGAGATTCTGCACTCAAACGACGCTTTGCAAAAAGTGAATCTGCAAGCCGTAACTTTAGCCGCGAAAGAAGGTCTTGCGTTGACGAACGGCACGACGATTATGACCGCCGTCGGCTTGCTCGAAACGCACAAAGCGAAGCGTCTCGCCGAAGTTGCCGACCTTTCCAGCTGTTTAAGTTTGGAAGCGTTAAACGGAACTGTTTCGGCTTTTGACGAGCGTATACACGCGCTTCGCCCGCATCCGCGACAAATTCACGCGGCGAAAAATTTGCGCGAAATTCTCGCGGGCAGCGAATTCGTCAGAGAATTTGACCCGTCGAACGTGCAGGACGCATACAGTTTGCGCTGCATCCCGCAGGTTCACGGCGCGTGCCGCGACGCGATTGCGTATGCCGAATGGGTTGTCAATATCGAACTGAACGCCGTTACGGATAATCCGCTTATTTTCTGCGATGAAAAATGCGAAAACATCGACGTGATTTCGGGCGGAAATTTTCACGGCGAACCGCTCGCGCTCTCGATGGATTATCTGGCGATTGCTTTGTCCGAGCTTGGAAATATATCGGAGCGGCGTCTGATGCGCCTGACGGACGAATGCTCGAACGCGCGCGTTTTGCCCGCTTTTCTGACTGAAAACGGCGGTTTAAATTCCGGCTTTATGCTCGTTCAATACACAGCCGCCGCGCTTTGCACGGAAAATAAAATTTTGTCGCATCCGGCAAGCGTCGATACGATTCCGAGTTCGGCGAACACCGAAGACCACGTTTCGATGGGCGTAACAAGCGCGTTAAAGCTGCGGCAAGTCGCCGAAAATCTCGAAATTATTCTTTCGCTCGAACTTTTCGGCGCGGCGCAGGGCGTCGATTTTCGCCGCCGGAAAATCGGTTCGGAAAAACACTTGGGCGAAAAAACGCAGCCGGTTTATGATTTGATACGCTCGCGCGTTCCGTTCGTCGAACACGATACGTTTATGAAACCGCTCATCGACACGGTTCATAAAATCGTTGCGAGCGGCGAGATTTGTTCGGATTAAGAAACAAAAGAATTGTCGGAGAATCTTAATTTTTTT
>JAABUN010003411.1_pt1 | contig 24708 bp, 16 predicted proteins | sample 5559311 | NCBI WGS metagenome assembly JAABUN01 (sample SAMN10711877, study PRJNA513370) | rock metagenome | isolation source: Antarctica rocks | place: Antarctica: Victoria Land, Siegfried Peak sud
ATTTCTTCTGTCGACTGAAACAATTCCGCGCCATTGCCACCCGTTACGACAAGACCAAGCGTAGTTTCCTCGCGGGCATCCACTTGGCCGCCACGGTCATCCTCCTCAACTGACGATACGCCCTAGCCTATGCGACTGGGGCTCACCCCCTCCGAAGGCTGGTGCGACTGAGGCTCAGGCCGTGCGACTGGGGCTCACCGGGACACTTTCGTGCGACTGGGGCTCACCCCGGTCTACATCTCGTGCGACTGAGGCTCAGGCTGGGGCTGGTAGGCTATCGCGTGTGGCGGCTGACGGTTCCGCGCTGTGCGGAGGGATTCGCCGAGAGCCTGTCGTGCCCGTACCCTCCGGGCTCTGTGGGCCACGGCACGGCGCCTGGGACGCGGCCACCTCGGTTGGTACCCGGCATGGCGCGTGCCAGGCTGCAGCGCGCCGGTCGCCGAGCGGGTGGCCGCGTTGTCGGGTGATGCCGATCGCAGGATACCACAATGACCCGGCGCGCACATCGGCCGAATGATCGGTGCTTTGCGCGGGCCACTGGGCCTATCCTAAGCGGGCGACCGCACCCGGCGAGTCGGCCGGTGCCGTGGGAGAGACGCGCTGACAGCAGGGGGAGGCGATGGGCACCACGGCACTGCCGGACAGCCCGGGTGCGTTCGCGGACGCCACCTGGGACCAGATCCGGCCGCACTACGACGACCTGGCCCGCGCCCCGCTCGACCACGCCACCGCCGCCGACTGGCTGCGCGAGTGGTCGCGCCTGGAGGAGTCGCTCACCGAGGCGGCCAACCTCGCGCACATCGCCCACACCGCCGACACCCGCGACGCCGCCAGGGCAGCGCACGATCGGCGGTTCGCGGCGGAGATCTGGCCGCGCGCCGAGGCGCGGCGCGTCCACCTGAGCGCCCGCCTGCTGGATCTCGGCTACGCCCCGCCCGAACTGGCGACGACGCTCCGCCGCTTCGCCAACCGGCGGGCGCTCTTCCGGGAGGAGAACGCGCCGCCGCTCGCCGCCCTCGCCGACCTGGACGGCCGCTACCGCGAACTCCTGGGTGCCCTGACGGTCGACTGGGATGGCGCGTCGCTGACCCGCGCCCAGGTGCGCCCGTTCGCGCTCGCCCCCGAGCGCGCCACCCGCGAGCGCGCCTTCCGCGCCCAGGTCGCGCCGCTGGTCGCGCGCCGGGACGCGTTCGAGGACCTCTTCGATCGCCAGCTCGCCCTCCGCCAGGCGGTTGCCCGCAACGCCGGCTTCCGCGACTACCGCGACTTCGCGCACCGCGAGAAAGGGCGTTTCGATTACACCCCGGACGACTGCGCCCGCTTCCACGCGGCGGTGGCGACCGCGGTCGTGCCCGCGGTGCGGCGGCGCCTGGACCGCCGCCGCCGGCTGCTGGGGCTGGCCGCCCTCCGCCCCTGGGACACCGCGCACGACCCGTCGGGCCACCCGCCGCTCGCGCCGTTCGCGGACATCGCCGGGCTGCTCGGCCCCGCCCAGGCGATCCTCGCCGGCGTCGACCCGGCCCTCGGCGACCAGGTCGGCCTGCTGCGCGCCGAGGGGCTCTTCGACCTCGCCAGCCGCGTGGGCAAGGCGCCGGGGGGCTACAGCATCGCCCTGCCGTGGCGCAAGCGGCCGTTCGTCTTCATGAACGCCGCGGGGACGGCGCGGGATGTGGAGGTCCTCCTGCACGAGCTGGGGCACGCCGCCCACAGCCTCGCGCGGTTCGCCGCGCAGCCGCTCTTCTGGCAGCGCGACCCCGGCCTGGAGATGAACGAGCTGGCCGCGCTGGCGCTGGAGCTGCTCGCCGCGCCCCGCCTGGGCCGGGAGGCGGGGGGCTACTACGCCCCCGCGGACGCCCGGCGCGCCCGGGCGGAGCAGCTCGACACCCTGCTGACCCTGCTGCCGCAGTACGCCCTGCTCGACGCCTTCCAGCAGTGGGCCTACACCAGCCCCGACCGCGCGGACCGGGACGCGCGCGACGCCGCCTGGCGCCGCCTGGGCGCGCGTTTCCAGCCCGGCGTGGCGTGGGACGGGCTGGCAGCGGAGCAGGCGGCGCTGCGCCACGGCTTCTTCCAGCTCTCCCTCGCTCCGTTCTACCAGATCGAGTACGGGTTCGCGCAGGTCGGGGCGCTGCAGCTCTGGCGCGCGAGCCTGGGGGATCGGGCGGGGACGGTGGCGCGCTACCGCGCCGCGCTGGCCCTCGGCGCGACGCGGCCGCTGCCGGACCTGTACGCGGCGGCGGGTGCGCGGTTCGGCGCCGACGCGCGGACGCTGGGCGAGCTGGTCGCGCTCGTCGAGGCGCATCTGGCCGCCCTCGAACACCCATGACGCGTCGCGGCTTGGCGGCAGGCCCACGCCCGGGCATCCTTGTCGGCGACGGATCGCCTGAGCCTTGCACTAGCCCATGCGACTGGGGCTCACCCTGTCCGACGTTTCGCGCGACTGAGGCGCAAAAATACCCCCGAGCAGTGCCGCGAGGTCCCGTCCGGGGTATTCCTTCGTGCGACTGGGGCTCACTTCCTGGTGCGACTGAGGCTCAGCCTTCCTGCGACTGGAGCTCAAACCTAGCGCGACTGAGGCTCAGACTTCGGGCCTATCCGGGAAGACATAACTGGGCGTCGCGGCGGAGCTTGCGGTAGACCTTGAAGCGGGCCAACTCTGCTGTTCTACCCCATTGACGGTGTTCTCTCGCGGCATGCTGTTCGCGCTAAACGTCTGAAACGATGGGAGGTGCACACGATGCGACCCCTTCGGTATTCCATCAACGTCACTCTGGACGGGTGCTGCGATCATCGGGCAATTCTGCCGGACGAAGACCTGCATCGTCACTGGGCCACGAGCCTCGCGCAGGCCGATGCCCTCCTCCTTGGCCGGGTCACCTACGAAATGATGGAGGCAGCGTGGCGGCTGCCGGCGACGGGGGTGAGGCCGGAGTGGGTGGCCAAGTGGATGGAACCCTTCGCCCGGACGATCGACGCGGCAAAGAAGTACGTCGTGTCGAGCACCCTGGACCGGGTGGATTGGAACGCGGAGCTCGTGCGCGGGGATCTGGGGAAGGCCGTTCAACAGCTCAAGGGGGAGTCGGGTAAGGGACTGTTCGTGGGCGGCGTGACGCTCCCGCTGACGTTGGCGGAGCTGGGACTGATCGATGAATACGAGTTCGTGGTGCAGCCCAGACTCGCGGGCCACGGGCCGACGTTATTCGCGGGGCTCTCGAGGTATCTCGACTTGCAGCTCGTGAGCCGACTGGAGTTCGGCTCGGGGGCGGTAGCGATGCGGTATGAGCCGAGAAGGTAGCCATTGGGCTTGTTCGCCCGAGTCGGCCACATCATGGAGCAACTCGGGCCAGGCCTTCCAAAGCTGGTGAGCCTTTCCCCAGCCAATGCGATTGGGGCTCACCCCGTTCCAGGTCTCGTGCGGCTGAGGCTCAACTAGCGACTGGGCCTCACTGTTACCATACAAGGGAGAATAGCTGGACGCCGTTATTCTCACGGGACGGTGTCTCTAGCGCCTTGTGGATACGGTGTGGATAACTTGCTTTCTTTTCTCGCACGGCTCGACCGTCGATCTTGACGGGGGGCGGTCCCTCGCCTAGCATAACGACATGAGTGAGATGGTGCCGGGCCACGCCGAGCATGTCCTGCGCAACCGCGCCGCCTGGGACGGCTGGGCGCGCGATTACGTCGCGGGCGGCCTCCGGGGCTGGGCGGAGGCGCCCGCCTGGGGCGTCTGGGGGATCCCGGAGGCGCAGCTCGGCCTCCTCCCCGACCTCGCCGGGCGCGACGCGGTCGAGCTGGGCTGCGGCACCGCCTACGTCGCGTCCTGGCTCGCCCGGCGCGGGGCGCGCGTCGTCGGGCTGGACAACTCCCCGGCCCAGCTGCGGACCGCCCGTGCCCTCCAGCGCGAGTTCGGCGTGGCCTTCCCGCTCGTCCTCGGCGACGCCGAGCGCGCGCCCCTCCGCGGCGGCGCCTTCGACTTCGTCGTCAGCGAGTACGGGGCCAGCATCTGGTGCGACCTCTACCGCTGGCTCCCCGAGGCGGCGCGGCTGCTGCGCCCGGGTGGGCGGCTCGTCTTCCTGGTCAACAGCTCGTTCCGCGTGCTGTGCGCCCCCGACGAGGACGACGCCCCCACGGGCGGGCGGCTGCTGCGCGACTCCTTCGGCATGCACCGCTTCGCGTGGCCGGACGGCTCGGTGGACTTCCACCTCGGCCATGGCGACTGGGTCCGGCTCCTGCGCCGCAGCGGCTTCGCGGTCGAGGACCTGGTCGAATTGCGGGCACCGGAGGGGGCGACCACCCGGTTCCCCGCCTTCTCGGCCGACTGGGGCCGGCGCTGGCCGACCGAGGAGGTCTGGGTCGGCCGCCGGGCCGGGTGATCGCGATCGCCGGGACCGGGGTCGGACCGCCGCGCCATGGTGTACCCGGGCGCCGCCGCCGCACCGGGGAGCGGCGCTCCTCATCCAGCGTGGCGACGATATTCCGGAGAGGCCCGCGCCCGTGGCCGATGATGATCCTCGCGATGCGCATGTGCGTCGTCATTCGGGGCGCGAAGGCGGAACCCCGTCAACCATCCGACCGCCGCGTGCCGATGGTGAGTTCCGATAGCTGCGAGACGGCGGACTGCAGATCACGCATGATCTCCGTCGTCAGTTCGTCCAGGGAAGCGGCCCCGCCGAATCGGTCGTGGTCGTCGGCCCTGATCCAGGAGAGGTCGAGGCTGCACTGGTCACGCCCGACAATCTCGGCGTACTCGTAGGGTCGCCAACGCCCTCCGACGTCTTCCGGCGACCACGTCGGCCGTCGCATCGCCTTGTCGAGCGGGCGGTAGCACGCGACGAATTCCGCCAGATCGTCCCGATCCAGGCGATTGTTGGCGAGGGTGAAGCGCATGTTGGTCCGCAGGTCGTAGACCCACAGCTGCCCGGTCGCGGGGCGGCTGGCGGCTGGTATCCGGTCGAAGAACAGGACGTTGGCGTTGATGCCGGTCGCGTAGAAGATGCCGGTGGGCAGCCGGAGGAGGGTGTGGACGTCGAATTCCCGCAACAGTCGACGGCGGATGGTCTCGCCGGCCCCGGTGCCCGAGAGCACACCATCGGGTACCACGATCGCCGCTCGCCCGGAAGCGTCGAGGATTGTCGCGACGTGTTGCAGAAAATTGAGCTCTTTGTTGGAAGTCGAGGCCCAGAAGTCCTCGCGGATCGCGCTGAGCGGCCGGTCGCTGCGGCCGCGCCGCTCGGTCAGCATGGTCACGCTGGATCGCCTGCCGAAGGGCGGGTTCGTCAGCACGACGTCGCGTTTTCGCCGCGTGTCGTCGACGAGGCTGTCCATGGTGACGATGGGGGGCTCGCCCTCCTCGTCGTCCGTCGGGCCGATGCCATGGAGGAGGAGATTCATCGCCCCCAGTCGGGTCACCTCGGGTACAAGCTCGGCACCGCGGATCGCCTCCAGCTGCAGATGCCGCTCCTGCTCGGGGGACAGCGCGGGGTTGTTCCGCAGGATGAACTCATGCGCCGCCAGCAGGAACCCGCCGGTCCCGCACGCGGGATCGTAGATCGTCTCGCCGGTGGCCGGGCGGACGCATTCGACGATCGCGCGCACCAGCGGACGTGGCGTGAAGTATTGTCCCGCGCCACTCTTGGTGTCCTGAGCGTTTTTCTCCAGCAGCCCCTCGTAGGCGTCCCCCTTCACGTCGGTGTCGAGGGCGCTCCAGTTCCGTCGGTCGATCAGGTCCGCGACGAGGAGCTGCAACTTCGCCGGGTCGCGGATCTTGTTGCGGGCACCCCGGAAGATGAGGCCGAGCATCCCCGGCGCGGCACCGAGCGCCGCCAGGGTCGCGGCGTATCGCGCGTGCAACGCGCTGCCTTGCTCGGCGACGAGGGTCCCCCAGTCGTGGCCGGGCGGGACGATGGGCATGCGCTCGGGCGACGTCTCAGCCCGCTCGTGCGCCATCTTGAGGAACAGCAGGTAGGTCAATTGCTCGACGTAATCCGGATACGACAGCCCATCGTCGCGGAGGATGTCGCAGTAACTCCAGAGTCGTTGCACGATCAGACGCGAGTCGCTCCCCACCATCCCCTCCTCCCCGGTCTCCGGGCGGCCCGGCCCGGTCGCGTCACACCCCGTCGATCCACCGGTGCTGATCGTCCCGCAGGCCGCAGATCATGTCGCGCGCGGCCGCCGAATACGGCTCGGTTACCTCCTTCATCCCGGTGAGTACCTGTCTCGGCTACTTCGCGCATCCGCGACAATTCGAGCCAGCACGAGTCACGCGGCACGACGATAGTCGTGGTGCAGACCACCCAGCACCGGAAAGGCGACAACGTGCCCCGAGCCCGCGCGATCCCGATTCACCGTGGCCGAGCCCGCCGGGATGGCCTGGCCGATCCCCTGATGTGGCCGAGCGTGGTTGAAGTACCCGACATACGCGCGGAGGATGCGCCGCAGGTGGGCCTCTCCGAAGACCAGGACGTGATCGAGGCACTCGCGCCGCACACTGCCCAGGAAGCGCTCACAGATGGCATTCGCCTGCGGGGCGCGGATGGGCGTGCGCAGCATTCGGATCCCGCTCGCGGCGGCGAGACGGTCGAAGCGCGGCCCGTACTTGGCGTCGTTATCGCGGATGAGGAACCTCGGACGCTCATCGAACGGGGTGGCTTCGCGCAGCTGCTGGGCGACCCAGGCGTCGGTGGGATGACACGTTACCGCCACATGGACCACCCGGCGCGATCGGAGAGCGATGATGAAGAAGGCGTGGAGCGGACGGAAGCGCAGATCGGTCACCGGCAGGAAGTCGCAGGCCCAGATCTCGCCCGCGTGGTTGTGCAGGAAGGTCGACCACGCCTGGCCTGAGCGGCGCACTGGGCGTGCCTGCCGCAGGTAGCGCTGGATCGTGCGCTTGCTCACATGAATGTCGAGCTTGAGCAATTCCCCGCGGATCCGGTCCGCGCCCCACAGCCGATTCGTCGCGGCCATCGCGCGGATCAGCGCGATCGTCTCGGCGGCCACCTTCGGCTTGGGGGCTGACCGCAGCCGCGATTGCCGTCGCCAGAAGAGCCGGAAGCCCGCACGATGCCAGCGCAGCACGGTCTCGGGGCGCACGATGATGAGCGCGCCTGGCCAGGCGCGCAGTCGGCTAGTCAGGAGGACTAAGAGCCCGCGATCGGCGGCGGTCAGCTGCGGGCGTTTGACGGAACGGCTGAGGACAGCGAGCTGATGGCGTAGCAGCGCGTTCTCAAGCAGCAGCGCCGACCGGCTCCGCGTCGCGTCGGCCGCCGCCCCGGCGGCGACGGCGATTGGGATCGGCCGCGTCCACTGCATGACCCGCGTCCGCGCAGCAACAAAGAACCGGCGCGCCAGGCGACGCAGCCGCTTGCGGGGTGTGGCGATCATGGCAGGCTCCTCCGGGCGGCACGCGATGGCGGACCCTAGCGCCGCCGCCCCGGATTCTACCGCGCGTCGCCCCGCTCGCACCACCCGACATCGCCGCGAACCGCGCGGATGACCGAAGTAGCCGGTACAGGCGATCGAGGCGGCCAGCCAGCACGCCGTGCGCGCCGGGCGGATCCGGCGCGCGGGGGCCTTCCTCTGGTTGGCGACGATGGACGTGCCGCCGCTCCGCGATCGCAGCACCCTCCCGGTGGCCAACCGCCGACTCGAGTTGATCGCCCCCGAGGAACTCGCGCGGGCGCTCGAGCGCGTGGTGACGGACTCCTACGGGATCGAATTGGCTGCGATCCCGCCCGCCGCCTGTCGCCTGCTCGGCTTCCAGCGCACGACCGAGGAGATGCGCGCGCAGATCGCGCCGGTCCTCGACGGCCTCGTGCGCGAAGGCCGTCTGTCGCGGCAGGGGGAGCATGTCGTCCGCACCGGCTCGTGATCGTTCGATGAACGTAGCCGAAGAAAGAAAGGGAGCACCGTGGCCGGACACGTCTTCGTCACTCAGAGCGATGTGCTGCAACTGCACTGTGATGCCTGGCTCCTGCCCGGCGACGCGGCGCTCGGGGTGACCGCCGGGTTCCGGGGCGCCGGCGGAGAGGCCTGGGCACACGATCTAGCGCGTTGGCACCGGCGTGACCGCGCCCTGCCTCAAGGCTGGGGCGACGACGGCATCAGGGTCCTTCCGCTCGCGACAGATGCGGACAGGCCACCCGTGCCGCGCCCATTCCTTGTCAACGTGGGGGGCTGGGAAGGCACACCGATCGACTGGTACATGGCCGGGGTGCATCAGTTCTGCGAAGCGGTGGCCACCTCAGTTGAAGCGCAGGTCACCAAGCGCCCGGTGCCGCTCATCGCGGTGCCGCTCGTCGGCACCGGGGCGGGCGGCGGCATCGATAAGAAAGGCGACATCATCCGCGCGCTTCTGATGACCCTCTACAACGCCACCTGCGCCCACGATCTCGACTTCGTGGTGGTCGCGCGTACGGCGACGGCCCACGCGGCGGTGCGGCACGCGCGGCACCAGCTCGCATCGGCCACGCCATCGATCGATCCTTGGCTCGAACTTGATGGTCGCCTGGTATGTCTGGCGGACGATCTGGCGCGGCGAGCGCGCTCCGGCCACCTCGTCCTGTTCCTCGGCGCCGGCGTACGCATGGGCGCCGGGCGCCCCTCCTGGGACGGGCTCCTCGACGGCCTCGCGCGCGAGGCGGGCATGGATGCGGACCAGCTTACGGCGCTCGGGAAGCTCCACGCGACCGACCGCGCGCGGATCATCGAGATGCGCCTCGCGGCGCACGGCATCGACCTCGGCGCGCGGATCTGCGCGCAGCTCGTCAGCACTCGCTACGCCCTGGCGCACAGCTTGCTCGCCACCCTCCCGGTCACCGAGGTGGTCACGCTCAACTACGATCGCCTCCTCGAGCTGGCGGCGGAGGCCACCGGGCATCCGGTGGCGGTGCTCCCCTACCAGCCGAGCACGGGGCGCGACCGCTGGCTTCTCAAGATGCACGGCCGCGTGCAGCACCCCGACGACATCGTGCTCACACGAGAGGATTATCTGCGCTACGCCGACCGCCGTGCCGCGTTGTCTGGGATTGTCCAGGCACTGCTGATCACGCGGCACATGCTCTTCGTCGGCTTTTCGCTCATCGACGACAACTTCCAGCGGATCGTCGACGACGTGCGCAAGGCGCTCGGCGGGGCGGAGGTGTCCGGCGAAGCGCCGCAGCGGTTCGGCACCGCGCTCACCCTCGACCATAAGCCGCTGCTCGCGGAGCTCTGGCGCGACAGCGTTCGCACCGCGGGGGTGACCGGCTCAGGCGAGGCGCCGCCCGGGAGCGGCGACGCGGCGCGGCGACTCGACATCGTCCTCGACCGGGTGCTGGCGGAGGCGACCCGCGGGACGGTCCCGCTTCTGGACGAGCGGTATGACGGCATCCTCACCGACCAGGAGAAGCAGATCCGGACGCTACTCACGGCGGTGCAGGGTGCCGACGACGAGGTGCGGCGATCGCCGGCGTGGCAGCCGGTCGCCCGCCTGCTGCGCGAGTTGGGTGCGCCGGATTACAAGCCAGACCATGCACGGGATGGACGATGCGTCGTGACGCCGACCAGGCCGTCGGCATCCGGTGCGGCCGCTGAAGCGTCGGGTGGACGCTACGCCTCGGCCATGACGCGCAGCAGGGCGAGGGTGGCGCGACAGTCCGCCGCCGCGCGGTGCCCGCCGACCGCGATGCCGTGCGCCTGGCAGGCGCGTTCGAGGCTCAGGCCCGACCGACCGGTGGCCGGACGGTGCGCCGCGCGCCAGGCGGCGTAGCGCCGCATCGCGCACTCCTGCGCGGGGACGGCGAGGGGGATGCCGTGGCGCGCCGCCGTCTGCCGCAGGAGGCGGGCGTCGAACGACACGTTGTAGGCGATCAGGGTCCGCCCGTCCAGCAGCGCCCGTAATTGCGGCCAGATCGCGGGGAAGGTCGGCGCGGCGCGGACGTGGTGATCGTAGAGGCCGTGCACGCGCGACACGACCGGCGGGATCGGCCGCTGCGGCCGCAGCAGGGTGTCGAGGAGCACCGTGCCGTCGCGGTCGAGGAGCGCGAGGTCGATGATCTCGGCGTCGCCGTCGAGGCCGGTCGTCTCGGTGTCGAGCAGCACCCAGTCGTCGCGCCGGAAGAGGTCGCGCGCCCAGGTGGCAGGGCGTACGTCGCCGCTTGGGGTCGTAGGTACCCGTCGCGCCACCGGGGCGGCGAACGTGCGGGGCGGCAGGACGGGAGCGGGCTCGGCCGCGGTGAGGAGCGTGTCGAGGAGCGCGCCGACCCCCGCGAGCGGGGCGGGGAGCGTAGGCCGGACGAAGCGCCCGCCGCCCCAGAGGTCGGCGACGGTGAACGGCGTGCCACGGCTTGTCCCGGACGCGAAGTCGACCACGACCACGATCCCGCCGACGAACTGCGGCGCGCTCGTCCCGCGCACCGCGACGATCGTGCCCGCGCCCCACAGCCGGTGGGTGACCACCAGCCCGACGAGCGGTTGTAGCCGGGACAGCCGCGCATCAATACCCGTTGTCATCGTCCTCTCTCACTCGTGCCGCCGTGCCGACGGCCTGATCCTCAACCACCCTGCGCCTGGCGCACCAGCGCCGCATCGGCCTCGCACCGATAGCCCCGTGCGGTGAGCTCGGCGACGAGCGTATCCTCGAATCCCGGCATCGAGCGCGAGGTATGGCCCGTTGAGCGTCGTCTCCGTGATCGTCCCGTAGCGTCCCTGGAGATCGGCGGGGAGCCAGGTGAGCATCGCCTGCGCCGAGAAGTCCGGCCAGTCGCTAGCCTCGAACGACGCATCGGGAGCTGGCGTGGCGATACGCCCTCCTCGTCCCGATCGAGGCGCGTCACGATCTCGCCATACGTCGCCGCGGTAAACGCTCGCGAAGCTCGCCCCAGGTCGTTGCGCCGTGGCGCGCGGCGTACACCGTGGCCAGGCGCCTCGGCACGGGCGCGCGGCAAGAGGACCAACTCGCCCGTCAGCCCCGCCCCATACACGACCATCATAGGAGCTGTGTCGCCCTGATCACGCATCGCGCTTCCTCCTCACGATCGCCTGGCGTTTCATTCGCCCGGCAAGAGTGGCGAGCGCCCCTGCGAAGCCCGCGATGGTGTCGCGCAACGCCAAACGCTCGCGCCAGCGGGACGGGATACCCTCCTCGCCGTAGTACGCCCCGGCGAGCTGCCCGTAGACGGCCGCGGTCGTGTCGGCGTCGTCGCCGAGGTTGACCGCCAGCAGGCAGCCGTCCGCGAACGAGTCGCTCCGGGCGAAGGCCCACAGCGCCGCCTCCAGGGAGTCCACCACGTACCCGCCGCCCCGGTTCGCGGGCGATCCCTTGGTGCGGAACGAACCCGTCGCCACCGCGTCGATCTCGGGGTGGAGCGGGAGTTCCTCCCACAGTCCCGGCACCGGGCTGTAACGCGGGGCGAGGAGTTCCTCCTTGGCGATGCCGTCGACCGCGCCGGTGAGGAGCGCCGCGAGGTAGCGGCAGCCGTCGATCGTCGTCGCCGCGCCGTGCGTCGTCCGCGAACCCTCCCCGGCCAAGCGGATCGCCTCGCGCGGGTCGGTGCCGTAGGCCAGCGGCACCGGGGCCAGACGCATGATCGAGCCGTTGCCCGCCGACCGCGGATCGGTCGAGCCCGAGAAAGGCTCGCGCGTCCGCGCGAAGCGGCCGAGCGCCGCCGCGGTGGCATTGCCGATGTCGAAGCAGGCACCGGTGCTGCTCAGATGGCCGTCGCGATACCAGCGTAGGTAGCCTTCGAACTGATCGGCCGCGTCGAAGCCACCCCTTTGGATGAGGCTCTCCGCGAGGCAGAGGGCCATCGACGTGTCGTCGGTCCACTGCCCCGCCTTGAGGTCGAACGGCCCGCCGCCGACCAGGTCCGTCACCGGGGCGAACGATCCGGGCGGCTTGAACTCCACCGTTGTCCCTACCGCGTCGCCCGCGGCCAGCCCCAGCAGCGCACCGCGGTACCGTTCCTGCAGCATCGTCACCGCACCTCCCGAGCTGGCTCGACCAGCAGAATCTCCGCCACCATGCACGCGACCCGTATCACGGCAGCGCGCTGCATCCGCACCGCATCTCTCGTCACCGCTCGCTACCATCAGGGCTGAGGCGTTGCATTCCCGCCCGAACACAACGGCTTGGTCGACTCCTTGACCCGCACCTGGACCGACGTGAACCCGGCGAGGGTCAGGAGGTTCTGCATCGCCCCGGTCCCGTCTTTCGTCGCCCGTTCGGTGATGCCATCGTCGCAGGCGGTCTGGACGATCTGCGCCAGACCGCGCCGTCGCGCCTCGGATTCCAGATTCGGATCGGGGTCCTTGGGGAAGACGGCCAGCTGACGCCCCGAGTCACGGCTATAGATCCGGGTCTTGCCCTCATCGAGGCCGGACGAGAAGATCTCGACCGACGGCAGAATGACGGTCACGGCCTTGCCATCGGGCGACACCGTGACATCGCCGGTGGTCAGCTTGGCGAGATCGAAACCGACGATGACCGTCCCGTGCGCGATCAGCAGCAACTTCTCGCCGCTACTGAAGCGGTTCGCGGGCGTGGTGGTCGCCTCGACGACCGTCTCGATGGTGTAGCGCGTCGTCTCGAGGCGCTGCACCGCCTGCATCTGCCGGATCACCGTGCCGCTCGTCACGATCTGCGGCGTGGGCGTCGGGATCGGCGTCGCGGTCGGCTTCGCGGTGGGCACCACCGCCACGGCGGTTGGCGAGCTATTCTCCTCGGACTTCGGAGCGCGTGCGGTGTTATAGAGCACCCCGACGGCGAAACAGGTCACGGCTAGGACCAGCGCGCCGAGAACGAAACCGATGGTACGTCCCACTTTCCCCCCCTTTGAACGACGATTATCCCTGCGCGCCTGGCAACACGCCGAGGACGACGACATGATGCTGCGCCCGCGACAGGGCGACGTACAGGAGCGCGTCGCGGTTCGCCGCGTGCGCGCGGTCGGGCTCGGCCAGGATGACTACCGGACTCTCGAGTCCCTTGTACGTGTGGATCGAGCGGACCCGCAACTGCCCCGGCCCGGCCTCGCCCCAGGTCAGCGTGAGATTGCCGACGCGCAGTCCCTCCGTGAGCGTGCTCGTCTTCGGGCCGCGCGTCGAGAGGACGACGATCTCCTCGACCGGCACCCCCTCGACCGCCGTCAACTCGTGCAGCGCCCGACGCAGCGCGGCGGGCTGGTCGCTCGCGCCTAGTTGGTCGTCCTCGGCCACCGGCCGCCCCTCCGGCCCCGCGCAGTCGGGTGCGCTTGTGCCGCGATGATAAGCAAGTGTTGCCTGGTGGATCTGCCGCGTCGTCCGGCAGTTGCGCGTGAGGCGGAAGGGCGGGGCCGCGATCGGATAGGTGCCACTCGTCGCCGTGCTATAGATGCGCTGGTTGTCGTCGTAGAAGATCGCGAGGATGCCGTCGTCCGGATCGTCAAGGAGCGCCTCCAGCGTGATCCACCAGGTGTCCGCGAAGTCCTGCCCCTCGTCCACCACGATCGCGTCGAAACGGTCGGGGAGCGTGCCCAGCGACTCCAGCAACTGCTCCGGCAGCTCGTCCGCGAAGTGGCGCGAGAGCGCGTCGCCCCCGAGCGCGCCGATGTCCGGTACCGGCATTCCCGCGCGGCGCACGAGATCGGCCGCGAGGTCGTGGTAGTTGTCGACCGTCACCAGCGCCATCGCGTCCCCGAGGTCGGCGGCGAGCGCCGCGCGTGCCCACGCCGCCAGCGCCTTGTTGTAGCAGGTGAAGAGGACGCGGAAGCCCTGGCGCGCCAGGCGGCGGCACTGCTCCAGCGCCAGCAGCGTCTTGCCCGAGCCCGCCGCCCCGTCGATCGCCACCCGGCGGCGCCCGCCGAGGAAGTCGAGCAGCGCGTACTGCTGCTCCGTCAGCCGCAGGAAGGTCTCGGCGTTGCGGCGCATCTCGCCGACGAGCCCGTGCCGCGCGAGCGCGACCGGCGGCTTGAGGAGCCGCACCAGCGCCGCGACGCCGTCCTGGCCCGGCCCCGGACCGCCGCCCGGCGCGCCCGCGAACGCCCGCCCGAGGGCGCGCGCCAGGGTGGCGAGGTCGCCGCTGTCGACGATCAGGGCGCGCGGGGCGTTCGGCCCGAGATCGGCGTCCCCGACGAGGACGTCCGGGAAGGCGACCGCGCGCGCGAAGCGCCACGGGAACCCGGCGGTCTCCGGGGCGTCGGCGAGCTTGTCGCGCAGGGCGTACATGCTGCGCTCGGCCTGCTCGAACGGGTCTTTGATCGCGTGCGCGGTCCCGCCGAGATCGGTCGAGGTCCAGGCCTGCGTGGCGCCGTCGCGGGCGATCGTGCCGCCCTTCGCCTCGAGCACGAGGACGCCGTGGCGCGGGTGCGCGAGGAGGAAGTCGGCCTCGCCGTCGCGCGAGCGTCCGCCCTCGCGCGCGAGCCAGTGGACCGAGTGCAGGACGGTCCACTCCGGGCCGAGTTGCCGCGCGAACTCCTTGTAGAGGACCCGCTCGGCGGCGCTGACGCCCGCCCCGCCTTCCGGCAACGTCGCCGGGATCATCCGCGCCATGACTTCGCCTCCCCAGCGCTCGCGGTCGTAGCGGTCGCATTCCCCCACACGGTCACGCCGTGCCCGTCCCGCTCGCCCGCCCAGAGCGGGACGGTGCACGTGTGGCGCAGCAGGTTCTTCCAGAGCTGCGCGTGCGCGAAGGTCTCCTCGTCCGCGCTGAACAACTCGAAGACCGAGCGAGAGGCGACGAGGACCATCTTCTCCTTGGCCCGGCTCAGCGCCACGGTGAGGCGGCGCGGGTCGAGGAGGAAATCGCCGGTGGTCAGCAGATATTCACGATCGCTCTCGGTCGCGCTGACCAGGATCGCGTCCCGCTCGTCCCCCTGGAAGCGCTCCACCGTGTCCACCGCCGAGCGGATCACCGCCCCGGTGATCGGGTCGACGATCGCCAGCGCGGGCACGCGCTCGCGCAGGTCGGCGCGCTGTGCCCGGTGCGGCACGACGACGCCGAGGCCATGCTCCGCCCCGAGCGCGTAGGTCGCCGGGTCGGCCAGCGCCTCGAGGACCGGGGTGAGCAGCGCCCCCTCGAAGGGGTTCCGCTGCTGGCTGCGCTCCTCGTCGTGGACGACCACCACCAGCGCATAGTCCGGCGCGAGGACCGCCGCGACGAACGGGTCGTCGTGCGGGAAGGCGGGCAGGGTCGCGCGCCGGTTCGAGTGGTAGGCGATGCCATCCTGCGCGTAGATCTCGCGGCGCAGGAACTCCGCCATGTCGGCGTGCAGCCGGAAGCTCTCGGCGAACTTGATCATCGGCACGTCCAGCGCGAGGAGCCAGGCGAAGAGCGACTCGTAGGCGCGGAAGGCCTTGAAGGTGCGGCGCGGCTCGCCGTCCCAGGCGTGCTTCACGATCGGCGGCATCTGGCGGTGGTCGCCGACGACGATCAGCTGCCCGTCTCCCCTGAGCGGCAGCGCCGCCATGCAGGCCTCGGGCAGGTTCATCTGCGAGGCCTCGTCGAGCACCAGGCAGTCGCAGAACTGGTGGCCGAAGAGCCCGTTCGGCCAGCGCTCCTTGATCAGGCCGTAGGTCCGCCCGGGCGGCGACGCCACGACGCACCAGCGCTCGGCCTGGATCGCGTCGGCCATCCGCCCTTGCGCCGGGTCGCGCTCGGGGTCGGCCTGCCCCCACAGCGCCACCACGCCTGGTGGCGTGGCCTCGCGCGGCCGGATGCGGAAGAGGGGCACGCCGAGGAGGCGGCGGTCGAAGAACTGGTCGCAGAGCGCGGGCTGGGCGGCGCCGAGCGCGCGCAGCGTCGCCTGCGCCGCCACGACGTTGGCCATGAGGACGTCGGTCGCCGCATGGGTCTTGCAGGAGAGGAAGACGCGGTAGTCACGGTCGGCGGCCAGCGCCCCCTGGAGGCGGGCGAGGAGGGCGAACGCGGTCGAGTAGCTCTTGCCGGTCCCGGGCGGCCCCTGCACCAGCAGGAGCGGGTCGGCCCCGTGCGCGCCGATGTAGTCCCGTTTCCCCGGCTCGAAGCCGTGCAGCTGCCCGGCCTCCCGCAGCGCGTCGAGCCCGGCGAGGAAGCGCGCCTGCCCGGCGACGGCCTCGTCCGACCAGGCGACCCGCGCGGCGGCGGGCGCGACGAGGCGCTCGTAGAGGGTGTTCGCGCCGCCCGCGCGCAACCCCTCGGTCACCTTCGCGCCCCAGTAGCCGTACCAGCTGTTCGGATCGTCGTCGAGGGTGTAGCCCTCGCCGGGGAGGGGCGGGCGCTCGAAGCCGCCGAAGACGAAGCCGCGCGACCCCGCCCCGCCCCGCGCCCCACGCAGTTCGACGAGGGCCTTCGCCGAGACGGCGCGCCCGTCGGCAGCGCGCGCGACGACGATCTCCGTCAGCGTGCAGCGCGTGGCGTAGAGGAGCTGCTTCGGTGTGGGGGTATAGGGCGTTTGCTCGGCCGCGGGCAGGCGCGAGTCGACCGCCCAGCGGGGGGCGATGATCAGCGACCCGCCCTCGCGGATCGTCGAGAGGGCCAGCGTCTCGTCGAGGCCGCACTCGACGTCCGCCAGATCGAGGCGCAGCCAGATGCGCAACCCCTCCTGCACCCACTTCGTCTCCTCGCGCTGGGCCTTGGTCAGCTGCGCCTTCTCGGCGTCCGGGTGGGCGGCGTGATAGGCCGCCGTATATTCCTCGCGCCGCTGTCGTCGCCGCTCGTTCTCGCGATTCTGCGCCGCGACACCCGGCTCCTGATCGGCCTCGTGGTAGCGGACGATCAGCGTCTCGCCCGCCAGGATCCGACGCTCGGGCGGGGCGAGCCGCGCCGCCTTCCATTCCGCCAGCTCCGCGTGCCGTTCGAGGGTCACGAACTCGTCGAGCGCCCCGGCGAGGGTGCGCGCCTGGCCCTCCCACGTCGCGAGGTCCGGCAGCGCGAACGGCGTCTTAGTCGTCTGCGTGTTGCCATGGAACGAGCCCGCGACGTGTTCCAGCGCCTGGAGCCGCCGCGCCTGGAAGCCGACCAGCAATGCCGGCGTGGCCCCCCGATAGTAGCGGTACTCGTCCCCGCCTCCCTCGGCGGGATCGTCGAGGTCGCCCCAGGCGGCGTAGGCGTATTCGAGCGGGATCTGGCTGTTGAAACGCGCCCGCGCGGTGATCCAAGGGGTCTCATCGTCCCTGCGGTCGAAGCGGGCGCGGGCGTCGAAGAGCCGCGCGCGGAAGGTGTCGCGATACGGCTCCGGCACATTCCAATCGAACTTCTGGAGCGAGGCGACCGCCTGGAGCGACTGCCCGATCATCGGATAATTCCGCAGCTCGCGGATCTCGCGCTCCAGGAAGCTGCCGACCGGCGAGTCGAACGCGGCCAGCTGCGTCAGGAAGTCGTAGAGCGGCGTCGCGCCGAGCACATCCGCGGAGTGGCGGGAGAGGCCCTCCAGCAGGCGGCGCTGGGTCGACTCGTCCCAGAAGACGAGATGGACCGGCGCGTTCTGTCGCCCGGCCTCATCGGGAGCCGCGAGCTCGATCACAGCATGAACCGTCTCGGCGATCCAGTCGACGAGGAGCGCGCCCTCGCGCGCGGCGTCTTCGGGCGGCCCGTCGGCCAGGCGCACGATCGACCGCTCGCGGACCGGCACGCCCGCGTCGCAGGCCACGACCCGCGCGCCGAGGAGGTAGAGCCGATCGTGCAGATAGTCGTGCTGCGCGTCGAGGTAGACATAGACCATGTTCGGGTTCTGCGCGGCGTCCACGTAGGGGAGCGAGCCATACCCCTTGCTCGGGATGTATGACAAGGCCCGGCCCGGATCCTTGGCGTAGCGGCGGTACGCCTTCGCGCGGTGGATCAGTTCGTCGAGGCGCGGGCCGACCGGCCAGGTCGCCCCGAGCTGGCGTACCAGTTCCTCATTCCCGGCCAGGGTGACGAGCTCTGGCCCGCTGTCGTCGCGGAACGCCTTGAGGGAAGCGAGTTGGCGCGTCGTCGCGAGCCCCGCCCGTTGCAGGGCGTTCTTATCCTGCTGCGTCAGGTGCGGGAGGAGGGAGAGATCGTCGTCTTCGGCCGCCCACTTCAGGCAGTACTCGTTATAGATGCAACCGTCGCACTTGTAGGACAGGTGGAAGGGGACCGCGTCGAACGGGGCGACCGCTGCGCGGCGCGCCGCCGAGTCGGGGCCGGTCACCAGATCGGCCACCGCGCCGAGGTACGGGGCCGGATCGGCGACGATCTCCAGATAGGCGTCCTCCACGCCGAACTGGGCAGACGCGAGCGCCCGCTCCAGCTCGCGCTCTTCGCGCTCGGCGGGCTCCTCCGCGCGTGCGGGCTCGGCGTCGCCGCCGGGGCCGCGATAGAGGATCGCCAGGGTGATCGTCTCGTGCGCGATCCCGGCCTCGGTGAGGAGTTGGGTCAGCATCGCGTGATAGAACGCCACCTGGAGGCGATGCTCGACCTTCGCGCTTGTCGAACTCTTCATGTCGGCGATCACGATGTGCAGCGCCTCGTCGGTGTCGCGCGCCAGGCGCAGGATGTCGACGTCGCCGCGCAGCCGCCAGCCCGCGACCGCCGCAAGGAGCCGTGCCTGAAAGAGAATGAGCGTCTGACCGGGGGCAAGCGTGCGCGCCGCGTCGATGACGCGGGTGTTGTCATCGATCCAGCCCTTGCCGCGCGGCGGGTCGGTCGCGAAGTTGCGCGCGGCGAAGTGCTCGCGAATCGCGTGCTCCACCCGCTCCTCGAAGTCGGCCCCCGAGCGGGTCAGGAGCGGCGGGATCGCCTGCGGCGCGACGCCGTACTCGCGCAGGAAGTGGCGGTTGACCGCGCGCTCGTGCAGGCGCAGGCGCAGGTAGCGCTGGCACTGGTCGAGGCGGATGAACTGCGCCACATCGGTCGGCGACAGGGCCAGTTCGCCCGCAGCGTTCGCCACCACCGGCAACTCGCGCCGTAAGTTCCCTGCCGCACCCTTCGTGATCGCGCCCGTCATACCCGTATCAATCCCCTCTCCCGATTGCTCTCCGTCACAGCCGCTCGCGCTAGCGTGCCACGGCGATCAGTCCCTCATCGGCACGCGCCGCCACCCGCCGCGCTTCGTCGATGATCCAGTCGCGGAGATGCGTCGGGGCCAGCACCTCCACATCGCTGCCGTACCCGTAGACCCACCGCCGCAACTCGGGTGTGACGATCACGTCGACGCCGAAGAGGGCCGTGCCGTCGGGTTGCCACGCGACCCGCTGCGAGGGGTGCCACACCTCCTCGGTCACGAAGCTAGCCGTCGGCGGATAGAAGCGCAGCGCGACCGCCTCGACCGGTCCCTCGACGCCGCGCATGAGCCCCCAGCCACGCCCGAGGAACTCGGCGAGATCGAAGCCGGACGCGGGGAAACGGTCCTCCAAGGGGCGAAGCTGACGGATGCGGTCGATCTTGAAGAGGCGCACGTCCTCGCGCAGATGGCAGTGGGCCACCAGGTGCCACGATTTGCCGTACGGCACGACCGCATAGGGATCGACGACCCGCGCGGTGACCTCCCCGCCCTTCGAGGCCGCCGCGTACTCGAGCCGGACCTGACGGCGCTGGCCGACCGCGACCTGCAAGGTCGCGAGCATCTCCGTCCGCCCGGTCGTGCCGCCGGCCTCGGCGTCAAGCGCGCGCAGTACGGTGCGGAACTCGCGCGGGAAGAGGCTCTCCAGGCGGCCCACCGCCGCGCCAAGCGCCTCGCTATCGACTCCTGCAAGCGTCGCACCCGCCCGCACGGCCAGCAGCAGGGCCAGTGCCTCCTCGAAGGAGAATGACGTGGTCGGCAGGCGCGGCACCTGCTCGAAGTAGTAGCCCTCGGTGGATCGGCGGATCTGCAACCGCAAGCCGTGACGTAACACCTCCAGATCCTTGGTGATCTGGCGCTCACTGACCTCGTACTGCGCGGCGAGGCGTTTGCGCGACCACTGGCGCGGCGCGCTCGAGATCCGCCAGATCAGGTCGAGCAGGCGCGTCGTCCGCCGTGTCTCTTGGAGATTCTCCATTCGTTCCTCGCGCTTGAATTCCCGACCTCAGTGCTCCACCACGACAGCATAGGCTGGCGACGAGCACGCACCGGTTCCCGTTGTTGCGGCATATGAGCGCAGTTCATACCCGTACGCACGCCGAGATGGTCAGCCCTGGTCGATCGAGTTGATATCTGAAGATCAGCATATCACTGCATGCCAAAACGGACAACTATCAATAGGGCGTATTTTTGTCCTGGGTAACGTGGGCGGTAGTACCCCACGGCACCGTGGTGGGGCGGGGGCTTGAACAAAGCGCGGGTCATGCGGCGCTCTTGCTGGTGCTTGACGTCAGCAGGAGGGGCCCATGGACCCGCGAACGCAATTCTGCCACAATCCGGACTGTTGGGCCTACGTCCGGGCGGGCGAGGGGCACGTCGTGATCCACAGCCCGCGCGAGCGGCGCTATCGGTGCCGCCGCTGCGCCAAGACCTTCAGCGCCACGCGGGGCACGGCCTTGTATCGCGCACCAGCCGCATGCCCTCGTGGTGCAGGTGGTGAGGCTGCTGGCGCACAGCTGCCCGGTCCAGGCGGTCGTGGCCGCGTTTGGGCTGGATGAGCGCGCCGTCGCCCGCTATCAGCGGGAGGCCGGTGCGCAGTGCCGGCGCGTCCACGAGCACCTGGTGCAGGCCGGGCGGGTCGAGCTGGGCCAGGTCCAGGCCGACGAATTGCGGGTGCGCGTGGTCGGCGGGGTGGTCTGGCTGGCGATGGCGCTGACGGTGGCGAGCCGACTCTGGCTCGGCGGCGTGGTGCGGGTGCAGCGGGACCGCCCCCTGATCCGGAGCGTGCTGGAGCGGGTGCGGGCGTGCGGGGCGTGGCAGGCGCTGCTCCTCTGCACCGACGGGCTCCGCAGCTGGGGTTGCCCCGATGCGACGACTCTTCCGCCGATTCCGTGCAAGCCATCGCCGCCACTCGTATGATCGTTTATGTGATCGTGCTGGCAGCGGTGGCAGAGGAAGGCGGTGGGACGCGGGTGTACAAGCTGGCCGGGGTGGTGGTAGGCCGCATCACTGCGGAGGGCGAGCAGGTCGTCGTGGAGGCGGTGCCCACGGCGAGTGCGGGGGGTCGCCCCGGGTGCGGGCAGGTGTCGACGCGCGTGCATCGCCGCTACGCCCGCGCGCTCGTCGACTTGCCGGCCTACGGGCGGCCGGTGCGGGTGCGGCTGACGGTGCGCCGCTTCCGGTGCGCCAATAGCGCCTGCGACCGGCGCACCTTCGCCGCGCAGGTGCCGGGCGTCACCCGGCGGCACGGCCGACTGCCACTCCGCCTGGAGGCGGTGCTGGCGGCCTTTTGCGTGGCCCTGGGTGGCGAGGCGGGGGCGCGACTGGCCGGGCGGATCGGGCTCACGGTCGGCGGCGACACGCTCCTGCGGCTGCTCCGCCGCGACGAGGGCGCGCCGACAGCGGCGCCCAGGGTGCTCGGCGTGGACGACTGGGCCTGGCGGCGCGGGGAGCGCTACGGCTCGATCCTCGTGGACCTCGAGGCTGGGCGACCGATCGATCTGCTGCCCGAGCGCACCGCGGCAGCGCTCGAACGGTGGCTCAAGGACCACCCGGGCGTGGAGGTCATCGTCCGCGACCGCTCCACCGAGTATGCGCGCGGCGCGGCGGTCGGCGCGCCCGCGGCGGTGCAGGTCGTGGATCGCTGGCACGTCCTGCGCAACGTGCGCGAGGTGGCCGAGCGGGTGCTCGACCGGCACGCCGAGGATCTGCGCGACCTCCCAGCGGAGGGGCCGGGGGCCGGGCCGCCCCCGCGCCGCCGCTCGGCGGCCGAGGCGGCGCGTCGCGAGGCGGTGCGTCGGCGGGTGGCCGACCACCACGCCGAGATCCAGCGGCTGACCGCCGCGGGCGAGACCATCTCCGGCATCGCCCGGCGGCTCGGCATCACGCGCATCATGGTGCGGCGCTACCGCGCCGCCGCCGCCCCGCCCCAGCGCGACTACGCCCGACGGGCGAGCCAACTCGACCCGTACGAGCCGTACCTGCGGCGGCGCTGGGCGGAGGGCTGCCGCAACGGGCTGCCGCTGTGGCGCGAGATCCGCGAACGCGGCGACCACGGTGCCTCGCGTCCGGTCTCGCGGTGGGCGCAGGAGCGCCGCACCGCGCCAGCCCCGTCGACGCCCCGTCGCCATCTGCCGAGCGACGGCGGCACCTCCCCCGCCCCGCCGCCCCGGTGGCCGTCGGTGCCGCAGCTGGCGTGGCTCCTCGTCCGCGATCCCGGCGGCCTTGACGACGCCGAACTCCGGCTGCTCGACCGGCTCCGGGCGGCCTGCACCCCGGCGGCGACGGCCTACCCGCTGCTGCAGGAGATCGCGCGTGCCATCCGGGAGCAGGATCCGGTGCGGCTTGACACCTGGCTCGAAGCTGCCGCGTGCTGCGGCGTGCCCGACCTCGCGACCTTCGCCGTAGGGCTGCGGCGCGAGCGGGCCGAACTGCTGGCGGCACTGACACTGCCGTGGAGTACCGGGCCGGTGGAGGGCCACATCACCCGCTTGAAGCTGATCAAGCGGCAGGGCTACGGCCGCTGCGGGCTCGACACCCTCAAGTGGCGCTTCCTGCGAACGGCCTGATCTCCACAAGTCGGTTGCACGGAATCGGCGGAAGAGCCGTGCAAACGGAGCAACCTCACATGACGATACCCCGACGAACCGGGACACGTATTTCGACGCGCATCCCTTAGCAACAAGCGAACGTTGGCAACACAGCAGGGAAGCGACGCCGCCTCGCCAGATCGCGAAGGGCCAAAGTCGAGCTAAGGGGCTGGCGAGCATGGGGACTCCCGCATGCGGGGGTAATCGACGCGGGGCGTATCGTTGCACACCCGTTCCGGGGTCCTTCACTCGCAGCCGATCCCGTCCTTGTCGCTGTCGAATTTGCCTGCGGCCACACACCGCACCCGACAGCACAGTGCGGCGTTACGACATGGCAATTGTCGATGATTGCCGCTTGCAAAGTCCTGGGACTTATGTGCCGCTTGCTCTCGTCACGATGAAGTGCGAGAATCGCCCCCACGTAGATCGGGGATCGACGCTTGTGCTGCTGGCAAGTCAGGTGCGGGAACAGGGAGTAGGACAGCGCATGATCACCGGCGAGATCAAGAGCAAGATCGACCGTATCTGGGATGCGTTCTGGGCGGGCGGTATCGCGAATCCGCTCGAAGTGATCGAGCAGATCACCTATCTCCTCTTCTTGCGGCGGCTCGACGACCTGCACACCCTGGAGGAGAACAAAGCGGCGACGCTCCGTCGCCAGATGGAGCGCCGCATCTTCCCGGAGGGGGCGGATAGGATCGGGGGCGAGCCGCGCCCCTACGATGACCTGCGCTGGTCGCGCTTCAAGAATTTTGCCCCCGCCGAGATGTATGCGGTCGTCGGCGAGCACGCCTTCCCGTTCCTGCGGACGCTCGGCGGCGACGGCTCGACTTACGCCCACCACATGCGCGACGCCCGGTTCACGATCCCCACGCCGGCGCTGCTGGCCCGCGTCGTCGATCTCCTCGACGACGTGCCGATGGAGGACCGCGATACCAAGGGCGACCTCTACGAGTACATGCTCGGCAAGATCGCCAGCGCGGGGCAGAACGGCCAGTTCCGCACGCCGCGCCACATCATCCGGCTGATGGTCGAGATGGTCGCGCCGACGCCGGCCGACCTGATCTGCGACCCGGCGAGCGGCACCTGCGGCTTCCTCGTCGCGGCGGGCGAATATCTGCGGGAACGGTATCCCCGGCTCTTGCTCGACCCGGCGCAGCGCGAGCATTTCCACCACCGCGCCTTCCACGGCTTCGACTTCGACAACACGATGCTGCGGATCGGCAGCATGAATATGCTGCTGCATGGCGTGGAGGAGCCGGATCTGCGCTACCGCGACTCGCTGGCGCAGGCGTATGCGGCGGACGAGGAGGCGTACACCCTGATTCTCGCCAATCCGCCGTTCGCGGGGAGCCTCGACTACGAGAACACGGCGAAAGACCTCTTGCAGGTCGTCAAGACGAAGAAGACGGAACTCCTCTTCCTCGCCCTCTTCCTGCGCCTGCTGAAGCCGGGCGGTCGCGCCGCCGTGATCGTGCCGGATGGCGTCCTCTTCGGTTCGAGCACGGCGCACAAGACGCTGCGGCGCAAGCTGGTGGAGGAGCAGAAGCTCGACGCGGTGATCTCGCTGCCGAGCGGCGCGTTCAAGCCATATGCGGGCGTCTCCACCGCGATCCTGCTCTTCACGAAGACGAACAGCGGCGGCACCGAGCGGGTCTGGTTCTACGATGTGCGCGCCGACGGTCTGAGTCTCGATGACAAGCGGGCCGCGCTCCTCTCCGACGACAAGCAGGGTCCGACCCCTGCCGTGCCGCTGACTGAGGCCGAGCACGCGAAAAACAACCTGCCCGATGTGCTGACCCGCTGGCGCGAGCGCGACGGGGCCGAGTGCGCTCGCCCGCGCACGGCGCAGAGCTTTTGCGTGCCGAAGGCCGACATCGCCGCGCAGGGCTACGATCTCAGCCTCAACCGCTACAAGGAGGTCGTCCACCAGGAGATCGCCCACCGCGCCCCCACCAACATTCTCGCCGACCTCGATCGGCTGGAAGCAGAGATTCAGGAGGGGATGCGGGAACTTTTGGGGATGCTGCGGTGAGAACTAATAACGTGCATAAGCTAGGGCGTGTCCTCAGTTGTGGTAGGGTAGGAGGGGCGGGCGGGCGGCGCGACGGTTAAGGGGGAGGCGATGACACGGCGGTATGGGTTGCGCGACGACCAGTGGG
>JAABUN010003412.1_pt1 | contig 24705 bp, 10 predicted proteins | sample 5559311 | NCBI WGS metagenome assembly JAABUN01 (sample SAMN10711877, study PRJNA513370) | rock metagenome | isolation source: Antarctica rocks | place: Antarctica: Victoria Land, Siegfried Peak sud
TGCCCGAAGCACAGCAGCCCGCGCACGGCGTCAGCGTCGTGGAACGGCGCCGGGTAGGTCCACGCCAGGTCCTTGTCGTACCGGTTGCCGACGCGGAGCGACCAGTAGTGCGCGATGCCCTTGTAGGGGCAGCGGGTGGTCGTGTAGCTGGGCTCGAGCAGGTCGGTTCGGACGTCCTCGGGCGGCAGGTACCACCGCACGGGCAGCCCGCTCTCCAGGAGCATCCTCGGGCGGCTGGACTCAGCGATCACCACGTCGTCCACCGTCACCCGGACCGAACGAGAGCTGCGCAGGACGTCGATGCGGGTGTAGGGGTCTCGGGGGTGAACGAAGACCTCCTCGTCCTCCTCGAAGACCGTGAAAGAGTCCCAGTCGAAGGCGATCTGTCCTGCGATCGCCGCCGCGCTCTGCGGCGGTTGCTGCCACGAGTACGCCGCGTCCTCGGCGACCTCGCTCCGGGCGCGCACCCGCCAGTAGGTCCGCTCCCCCATGCCGGGGTCGGATTGCCGCCGCTCGCTCGGCTCAAAGCAGTCCGTCCGCACGTGCGCCACCGGGAAGAGGTACGTCGGCGTACGCCCTGGCGGGTGCAGCAGACGCACCTCGTCGCTGTCAGCCACGAGCTCGTCCCCCAGCAGGACGCGGACCCGGCGGGGGACGTCCTCCACGTAGAGCACGTGCTCCGGCGGGTGCGGGTCGAAGTTGAAGGCCCCGGCCGGCTGCTCGCCGAAGGGGCCGCTTCCCTTGGTAAGGCTCATACCGGTCAAGCTACCCGGCGGCGGATTCGGGACGCGCTGCCGGCGATGCACGACGAGTGGCACCCCCCGCCCAGCGCATGCGCCCGGGCGGGGGGACCGGCAGGCGGCCCGGTCTGGGACGGCGTAGCCGATGTACCCGGCGTCGGTGCCGCCGCAGACGCTGGTCTCCTCTGCCGGGTTGAGCGACGTCACAACCTCGGGCGGCTGCGGGCTGCTCGAGGACGGGCCTACCGACCTCGTCGCCCTCGGCCGTGCGGCCGGACTCGCCCAGATGTTCGCGCATGTCGGGGCCACTCCGCTGCCCGCCGTCGGCGACGCCCCGGCGGGTGCAGCAGACGCACCTCGTCGCTGTCAGCCACGAGCTCGTCCCCGAGCAGGACGCGGAGTATGTGGCGCATGCTCACCGGGTCACCGGCTACCGCGTCACCCATGTCTGGGACCTCAGCCAGACCAGCGGCCGACCGCTGCCCGAGCGGCCGGTTCCACGCCTGCTCCAGGGCCAGGCGCCAAGCGGGCTGTGGGACGCCATGTCAGCCGCCGTCCTCGAGCACGGCTTCACCCTGCAGCGCGGCGAGACCGGCAACGCCAACGGTCTCACACACTTCGGCAAGCGAACGATCACCGTTCGCCCCGACGTCGACGACGCCCAGGCCGTCAAGACCCTGGCCCACGAGCTCGGTCACGTGCTGCTGCACGAGCCGGGCAGCGCCAAGTCCGTCGTCGCGTGTCGCGGTGTGATCGAGGTCGAGGCTGAGAGCGTTGCCTACCTGGTCGCGGCGTCGCACGGGATGGACACCGGCTCGTACACCTTCCCGTACGTCGTCGGCTGGGCCGGGTCGGTGGCTGGTCGCACCCCCGAGGAGATCGTCGCGGACGTCGGGCAGCGAGTTCTGCGCGCGGCCAACCAGGTCCTTGACCGGGTACCGCCTGCGGGAGACGACAACCGCGCGGACGCGCTCGGCCTGGACGACGTCACCCAACGAGTGAGAGCCACGGCCGAGCGCGCGTCGGCGCTGGCGGACGCCGCGCCGCACGCCAGCCCCCACAGAACGGGGCCGGTTGCCGACGTCGATCGCCAGCAGCTGCTCGCCGCCCACAATGACGCCGCTGAGTTCTTCGCTCGGCACGTGCCGTCGAGCTCGGTGCCGGACTACCTCGCCGGACGTGGGCTGGCGGCCGTCCTGCAGGAGTCCTCACCGTGGGAGGTCGGCTACGCGCCGCGCTCCTGGACCGCTCTGACCGACCATCTACGCGCGGCCGGCTACGGCGACGAGACGATCCAAGCTGCCGGCATGGCACTCGAAGCCCGGACCGGCCGGCTGGTGGATCGCTTCCGCGATCGTCTCGTGCTGCCCGTTCGCGACGGCGACGGGCGCGTGGTCGCGTTCGTCGGCCGCGCTCACCCGAACACCGGTGACCGCATACCCAGGTACCTCAACAGCCCGACCACGGCCATCTACAGCAAGGGCGAGCAGCTGCTCGGCCTGGTCGAAGGGCGGACGGCTACCCGCGGCGGTGCGACGCCGGTGCTGGTGGAGGGACCGATGGACGCCCTCGCCGTCTGGGTCGCCAGCAATGACCGGCACACCCCGGTCGCGCTGTGCGGGACCGCCCTAACCCGTCAGCAGGCCGACGTCCTTGCGAGCGCCGCCGGCGGACCCGGGGCGCCGATCGTGGTTGCCACCGACGCCGACGACGCTGGACGGTCGGCCGCGGAGGTGGCCTATCGTCACCTGACCGGCCACAGCCTGCAGCCGTGGGCGGCCGACCTCCCGCCGGGCATCGACCCAGCAGAGCTGCTGGAGACGCACGGGCCTCGCCGCCTGGCGGCAACACTGACGACCGGCGCGCGACCGCTCATCGACGACGTCATCGACCACCGGGTCACCGCCTGGTCAGACCGGCTGCGCTGGGTCGATGGGCGGGTCGACGCCGTCCGCGACATCGCGCCGCTCATCGCCGCGTTGCCCGAAGACCAGCGGGCGCGTTCCATCGCCCGCGTCGTCGACCTGGTCGGTGTCGAGCCCGAGACCGCGCGGCGCGAGGTCTACGTCGCTTCATCGTCGCCGCCGGTGAGCCGCATCACTCGCGGGCCGCGGATCGCCGGTCGCAGCTCGGGTCGGGACCCGACCGCGTCGTCCACAGGCGTCCCGAGGCGCGCCCTCGTCCACAGATCCATCTCTCGGTGAACCAACGCTAGCGACGCAGATCGGAAAGTGCTCGCATGAATCCACCCCGGACTGGGGCGCCCTCGCAGACGCTGGACGCCCTCGCCGACGTCGTCGGACTGATGGACGGCGTGCGCCTGGCCGCCGAGGCCGAAGCGCAGGGCGACCACCTCTCACCGTGGTCGAACGTCGCCATGAGCGCATATCTCGCAGCCGCGGGGCTGCGGCAGTTGCTGCCGTGGCCACCACAGACACGCATGGTCGCAGACTGCCGGAGCAGCCTGGCGGCAGCCGCAGGAGAGCTTGGCCGGCTTGACTCCGGCATCGGCCTCCCGGTCGAGGATGTCGTGCTCTCACGCGGGTGGCTCGCGACTGCCATCGCGGACGTCGAACACCTCCTCAGGCCATGACCAGCCCCACCACCGTCCGGGAGCTGCTCGACATGGCTGTCGAACAACTGGACTCGCTCTCACGCCAACAGGTGTCGCCTGCGGCACCGTCAGCTGACAGCGTCGCTCAGGCGTGGCCAGGATTCGCTGCGGCAGCACGACAACTGATCAGTGTCTGCGTGGCATCTCACAATCGACACGACCCGGTCCAGCGGGCGGCGGCCGCTGTTGCGACGGGCGGCCCCTATGGACCGTCGACCGGAGCTGGTGAGGCGCGGCTTGCCCGGGCCGCCGATCTCATTGGCGCCGCAGCCGACCTCGTCGAACCTCAGGCCAGAACGGTTGCTGCTGCCGAGCGGCGAGCCGCGTGCGTGGACGCCGCGCGGATCTACCTCCTCGGCGCGCAGATCACGGTCCACGCCACGATGCACGACCTTCGCCTGCTCGACACCGCAGCAGCGGCAGCCGTCGCGGCACGAGACGCCGGAAAGGTCCTGAGTGGTGATCCGGAGCAGGGAAGCGACGGCAGGCTCGCCCTCATTACGACAGTTCGCCGACCCCAGCCCAGCGCCGGTGACCTGCTCGGACTCTTCAACCTCGCGGTCTTCGACTGGCGGGTGGCCGCCCAACAAGCAGCACGGCGACCAGATGTCAGCAGCGAGGACCTGCGCGGCGCGGCGATCGGTGCCGGGCGGATCACCGCGCTCACCCAGGTCCTCCATCGCGCGCACTGGCACGGGCACTTGGCGGAGACCGAGGCCCGGGAAACGGACCTCGCGCTCACACGACTCGGCCGCGGACTTACGGCTGTGGCAAACGGCTGGACGTCCTTCGCCACTGGCACTGCACCCAGTCCAGATCTCATCCAGTCGAGCAGCCGACTTCAGCAGTCGGTCTCGCTCCTGGCCTGCGATGGTCCTGTGTGGATCCCTGGCGAGGAGCTGAGTCGCAGGGTGGCGCCGCTCCCGGCACTACGCAGCGCGCAGGCCGCCCTCGCGGACGTCGGCGCCGTAGTTCAGCAGCACCACGACGTCATGCGCTCCATGGTCAGCCTCGGACGCCTGTACAGGCGGTGGACACAGTCTGATCAACCACAGCAGGTGGTAAACGTCCTTCGCAAAACTCGATGGGTCCCGGCTTCGGCGTGGGACATCGCCGTTCTTTCACGCTCATACAGTCGTGCCGTTCAAGGAATCGGACTAGTAGGTAAGCCGCGCGTGTCCCCTGCCGCAGCGCATAAGCCAGTCGCAAGCACGGAGTGGATGTTGGATGTCAAGCCCGCTGGGGTGGTGTACGAGGTGATCCCTCGGGTCAGGCGCTGAGGGCGCCTGAGACGGGGGGCGTGGTCATCTCCTGGGGCTGGTCGTGGTGGAGTGCGGCGCGGCATCGGGTGATCAGCTCGAGGCCGAGGTAGCGGCGTTGTTCGGCCCATTCGTGGTGTTGCTCGGCCAGGACGGCGCCGATCAGGCGGGTGATCGCGTCGCGGTTGGGGAAGATGCCGACGACGTCGGTGCAGCGGCGGATCTCGCGGTTGAGTCGTTCGTTTAACCGGCCGTTGGTGTTGGGTCAAGACGTTGGTGGGTGGCAGTCATCGCGGACGGAGGCGTTCGAGGTGTCCTTGCAGCGCCGAAGCGAGGTGGCTGTGGCGCTCGACCTCGCCGTCCAGCCGCGGTGGTGGGCGTCGGTCTTGAGCGCTTGGACGTCGGCGAGTTGGGCGGTGAGGGCGGGTTCGAACTCCATTGCGGGGGTGTAGTTGTCGCAGGTCTCGCAGATGTTGGCGTAGGGGCATGCGCCTTGGCTCTGGTGCCTGGAGCAGTAGCCGTGCGCTACGCGGGTCTTGAGCATCTCGGCGGCGAGCCAGTTGACCTTGTCCGGCACGATCGGCCGTCCGACGGGTGTCAGGGTCAGGCGGCGGCGCATCTTGCCCATCGCCTCGTCGTAGGCGCCGCGCAGCGTCGGTGAGGCGAGGGTGGCGTAGCGGATGGTCATCTCGGGGGTGACGTGACCGAGCAGCGCCATCAGCGCCTGCAGCGACATGCCTGCTTTGGCCAGGGCTGTGGCGTAGGTGTGACGCAGCGGGTGCGGGGTGATTGTCAGGGGCGACCCGCCGGGTTCGCGCAGCCCCGCGGCGGCCACCGCGCTCAGGAGTCCGTTGCGCAGCCGGGTCGCCCCGAGCCGGCGCCCGTGTTCGGTGAACAGGAAGTCGGTGGGCTTGCCGGTCCTGGGGTGCGGGATGGGCCGGTGCTCGCCCCGCTGAGCCGTCCATCGGTCCAGGGCCGCAAGGGACGCAGCGTCGAGGGGGACGGCGCGTTCGGTGGCGCGCTTGCCCAGCGGGACCCGCAGCCAGGTCCCGGTCGGGCCGTAGTTGATGACGGCGCCGAGCTCGAGGTCGAGCAGCTCACCGACGCCTAGCCCGGCTCCGCGCAGGACCTGCAACCCGGTGCAGGCGAACGGGTCGTCCAGGTTCTGGACGGCGGCCATCAGTGCTTGGTCGACATCGGGGCTCAGGGCTCGTGGCAGTGCCCGGTCAAGCTTGGGTATGTCGGCAGCGAAGATGAGCTGACGGGTCGGGGCCTCGGCCCAGCCCCAGGCGGCGACGTCCTCGAACAGGTTCCGCAGGCTCAGCACCGCGGACTGGGCGACGGCGACCGACACCGGCCTAGCGGGGGCCTTGCGTCCGCGCCAAGGCCGGGACCGGTTCCAGAGGAGGAACTCCTCCACGTGTTCGCGCTGGAGATCCGCCAGGGAGCCGACGTCGCCGTGGTGGGGGGTGAGGAACTCTGCGAAGGGCAGCAGGTCGTTGACCAGTGACTCCACCGAGCGCGGTCGCAGCACCGCGGACCGGGTCTGGACATAGCGCAGCACCGTCCTGCGGATGTTCTCGGCCATCGCGACGTCGGCGAAGCGCTGCTCCAGGCTGGGGCCCAGGGGCCGCCGCCGTGGCGGCTGGCTCAGGACGCCGACCTCGAACAGGAGCTGGCGCAGGCTGGCCAGTCTGGCCCGATAGGCCCGCAACGAGGACCTGGGAACCCGCATCGTGTCGGCGAGTTCTGCCTCGACGCGGTCCAGGCACGGGGCGTCCAGCTTGGCGACAGCCCTGCCGGTGCAGGCGATCACGACGGCTAGGCACCCGTGCAGCACGGTCTGGATCCAGTTCGGTGTCCAGCCCAGGCGCAGGCCGGCTGTTCGAGCCGCGGCGAAGGCGTCGGCGTGCTGGGACTCCACCAAGCGGCCCAGTCCGGTCAGGTTCTTGGTCCCGGCCAGCTCCAGGTCCAGACGCAGCCGGCCGGTGCCGATCGCGAACACCAGCAGCGGCCACGCCCGTGTCCGGCGCTGCTCGACGAGGCGGTGCTCGGTGTCGCGGCGCATCCACCCGTCCAGGTCGGGGTGCGCGGCCAGGAACGCTCGCGCGGCCTGCAACCGTTCGCGCAGTGCCCGATCGCTGACCCGCAGAGCGTGGCCATGGGCGGCGTAGTCGCTGAGCAGGGCGTGGTCGGTCGCGGTGGCGACCCGGGTGGCGGCGGTGCTCATCGCGCGCTCGTCATGCTCAGGCGAGCCGCTCGGCGGGCGGGGCATCGCGGGCGCCATGCTGTGCGACCCCACCTCGACGCACACAGCGCACCGGAAGTGGCTACCCGGACGCGTGACCGGCTCGAGCGGTCCCTGCTTGACCTTGGGGAACGTGTCGGTGAGATGGAACCGATAGCCCGTCGGCTCCTCACCGGTTCGCTCAAGGAAGCCCGTAGGCGGGATGCAAGCCATCGACACAGCATCCACCGCAGGGACAACTTCGCAGCTTCGTCTCGGGTCGCTGGCCTTCCGAAGGACCGCCGGCAGTGTCGTTCGTGTCGTCATGTCCCTGCACGGTCCGACACGGGCGGTTCTCTTTTCACTGACCACTGGGGCTCCTGCGCTGGGCGGCCACCACTGCGCGACCGCAGGCGGCCCCCGGCGACAGAAGACCAAAGCAACACGAACGGCGCGTGAGCCCGGGTAGGTTGGCCCGAATCGGCCGGCGTAGACCGGGAGGCGGGAGAGGGGGCGCACCACGTCGTGGACGTGTTCTCGTTGCGCGACCAGATGGTGGCCGACTACCGCGCCTTCACGTCCGGCTTCGTCAACCCCCGGGAGCCGCGCGTTGCCGAGTACGTGGCCGACCGGCTGGACGGCGACGCGCAGTGGCCGGCTCCGTGGCTCAGTCTGAACCCGAGCTTCGAGTCCGGCGGGAACGTGGCCGACCTGGTGGCTACCGGGCTGCTCCACCCCGAGACCGAGCGGATCTTCCGGGTCAAGGAGGGGCGCGATGACCCGGGGCGGGTCGCGCTCGATCTGCACATGCATCAGAGGGAGGCTATCGAGGCGGCCAGCACCGGACTCTCGTACGTGCTGACGACCGGTACGGGGTCTGGCAAGTCCTTGGCCTACATCGTGCCGATCGTCGACCGTGTGCTGCGTGAGCGCGCCGGCGGGGATCGTGGCGTCAAGGCGATCATCGTGTACCCGATGAACGCCCTGGCGAACTCTCAGCGGGGCGAGCTGGAGAAGTTCCTCGTCCACGGGTACCCGGAGGGGCAGGAGCCGGTGCGGTTCGCCCGGTACACAGGCCAGGAGGGGGACGACGAACGGCGCCGCATCCTCGCCGACCCCCCGGACATCCTCCTGACCAACTACGTGATGCTCGAGCTGGTCCTGACCCGCCCGGACGAGCGGCGTCACCTGATCCGCGCGGCGACGGGGTTGCGGTTCCTCGTCCTGGACGAGCTGCACACCTACCGTGGGCGCCAGGGGGCCGACGTCGCACTCCTCGTTCGGCGCCTCCGCGAAGCCTGCTCGTCACCGGACCTGCAGGTCGTCGGCACCTCGGCCACGATGGCCAGCGGGGGGACCCGTCAACAGCAGCGGGACACGGTGGCGGACGTGGCCACCCGCTTGTTCGGAACCGACGTCACTCCGGACCGGGTGATCGGTGAGACCCTGCGGCGGGCGACCGACGACGCGCCTATCCTGGCGCCCGATCTGGCCACTGCCGTCCGGGCGCACGCCGGCTCGGGACCCGAGCCCGGGCTGGCGTACGCGGAGCTCGCGAGCGACCCGCTAGCCCGGTGGGTGGAGTCCACCTTCGGCCTGGCGATGATCGAGGGTCGACTGGCCCGGCACCCGCCGACGACGGTCCCCCTGGCCTCGGCCGAGCTTGCCTCGGAGGCGGGGGTGGACGTCGAGACGTGCGCGGTGGCCATCAAAGCCGTGCTCATGGCAGGGTCCGCTGCCAAGGACCCGGCCAACGGTCGCCCGTTGTTCGCCTTCCGGCTGCATCAGTTCCTGTCCAAGGGCGACACGGTCTATGTGTCGGTTGAGGACGAGGCCACCCGTCACGTGACCGACACCTACCAGCTGCGCGTCCCCGGCCAGCCCGAGAAGGTGCTGCTGCCACTGGGGTTCTGCCGCGAGTGCGGGCAGGAGTACCTGGTGGTGGCCCGCACCCGCCGCGACGGTCACACGGTCTACGTCCCGCGTCAGGACGCCGATGCCTCCGGCGGTGACGACGTCACCGGCTACCTGTACGTGTCCAACGACCACCCGTGGCCCAACGCACCCGAGACGGAGGGCCGGCTGCCCGACCACTGGCTGACCACCGACTCCTCGGGTGCCACGGTCGTCCTCGCCATCAAGGAGAAGTACCTGCCCACGCGGGTCAGCGTGGCTGTCGACGGCACGCAGATCGGCGACGGCGAAGGGCTGACCGCGTGGTTCATGTCGACACCGTTCGCCTTCTGCCTGCGATGCCGGGTCTCCTACGAGCAGGTGCGAGGCAACGACTTCGGCAAGCTGGCCACCCTCGACGCCGAAGGGCGGTCCTCCGCGGTCACGGTGGTGACTGCCAGCATCGTGCGGTCGTTGAAGGCCCTACCGGCCGACAGCCTGCGACCCGAGGCCCGCAAGCTCCTGACCTTCGTCGACAACCGGCAGGACGCCGCTCTGCAGGCAGGCCACCTGAACGACTTCGTGCAGGTGTCGCAGTTGCGCGGAGCGGTGCACGCGGCCGCCGCCGCGATGCCGGGTGGCCTGACCCACGACACCGTGGGCCAGCGGGTGAGCGAGGTGCTGGCCCTGCAGCCCGATGAGTTCATGGCCAGCCCGGGGGCGAAATACCAGGCGCGGGAGTCAGCCCTGCGGGCGCTTCGACAGGTGGTGGAGTACCGCGCGTACGCAGACCTGCAGCGCGGGTGGCGGGTGACCATGCCGAACCTGGAGCAGACCGGTCTCCTTCGCGTCGAGTACGTCGACCTGCCCGAGATCGCGGAGGACGACGAGGTCTGGGACAAGACCCACCTGCAGGACACCCCGCCGGCGCTGCGCCTCGAGCTGGCACGCATCCTGTTGGACGAGCTCCGGCGGGTGCTGGCCATCGACGTCGAGTGCCTCACCGATTTGGGTTTCGAGCGCCTGCAGCGCGAGTCGCGCCAGAACCTGGCTGGGGCGTGGGCCCTGGGTGCGGGGGAGCGGCCGGTCAGGGTGGGCACCGCCTTCCCTCGTTCCGGCAAGCCCGGTGGGTCGCGCGACGACCTGAACGTCTCCGGCCGCTCGGCGTTCGCCCGGTACCTGCGCCGACAGCTTCGGGGCGAGGTGAGTACCGACGTCGCCCAGGAGGCGATCCGCGACCTCTTCGCCACCCTGGCCGACCTGTCCGTCCTGAGTCGGGTTGCTGTCGACGACGCAGTACCTGGGTACCGGCTGCGCGCGGCCGCGCTTCGGTGGGTGGCTGGTGATGGCCGCACCGGCGCCGACGACCCCCTGCGCCGGACCCTCGACACCGAGACGGTGGCCAGGGTCAACCCGTTCTTCCGCGACCTCTACCGCGACGTCGCCGCGACCTACCGGGGTTTGCACGCCAAGGAGCACACGGCGCAGGTGCCGAGCCACCTCCGGGAACAGCGCGAGGAGCAGTTCCGGGCCGGCGTGCCGCTGCCGCTGCTGTTCTGCTCGCCCACGATGGAGCTCGGCGTCGACATCGCCAGCCTGAACGCGGTGGCCCTGCGCAACGTGCCACCGACGCCGGCCAACTACGCCCAGCGCTCTGGGCGTGCTGGCCGCTCCGGGCAGCCGGCACTCGTCACCACGTACTGCGCCACCGGCAACGCTCACGACTCGTACTACTTCCGGCACAGCGACCGGATGGTGTCCGGTTCGGTGGTGGCACCGCGTCTGGACCTGTCGAACGAGGACCTGGTGCGGTCGCACGTCCACGCCGTCTGGCTCGCCGAGACCGGGCAATCCATGAAGTCCCGCATCACCTACCTCGTCGACGCGGACACGGTCGACGACACTCACGAGCCGAGCCTGCACGTGCTCCCCACGGTGTGGCAGGCGCTGACCGACGACGCCGCGCGGCGACGCGGCACCTCCCACGCCGAGGCGGTGCTGGCCGGGCTGCGCGCGTCGTGGGAGGACCCCGCGCAGGCGGCGGCGTGGTGGTACCCGGGCTGGGTGGCCGACGTGGTGGCACGAGCCCCACAGAGCCTGGATGAGGCCCTGGACCGGTGGCGCTCCCTCTACCGTTCCGCCCTGTCCGAGTACCGCGTCCAGGGCCGTCTGGCCGTCGCCCCGTCGGCGCCGCGTCGCACCCGGGAGGCGGCCACACGTCGCCAGTCGGAGGCACGGCAACAGCTCGTCCTGCTGCGCAACGAGGACAGCGAGCAGGGGCACACGGACTTCTACTCCTACCGGTACCTGGCCTCTGAGGGGTTCCTGCCCGGCTACTCGTTCCCACGACTGCCGTTGGCCGCCTACATCCCCGGCGGCTACGGCAGCACCGGGGGGCGCAAGGACGGCGACTACGTCCAACGGCCCCGCTTCCTGGCGATCAGCGAGTTCGGTCCCGGCGCCCTGATCTACCACGAGGGCGCCCGCTACGAGGTGACCCGCGTCCAGCTGTCCCGGGCCCCGGGCGCTGATGCCGGGGTGCAGACCGAGTCGGCGAGGCGGTGCCCCTCGTGCGGCTACCACCACCCGGTGGAGGTGGGCACGGACCGGTGCGACCGGTGTCAGGAACCGCTCGGGGCGACCACGGGCAACCTGCTGCGCCTGCAGACAGTGTTCACCCGGCGCCGGGAACGCATCTCCAGCGACGAGGAAGAACGCCGCCGGTCCGGGTACGAGCTGGAGCTGTCCTACCGCTTCACCGACCACGGTGACCGCCCGGGACGCATCGACGCCGTCACCACGGCCGGCGATACACCTCTGCTGGAAGCGTCCTACGGTGACTCGGCCACGATCCGGGTCGCCAACATCGGACGTCGACGACGCAAGAACAAGAACGATCGCGGCTACTGGCTGGACGTCCTGGAAGGTCGGTGGCTGTCCGACAAGAAGGCCGGCGACGCCGTCGTCGACGCCGAGGGACTGGACGCCGCCGAGGACGTGGTCCGCAAGACGCAGGTGGTCCCGTACGTCGAGGACCGCCGGAACATCCTGGTCGTGCGACTGACCGACCACGTTGACGACACCACCGCCACGACCCTGCGCTACGCGCTGGAGCGCGGCATCGAGGCGACCTTCCAGCTGGAGGACTCCGAGCTGGACACCGAACGGCTGCCCGACGACGACGGCCGCGGACGGATGCTGTTGACCGAGGCGGCCGAGGGCGGAGCGGGTGCCCTGCGCCGACTGGTGGCAGAGCCGGGGGCGCTCTCGCGGGTCGCTCGGCAGGCTCTGGAGATCCTGCACGTGGATCCCCGGACCGGCGACGACCTGGAACCTGACGCCGGCCGCCCCCGAGATGCCAGCAGTCCCCGCGAGCGCTGCGAGAGAGCGTGTTACGCCTGCCTGCTCTCGTACAGCAACCAGCCCGACCACTCGGCCATCGACCGGCGATCGGTCGTCCCTCTGCTGCTGCAGCTGGCGGCGGCCATGACGACGGCAGGCGCCGGCGGGCGTTCACGGGACGACCAGCGTCGTCTGCTGGACGGCCTGGCCGACAGCTCCCTGGAGCGCGCCTTCGTGCGCTGGCTCGACGAGCGCGGCCTGCGCCTGCCCGACCGCGGCCAGGTCACCGTCGAGACCGCCCGCGCCCGACCGGACCTGGTCTACGACCTGAAGGACAACCCCGTGGCGGTTTTCGTCGACGGCCCGGTGCACGACGACCCGGTTCAGGCGCTTCGTGATGCCGCTGCCGAGGAGAGGCTCATCGACGAGGGGTGGTCCGTCGTCCGCGCGGGTACCGAGGACTGGGACGACGTGGTCGCCAAGCACCCCTCGGTGTTCGGCACCCCACGCGGGACCGGGCAGACCGTATGAGGCCAGGACCGAACACGGTCGATGGACCACGAGGAGAGCGACCGTGACGACGTCCGCAACCTCAGCACCACCGCAGTTCGCCGTCGGGTCGCTGGTCCGTGCCCGAGGCCGCGAGTGGGTGGTGCTACCGGGCTCGACCGCCGGCAACAACGACGACCAGGTACTGCTCGTGCGACCGCTGGGAGGTGGGCCTGACGACACGGCCGCACTGCTCACCGCCCTGGAGACGATCGAGCCGGCAACGTTCTCACCACCCACCGTGGACGACCTCGGCGACGCATCGAGCGCTGGCCTGCTCCGCACCGCGCTCCGCATCGGCTTCCGCTCATCGGCGGGGCCGTTCCGATCCCTGGCATCGCTGGCCGTCGAGCCCCGGGCCTACCAGTACGTCCCCCTGATGATGGCCCTGCGGCAGAGGGTGACCCGCCTGCTGATCGCGGACGACGTGGGCATCGGCAAGACGGTCGAGTCCGCGCTGATCGCGGCCGAGCTCCTGGCCCAGGGCGAAGTCACCCGTACAGCCGTCCTGTGCAGCCCTGCGCTGGCCGAGCAGTGGCAGGACGAGCTGCGCACCAAGTTCGGCATCGACGCCGAGCTCGTCCTGACCTCCACCGTCAAGCGGCTCGAGCGCGGGCTGATGCTCGACGAGTCCCTCTTCGACCGGTACCCGCACCTGGTCGTCTCGACCGACTTCATCAAGTCCCCCACCCGTCGGCACGAGTTCGTCAACCACGCCCCCGAGCTCATCATCGTGGACGAGGCTCACACCGCCGTCGCAGGAGCCGACGGCACCACGCAGGCCCGACACCAGCGGTACGAGCTGCTGACCAAGCTGGCGGCAGACCCCGACCGCCACCTGCTCCTGGTCACCGCGACCCCGCACTCGGGAAAGGACGAAGGCTTCCGCAACCTCCTCGGCCTGCTCGATCCCACCCTGGCCCAGGTCGATCTGACCTCCGACACCGGCCGTTCCAAGCTGGCCGGTCACATGGTGCAGCGCCGCCGGTCCGACATCCGCCGCTTCCTGGATCAGGAGACAGCCTTCCCGTCAGACCGGGAGTCGAAGGAAGTGCCCTACCTGCTCGGCACCGCGTACGCGCGGCTGTTCGAGAAGGTCCTGGCCTACGCCCGCGAGCAGGTCACCGACGGTGGACCAACGACAGCCCCAGGGTCTGCCGATGGTCAGCACCCCGTGTCCCCTCTACGTCAGCGCGTGCGGTGGTGGTCGGCCCTGGCGCTGCTGCGCAGTCTGGCGTCCTCACCTGATGCCGCTGCTGCCACGCTGCGCACGCGAGCGGCCGGGGCCGCCTGCGAAGATGTCGAAGAGGTCGACCGGATCGGCCGCGCGCAGGTGCTGGATGCCGCCGACGACGAGGCCGTCGACAGCGACATGGCACCCGGGGCCCTCGACGACGTGTCTGACCGGCACGGCCCCGACGCAGCGGAAGGGGACGAGAACCGCGAGTTCGACGCAGGTGCCGGCTCGCAACGCAAGCGGTTGCTGGCGATGGCGCGAGAGGCGGAGGCACTCCGAGGACCGAAGCAGGACCGCAAGCTGCACGAGCTGATCCAGCAGGTGAAGGCCCTCCTGGCGGACGGGTTCGACCCCATCGTGTTCTGCCGCTTCATCCCCACTGCGGAGTACGTCGCAGAGCACCTCGGAGTCGCTCTCGGCACCGCCGTCGACGTGGCCGCCGTGACCGGAGCCCTCCCGCCGGTCGAGCGGCGCACACGCATCGCCGAGCTCACCCAGACCGACAAGCGCCACGTCCTGGTCGCCACCGACTGCCTGTCCGAGGGGGTCAACCTCCAGGACGCCTTTCAGGCCGTCGTCCACTACGACCTGGCCTGGAACCCCACCCGGCACGAGCAACGTGAGGGGCGCGTCGACCGCTTCGGACAACGCCACCCACACGTTCGCGCCGTGACCCTCTACGGCACCGACAACCGCATCGACGGAGTCGTCCTCGACGTCCTCATCCGCAAGCACCAGGCGATCAAGGCCGCCACCGGTGTGTCCGTCCCGGTGCCGGAAGGGTCCGCGAGCGTGGTGGAAGCCCTGATGGAAGGTCTGCTGCTCCGAGGCAGGGACGACGAGCAACTGGCCCTCGACGTCGGCATGGACCGCCGAACGACGGACCTGCACCGCGAGTGGTCCTCGGCAGCCGAGGTCGAGAAGGAGTCCGTGCACCGCTTCGCTCAACGCGGCATCCACCCCGAGGAGGTCGCCGAACAGGTCAACCAGGCCAGGGCCGCGCTCGGAGGGCACGCTGAGGTCGAAGCCTTCGTCGACTCTGCCCTGCGCGGACTCGGAGCATCCGTCCGCAGTCAGGCGGACGGTCTGGTCGCCGACACCTCCGCGCTCCCGCTCGGGTTGCGCGACGCACTCCCGGCCGGCCACGCCCACCCGCTCCCGTTCCACCGTGACCTGCCCGTCCCCCGCAAGCACGCCCTGTTGGCACGGACCGACCCCGCGGTCGAGACGCTCGCGCGATACCTCGTCGACTCCAGCCTCGACGCCGCCGGGGCCGAGACAGCCTCCAACGGGAGCGAGCTCGTGCGCCCGGCCCGGCGTGGTGGCGTCGTGCGCACCCGCGCCGTCCGACGACGCACCACGGCGCTGCTCCTGCGGTTGCGGTTCCACCTCGACCTCCCCGAGCCCGCCCGTGTCGGCGACCTGGCATCCCGGGAAGGGCGCGGCCCAGGCCGCGCTCGGCCGGCGCTACGCAACCTCGTCGCCGAGGACGCCGTCCTGGTGGCGTTCGAAGGCTCACCAGCCGAGGCGACCTGGTTGCCCGAGGACGCGGCGCACGCCCTGATGGCAGCCGCACCGGACGCCAACATCCCTGCCGACCAGGCGCGTTCGATCGCCGCACGCGTCATCGACCAGCTGCCTGCCCTCACGCCCCACCTGGAGCAGGTCGCAACTGACCGAGCCGCGGCCCTCCTCGCCAACCACCGCTCCGTCCGAGCCGACGCCGGCGCTTGGCGTCAGGGACTCCGCGTGCGTGCGAGCCTGCCCGTGGACGTCCTGGGCGTGTACGTCTACCTCCCCGTCGCCGCTGAATCACCCGGCGGCGCTCCAGCAGGAGTTGCGTCATGACCGACGTCTTCACCACCGTCCGGACCGTCGGCGGGCTGTTGCCGCCCGACCTGCTCGGCCGGGTCGTGGCCGGTGACCGCTCGCTGGCCGGAATGGCCTCGTCCGACTACCGTCTCGGTGGTCGTGAGAGCACACGCGAGGCTGCCAACCGGCACTGGCAGTACCTCCACTCGGTGTGGCGGGACTTCCGTGAGGCCCTGTCCGAGCGGCCCGCGGACGACCCTGCCGTCGGCCTGACCCGAGACCGCTGGCTGATGCTTCTGCTCGGCACCCTCGGCTATGGCCGGGTGCCGCCGGTCCCGGCGGGTGGGCTCGTCGTCGACGGGCGCGCCTTCCCGCTCTCCCACCTCTGGGAACAGGTCCCCCTGCATCTGCTCGGGTGGGGAGTCGACCTCGACGCCCGGACCCCAGCGGTACCCGGCGCCGCCAAGCAACGTCCGCACGCGATGGTGCAGGAGCTGCTCAACCGCAGCGACCCGCACCTGTGGGCCGTCCTCAGCAACGGGCGCCAGCTCCGGCTCCTGCGCGACTCCACGACCCTGTCAGGGCAGTCGTTCGTCGAGTTCGACCTCGAGGCGATGTTCGACGGCGAGGTGTTCAGCGACTTCGTCCTGCTGTTCCTGCTGGCCCACCAGTCTCGCCTGGAGGTCCGCACCCCTGACGGACCGCCCACCGACTGCTGGCTGGAGACCTGGCGCACCACGGCCGCCGAGTCCGGGACCCGAGCCCTCGAGCTGCTGCGGGTCGGCGTCCAGGACGCCATCGGCACCCTGGCCACCGGCTTCCTACGCCACCCCGCCGGAGCCGACCTGAACCGACGACTTGCGGACGGTGACATCCGGCTGTCCGACTACCACGCTGAGGTCCTGCGGCTCGTTTACCGCCTGCTGTTCCTCTTCGTGGTCGAGGACCGCGGCCTGCTGCACGGCTCCGACGTCGACACGGCCACCCGACACCGGTACGCCAGCTGGTTCTCGACCCGCCGCCTCCGCGAGCTCGCCCTGCGTCGACGCGGCGACGGGCACCCGGACCTGTGGCAGACCCTGCGCCTGGTCCTCGACGGGCTCGGCCGCGACGGAGGCCGCCCCGAGCTCGGCGTGCCGTATTTTGGCGGCCTCTACGACACCTCCGGGGACGAGGACCGCAGCACCGAGCTGCTGGACGACCTGGCCATCAGCAACCGCGACCTGCTGACGGCCGTGCGGCAGCTCTGCGTGGTGCAGCCCAAGGGTCAACCCCGACGCCGGGTGGACTACCGCAACCTCGACGCCGAGGAGCTCGGCAGCATCTACGAATCGCTCCTCGAGCTCGCCCCCCGCCACGACCACAATCTCCGCACCGTCACGCTCGAGCTGCTCGCCGGCAACGACCGCAAGACCTCCGGGTCGTACTACACCCCCTCCGCCCTCATCGACCTCGTCCTGGACGAGGCACTCGACCCCGTCCTGGACCGCGCCTGGGCCCAGCTGGACCGGCAGGAGGCCCTGCTCGCGCTCACCGTCTGCGACCCGGCCTGCGGCTCGGGCCACTTCCTCGTCGCAGCCGCCCGCAGGATCGCACTGCGACTCGCCAAGGCCCGCACCGGCGACCTCGACCCCACGCCCACCGACGTCCAGGAGGCCATGCACGACGTCGTCAGCCGCTGCATCTACGGCGTCGACGTCACCCCGCTGGCCCTCGACCTCGCCAAGGTGTCACTCTGGCTGGCCTCAGTGCGCCCCGACCGGCCCCTGGCCTTCCTGGACGCGCACCTCAAGGTGGGCAACGCCCTGCTCGGAGCCACCCCCAGACTGGTGGCAGAGGGTGTACCAGACGCGGCGTTCGCAGCGGTGGAAGGTGACGACAAGAAGCAGGTGGCCGCCCTGCGCAAGCGTAACAAGGTCGAACGGCAGAAGGCCGCAGACGAGGGCGCGTGGGGACTCAAGATCGATGCGCTGTTCGGCGTCCAGTTGGTCGACCACTCCAACCGGGCCGCCCGCGAGCAGGTCGCCTTAGTACACGCAGCCAAGCTCCTGACCCGCGAGGACGTCCGGGTCGCCCGTCAGCGCCTGCGTGATGCTGACCTGACCGCCGAGGCCATCAACCAGCGCGCACGCGCCGATGCCTGGTGCGCAACCTTTGTGCAGCCGAAGGTTCCTGGGGCATTGACCCTCACCGATGATGACGTTAGGGCAGCAGCGGACGGCACGCTGAGCACAGATGCCTCGACCGCCGTCAGCACCTTGCGCGATGCGTACCGGTTCTTCCACTGGCATCTGGAGTTCCCGGAGGTCTTCGACGTCCCTGCGCAGCTGGCCGATACCCCCACGGGATGGTGGGGTGGCTTCTCCGCCGCGGTGGGCAACCCCCCATGGGAGAGAGTCAAGCTGCAGGAGAAGGAGTTCTTCGCAAGCCGCGACCCACAAGTGACTGACGCACCGACAGCCGCCAAGCGCACAGAGGCGATTGCCGCCCTGGCCGAACGCAGTCCAACGCTGCATCAGGAGTTCCTCGTGACTCGCCGGCATTCCGAGGGCGTCAGTCACCTATTGCGGTCGTCCGGCCGCTACCCACTCTGCGGCGTCGGTGACGTCAACACGTACAGCGTCTTCGCAGAGCACATGCGCACCATCATCGCCCCGGAGGGGCGGATGGGCGTGATCACGCCTACCGGACTGGCGACCGACAACACCACCAGCGCCTTCTTTGCGGACACGCTGCGCGCTGGGCGCCTGAGTGCCTTCTACGACTTCGAGAACGAGGCCAAGATCTTCGCGGGCGTGCACAACCAGCTCCGGTTCGCTGTCACGGTGATGACAGGAGGCGCACGTACAGAGCAGGTCTCGCTCGCGTTCTACACGCGACACATCGACGACGTCCCGTCTCGCCGCTTCGAGCTCGCACCCGAAGAAGTCCTGGCGGTCAACCCGAATACCGGCACGCTGCCGGCCTTCCGCACCCGGCGGGATGCCGAGATCGCGTTGCGCGTCTACCGCCGCCACCCGGTCCTCATCCGAGACGGCGAACCGGACGGCAACCCATGGGGGCTGTCGTTCGCCAGACTCCTTGACATGGCGAACGACTCGGACCTCTTCGTCAGCGCCGAGGATGCTCGAGCAGGAGGTGGCCGCTTCGACGGGTGGGCGTGGCAAGACAGCCAGCAGCGACTCTTGCCGCTGTACGAGGCGAAGATGCTCGGGCACTACGACCACCGCTTCTCGACCTACGAGGGCGCTGCTCAAGCCCAGCTCAACAAGGGAACTCTTCCCCGTCTCGACGCCGAGCAGCATGGGGACCCAGACCTCGAACCTCTGGCCCGACACTGGGTTGGCGAGCGGGAGGTGGACAAGGCGATCGGGACTCGATGGGATCGCGACTGGCTGTTCGGCTGGCGCGACATCACCAACGCTAGCAATGAGCGCACCATGATTCCGTCCGCCCTGCCTCGATCTGCGGTCGGTCATGTCTTTCCTGTAGTTCTCCCAGCGAACCCTTCTGATGCGGCACTGCTGCAGGCGATATGGAGTTCGATGACCTTCGACTACATCGTCCGGCAGAAGCTCAGTGGCACACATCTGACCTACGGCGTCTTGCACCAAGTCGCCTGCCCTGTTCCCTCCGACTTTGGCATGTCTTCACGATGGGAGGGCATGCCAACCCGCGAGTGGATCATCCCTCGAGTGCTGGAGCTCGCCTACACCTCGCACCGGCTTGCCCCATACGCCCGCGACTTCGGAGACGACGGGCCGCCGTTCCGGTGGGACCCTGACCGGCGGGCCCTGATCCGGGCCGAGCTCGACGCGGCGATGTTCCATGTCTACGGGATGGCCCGCGACGAGGTGGAGCACGTCCTCGACTCGTTCTTCGTGGTGCGCAAGTACGAGGAGCGCGACTACGGCGAGTTCCGCACCCGGCGGCTCGTCCTCGCCGCTTATGACGCCATGGTGTCTGCGACGCCCGGCAGCCCGGCACCGACCCTCGACCCCCCGCCGGGGCAGGGTCCGCGGCATCCCGCTCAGCCCGTGCACGTCAGCCAGGAGGCACGATGACCGTCGTCAACAGCAGCGCGCTGGACAAGACTGGGCGCCGGCACGCCCGGGTGCGCGCACTCCTGCAGGTGCTGGACCGGAAACCAGACGGTCTGACCTGGCCGGAGCTGTGGGCCGCGGTCATCGAGCTCGTCCCCAAGGTGCCGGAGGATGACGAGACCACGACCACCGGTGCCGCCCAGGGCGAGACGGACCTGCGCTGGCAGATGGTCCCCCTCGACAAGGCGGGGTGGATCGTCCAACGTCCGCGGCCCCGCATCACCACGCAAGGACGAACGGCACTGCGGTCCGGCGACGACGGCCCAACACTGCTCTCCCGGGCCAACTCCCTCTACCGCGAGTGGGACACGAGCCGAGAGGCGGCCAAGGCGGACCTGGTCCCGCACGCGCCGACGATCCTGTCGCAGCAGCTGGTGCCCAACGAGCCCGGCGAACCGCAGGTGCTCGCGGCCGCTGCCCGGATCTTCGAGGACGGACTGCGGGCAGGAGGGTCTGCCTTCGCGCCGGGCAGGCGCGTCTGGGCCGCTCAGACGGTCGAGGAGCTGTACACAGCGTTCGTGCTGCAGCCGGACTCCAGCAGCGACTCGTTCGAGACCAAGCTCGCCAAGCAGCTCGAACACGCCTCCGACGACGCCATCTTGTTGGCCGCAGAGCTGATGGCGCTGCAGATGCTGCCGCTGAAGGACTTCAAGCCGGACGGCAAGCGCACGCGGGTGACCTCCATCCTCGGGCTCATGCGCGAACCGGTCGGGATGTCGACCCTCGTCAGCGGTGCCATGGACGGGGCCGTCTTCAACGGCAGTCTCACCTTCAAGACGCTGATGTGGCGAACCCTCTCGACCGGCATCGAGGTCGCCCGGGCGTGGTGGGCGATGGACGCAGACGGTCGGGACCGGGCCTGGAGCGACCCCTGGGCCTGGCGAGACCTGTTGGCCAACCTGCCCGGGGACACCATCCCGTCCGCGCTGGCGGAGCTGCGCTACCTGCGACACCCAGAGGTGTTCGTGTCGATCATCAGCATCAAGCACCAGGGGCTGATCCGCGACGCGTTCGCCGACCGTCTGGGTCGGCCCGTCTCCGACGACCTCGACCGTGACATGCGGGACCTCATCGTCGCCGAGCAGGTGCGCGCGGTCGGTCCCGTCGACTGGTACGACCCGCACCGGCGGACGGTCTGGTTCAGCGGCCCCCCAAAGACTCCGACCCGGGCCCCGGGCCTGACGACCACCGGCCATGGTGCCGAGGCTGCTCGCGAGCTGCCCCGGCAGGCGTGGCTCGTTCGAGGGTCATCGGTCAAGGGCGTCGACCTGGTGCGGTCGTGGGTGGCGGAGGAGTTCGTGTCTCTCCCGGCGAGCCGGCTGCCGTCCATCACCTTGCCTGCCGAACCGGACGAGCTCAAGGCTGCCGTCGACGAGGGCTACACCAACGTGTCCTACGCGGCTCGCGAGGAGAAGCTGCGGGAGATCACCGCCTTCGCCTCGCGGATGCGGCCCGGTGACCTGCTCGCGACCACGTCCGGTGGCCGCCTGCACCTGGGGGAGGTGACGGGCCAGCCGATTTGGGCACGCAGCGAAGGCAACCTGTCGAATCTCCGACGCTCGGCGCGCTGGAACGCCCCCGAGGACGCCGTCGACTTCACCGACCTCCCGGCCGCGCTCGCCGGGCGGCTCTCCTCGGGTAGCGACGTGGTCGACCTCACCCACCTGCTGACAGTGCTCGAGGAGCTCGCGGCCGTCGGTGACGAGGCGACCGTCATCAACCCGGCAGAAGAGATCGTGCTGCCGCACCTGACCGAGGCCGAGGCGGAGGCGCTGTTGGTGTCCAGGACGTGGCTGGACACCTTCGTGGACCGGCTGCAGTCCAAGCGGCAGGTGATCGTCCACGGCCCGCCGGGGACGGGCAAGACCTACCTGGCCCGCAAGGTGGCCGCCGCCCTGGCGCCGCCCGAGAACATCAGCCTGGTCCAGTTCCACCCGGCCTTCACCTACGAGGACTTCGTCGAGGGCTACCGGCCCGTCACCACGGGCACAGACCAGATCGGCTTCCGCCTCAAGCCCGGCCCGTTCCGACGTATCGTCGACAAGGCGGTGGCCGACCCCGGCCGGCCTTACATCCTGGTGATCGACGAGATCAACCGGGCCAACCTCGCCAAGGTCTTCGGAGAGCTGTACTTCCTGCTGGAGTACCGCGACCAGACCGTCGAGCTCCTCTACGCCGAAGCCGGCGCCGACCCGTTCCAGCTGCCGCGCAACGTGTTCGTGATCGGCACGATGAACACCGCCGACCGCTCCATCGCCCTGGTCGACTCAGCCATGCGCCGCCGCTTCGCCTTCCTGTCTCTGCATCCCGGGGACCCCCACATGGCCGGAGTGCTCAGCGAGTGGCTGCGCCGGAACGACCTCGAGCCCGAGCCTTCCGACCTCCTGGCCGAGCTCAACACCCGGGTCCGTGACCGTGATCTGGCGATCGGCCCGTCCTACCTCATGACGTCGCTCGTCGGCCAGGAGGGCGGGCTCGAGACCATCTGGGAGACCGAGATCCTCCCGCTGCTCGCCGAGTACCACGTGGCTGATGACCTCGACGTCCGCGCCGAGTACGGTCTGCCGGCGCTGCGAGCCGACATCAAGCGCAAGGGGACCCAGACCGCCCCGGTCGCAGGCGGTGCGCCGACGGACGCGCCGGAGACTGGCACAGATGACGTCGGCACTATCGGGGGCGGTGCCGAGTTGCCGTGACCGCCCTCGCTGTCACCGACGCCGCCGACGGAGTACCGCTCGCCGAGAACGGTGAGTCCCGTGACGTCCTGTGCACGGCGGCGCAGGCATCAGCTCTGATGCGGTCCGGTCTTCTCGCCGACGTGCGACCGGGCCTCGGTGGCACGTGGCGGCTCGTGCCAGGGTCGAAGGTCGGCGCCGTGCACGCCGCCGGCCTCACGGTGACGGTCGAACCCAAGCTGCCGATCGAACGCCTGCTGTTCCTGCTCGAGTACGCACCGGACCGGCCGGTCTGGCACACGTCCACGGTGGGTGTCACCGATGCACCGGACCTGCTGTCCGCGATGGCGACGGTGTTCGCGCGTGCGGCCGACACCGCCACCCGGACCGGGCTGTTGCAGGGGTACCGGACCTTCGACGACTCCCTCCCGGTCCTGCGAGGTCGGCTGCGCATCGCGGACCAACTGAGCCGCAGGTTCGCCATGCCGCTGCCCGCGGAGGTCCGGTACGACGACTACACCGCCGACGTGCCCGAGAACCAGGTACTCCTGGCCGCAGTGCTGCGACTGCTCAGGCTGCCGACCCTGCCGAAGGCGGCGCGCGGCCTCCTGGTGGGACTGCGGCACCGTCTCGCAGACGTCACGGCACCGGGGCGTGGACTGGCGCTTCCCATCTGGACGCCATCACGCTTGAACGTGCGCTACCTGCCGGCACTGCGGTTGGCCGGGCTGCTGCTCGCCGGGTCGTCCTTCGAGCACCGTCCCGGCGACGTCCAGGTCAGCGGCTTCGTCCTGAACCTCGCCACGATCTTCGAGGACTTCGTCGTAGCGACACTGGGATCCGCGCTACGGTCCCTGGCTGGTGGGGCGATCACGCCTCAGGCGCGACTCCACCTGGAGGAGGCTTGCGAGGTCGACATCCGACCCGACCTGGTCTGGCGACGCGACGGCGCCCCGGCGGCCGTCGTCGACGCCAAGTACAAGGCCGAGAAGCCCTCCGGCTACCCGCAGGCGGACTTGTACCAGGCGCTGGCGTACGCCACCGTGCTCAAGCTTCCCGAGGCGCACCTCGTGTACGCCGCCGGCAACGAGGAACCACAGCGGCATGTCGTGCTCGGCTCCGGAGTGCTCATTCACGCTCATGCGTTGGACCTTGGCGGGTCATCTCATGACGTGCTCCAGCAGGTGAGCCAACTCGCGGACCGGTTAGCGCAAGGCGCCGCGGCTGCGGTGACGTCATGATGTCCCCCGGCGGTGGCGCGTTCAAGGGCGGGAGGAGCGGAGGGGTCTGCATCGCACCGAGACTCGCCCTTCCTACTCAGGTCCGCGAGCATTCCGTGGGAGTCGGGCGTGACGCCGTTCTCGAGCCAGGCTTCGGTGAAGCGCAGCTCGGTCTGAACTGGTGGAACCAGAACCTGAATCCGGACTTCCGCGAAATCCGAGTGGATCTCGGCGAAAGGGCCACGGGAGACGCTCGGCTGCGCCGTCGCTGGCTGACGTACAAGCGTATGTCAGCGAAAACAAGCCTCAGTACGACAAGGCGCTGGCTGCGGGCAGACCAGCCTGCGGTGCATGACGGCCGACCGCGCATTGCGAGAACGGTCCTGCCCTACCCAGGAGAGCCAGGAGTTGGGGGTCAAGGTAGTTCGTAAGCCACGTGACCATGCCCATGGCTGGGTCGAGGCGCAGGACCTCCCACGAGCGCCAGAGCGATTCCAGACGACCGATCGCCTCGGCGTGCTCCCGCCACTGAGCGCACCAGCGGATCTCGCCGCCGATCGGCCTGCCGAAGGTGGGGGCGAAGTACTCCAGCACCCAGTCATCGAGGGTGCCGTACCGGGGCGAGGGGGCAGTTGCGCTGGAGACCGATCCGTCTGTCATCAGCGCGGTAACGTCCGCGAGCTCGTTGGACTGCTGCGCCACCCGGACCTCAAGCTCGGCGACCCTGACGGCAAGCTGGTCGCCGCTCCAGCCCTCGCTCACGATCGTCCCTTCATTACCGTCGGCACCTTGACGGGACGCGCGGCGACCATCTCCCTCGTCCGCTTGTCCTGGTACCACGGCACCAAGGAGACCATCGCGGGCCGACAACCGGTCGCCAGCAGCAGCGCTGACCCCTTGGGCAGCGCGCGCACACGCTCCGGAGGCAGCACCCGCTGACGCCGTAGCGACACCGATTCGCTGGCGCGCCCGTCGCCGCGGCTGATAGAACGCATCGGGACGTCGTGGTCTCCGACCAGCCGGGACACGTCCTC
>JAABUN010003413.1_pt1 | contig 24704 bp, 30 predicted proteins | sample 5559311 | NCBI WGS metagenome assembly JAABUN01 (sample SAMN10711877, study PRJNA513370) | rock metagenome | isolation source: Antarctica rocks | place: Antarctica: Victoria Land, Siegfried Peak sud
GTTGGCTAACTAACAACCGCAGATTAGCAAGGTGTTACGAAAGAAAAATCAGCCATGAAGAATCATTTATCTTATTATGCAACATCAGGCGAATTATTAGCAAATGCTAACTTAAACAGCTTCTAAGGCCGCCGCCTGCCGGAATTTTGTGGGGCAATCGTGCGAAAGCCAGCAAATAAAATCGGTAGAAAATGGAATCGGTAAACGAAAAAAAAGTACTTGTCTCGGGTGCCAGCATCGCTGGGCTCGCCACGGCCTATTGGCTGAATAAACTAGGGTACCACGTCACGGTGGTGGAGCTGGCTAACGGGCCTCGTCTGGGCGGGGCGGCCATTAATATTCAGGGCGAGGCCTTGGCCAGCGCCAGACGGATGGGCATTTTTGCGCAGTTGAAAGCCAACCGCTTGCAGTTGGAGCGGTTGGAATTTAAAAACGCCGACGACGTAACGGAAGGCGCGACGATGCTCCTGGACAAGGAGGCACCGCTGGCGGACGACGACCTCGAAGAAATCGAAATTGAGCGCGATAAGCTCATAACGATTTTGGGTAATGCCCTAAAAAACGAGGTTGACTTTCTGTTCAACAACCGCATCACCGCGCTGAGCGAAACCGCGGACGCGGTCCAGGTGACGTTTGCAACCGGTCCGCCCCGCGCCTTTGACTTGGTGTTTGGCTGCGATGGGGTTCATTCGGGGGTGCGTCAACTGTGGTTTGGGCACGAGGTCGAATACGCCCATTTTCTGAACCATTATGCGTCGCTCACCATCGTAAATTCCTTGTTAATAGCGCCGAACACGGCCCAACTGTATAACGTGCCGGGTAAGGGCATCATGTTAAGGGACAAAAAGGGGAACAAGAGGGAAAAGAATGCCCCTCGCCACTACCCCCAAAATCCTGTTTACTACCCATGCCTAAAATACAGATAGCCGCTGAGGGAACCATGCGAGGCCCCGGCCACGACCGGCGCACCGGCCACCTGCGGCCCGTCATTGATTTTCTGTTGGCTCAGGGCAACCGCCCGGCCGGGTGGCGGGGGGATGCCTTTTGGGGCGACCAGGGCGGGGAAGAGAATTACATCTTTACCGACCCCCTCAACGCGGCCCAGCTGCACGAGCACTTTACTTTCCCGGCCTCTATCCGGGTGTATGAAGACGGCTCCATAAAGGACGGCCTTAATCGGGTAAACATTAGCCAACAGAGCCCGCCACTGGTGTTTAGCTTTGAATTAACCGAGTAAGCCACGTAACCGCCCATTTTCGTTAGTTGTAAATTGTTTTCGATTGTGGTAAATTTATTATACCTTTGTGGTGTTCGACACTAAAGAGCCAACTATGAGATAAGAAGTATAATAAATTAACAAACACATTATGAACGTATTAAGTAAAGAAAAAGTAAGAAAATATGCCATTGAACATCTGGACGTAGCCAATGCCATTCTGGAACTCTATGACGACATGAAGGCCGCGAATTGGGCCAATGCCGCTCAAATAAAGGCATTTGACCCGAGCGCTACCCATGTGGGGAACAACCGTTGGGTGTTTAATTTGCTGCGTAACCGCTACCGCGTGGTGGTTAAGATTAACTACTCGCAGCTGCCGGCCTTCACCGGCCAGATTTTTATCCGCTTCATTGGCACCCACGCGGCGTATGACCGCATTGCCGATATAGCGAATTTATGAGCTAAGCAGGTGATGATTAGAAAATTGTAAAACTTTAAAAGACCGTACAAAATGACTATCCAAACTGATGCAGCGTACCAAGCCGGTATGAGCCGCTTGGAAGCCCTCGACAGTAACAACCCCGCCCATCTCGCGGAAATGGAGGCGCTGGGCAACGCCCTCGAAGCCTACGAAGACAGCCACGGCCACGCGCCGGTACGGCCGGATTCGCTCGTTTTCCGCATTGAACGCTATATGTTTGAGCACCGCCTGAAAAAGCAGGAGCTGGCGCAGCTGCTCGGTATCACGAACAGCCGCCTAAGCGAAGTGCTCAATGGCAAGCGGGCCGTGAACATGGACTTAGGCCGGCGCTTGCACACCAAGCTGCAAATTCCCGCCGAGTTCGTGCTGATGCACGCCTAGCCGTGCCTGGGTAGTGGATTGAGAATTTAATCCTTTTCATAATAACTTAGGCTGCACGTACGGATGGCGGACGGGTCCATCACCGTGCGGTAATTGTAAGCGGCACAGTCGCGGTGCGTGGCCACACTGAACTTGTCCGGCGACCTTTTTAACGTTCCCTTCGTTGGACCGTCCGAGCCAATCCCGGCCCGGTGCACCATCCACTCCAGGTCGTTGGCGGCCGTGGCCAAGTATGCCATCACGGCTTCGTTGTCTTCGTGTTGGCCCGCATAGCCGCGGGCCAGCGTGTTCCGGAGTACCCACAGCATAGGGGAAAGCTGCCCCCCGTAGGGTTTGCTCAGGCCGCCGGCTTGGTACAACAAGCGCTTTACGCCGTGCCGCCGCATGGCGGGAACCAGCTTTTGCACGAAGGCCGCATTGATTTGGGCGTCCTTCTGAAGGTTGACGTCGCCCAGCATTATCACGACGAAATCCACGCCGTGCACCAAGTTGTCGAGGTCCACCTCTTCGGTGATGGAGCCCTGGTGAACGGTTAGGTTGGCGTCTTGGAACGGTAATTTGGCGGGATTTCGTACCAGGGCCGTGACCTTGTGGCCCGCTTGCAAAGCCAGCGAGACAAAGTGGCGGCCGGTGCCACCGGTGGCACCAAACACGAGGAATTTGAATGGGGGGGGCATTTAAGCGGTGCGGGAACGGTCGTCAATTAAAAGAAGCCCTAAACGCCACCGGGGACAGGTTCGTCTTGGTCTTGAAGAGCTTGCTGAAGGAAGGCACGTGTTCAAACCCCAGCGCGTACGCAATTTCGCTCACGGTTAGGTCCGTGGTCGACAATTTCTCCTTGGCTTTGGCTATCAGCTGCGCGTGAATGTGCTGCTGGGTGTTTTGCCCGGTCAACACGCGCAACAGGCTGCTTAGATACTTTGGGGAAAGATGCAAGCGTTCGGCCACGTAGCGAACGGTTGGCAAGCCCCTTTCTGCTAAATCAACCCTGTTGAAATACTCGTGGAGCAGTGTTTCCACCTGTTCCAGTACCTGGTGGTTGGCTTTTTCTCGGGTGATGAACTGGCGGTGGTAAAACCGGTCCGCATAGTTCAGCAAACTCTCTACGTGCGAGACGATGATGTGCTTGCTAAATCGGTCGATGGTAGAACTATACTCCTGCTCAATGGCCCGTATGATGGTGCGGATGGTCGCTTCTTCTTTGGCCGACAAAAACAAGGCTTCGTGGAGGGAGTAATCCCAAAAATCGTAGTGCTTGATGGTGGTGGCCAAGGACGTATTCCAGATAAAATCAGGGTGGATGAGTATCACCCACCCTGATTTTTCTACGGCTTCGTCCGGGTTGGCCACCGCGATGCTAAACGCCTGGTTGGGGGCCATGAAGGACAAGATGCCTTCGTTGAAGTCAAACGGCTGCTGCCCGTATTTTACGTGGACGTTCCGCATTCTTTTGACCGAAATAGCGTAAAAATCCAGGAGTATCGTCAGGGGCTCCTCCTCCCCCCGGGGTGGAATGGTGCCTACGTCCAGCACGCTGAGTAGCGGGTGTTGCGGTGGAGGCACCCCCATAAACGCATGGTAGTCGCTTATCGTCTGGAACTGCTTCATGCCGGCGCGTCTTCCTTTTTTACTTCCAGTACCAGCTTGCCCCGGACGTGCCAGGTTTGGCTTTCGCGGTGGGCCTCCGCGACCTGTGCCAGCGGAAACACCTGGCTGATAAACACGTGCACTTTACCGGCGTCAATCAGTTCGGCCATTTCGGCGAGCCAGTCCTGTCGGGGTTGGTTGGCCACAAGCTCGCCGGTGGCGTTTTTCTTAGCTAGGGCGGCGAGCACTTCCTCGTTAAACGGAAAATCCACATTGACACTAATGAAGATTCCCCCGTTCTTTAAGACGGTTACCGCTTTCAAGCGTGCCGCGTTATCGCGCAGGGGTGAAGCTTCCACCACCACGTCCACGTCGTGTACTACCTCTTCAAGCGGTTGGTTCTGGTAATCAATCACTTCATCGGCCCCCAACTGTTTGAGATAATCCAGGTTGCTGGCCGACGAGCTGCCAATCACATACGCCCCTTTCGCTTTAGCAAACTGGACGGCAAAGCTTCCTACCCCACCCGAGGCCCCTTGAATCAGGATGCGTTGACCGGGCCGTAGCTTACCGTATTCGAAGAGGGCCGTCCAGGCCGTGAGTCCGGCCAGTGGTACCCCTGCCGCTTCATTAAAACCGAGGCTTTTCGGTTTAAGGGCAAATTGACTGGCTTTGGCCACGCAATATTCGGCGTAGCTGCCGTCGCCGGGAAAATTAGGAGTACCATACACGATATCGCCTTTTTTAAAAGCGGTTACCTCGCTCCCTGTTTCTTCGACAATGCCGGCCGCATCCCAGCCTAACGTCAGTGGCAGGGTCAAAAAAGACCGCATCGCTTCGCTGCCGCCTTCCCGAATTACCCAGTCCACCGGGTTTACGCCGCTGGCGTACACCTTGACTAAAATTTCATCGGCCGCCGGCACCGGACGCGCCACCTCTTCTATTTGCATGACCTCCGGGCCACCAAATGCATGGATTCTTACCGCTTTCATCAGGAGTTATTTTGGTTGGTTGACAGCACAAAGGTCGCCCCTGCTTGAAAAGGGGATTTACTCAAAATGCCCTTTGTGTTAGCCAAAATGACGAAGTGCATTGAAGGCTTGAATCGGGCGCGTACACCAAGCCAAACCTTCCCGGCGGAGCCAAGGCGCAGTGAGCGTAGGGGGCGGAACCTTGATAGACAAACACTTTCGCGGGAGGTAAGGTCGTGGCCATCAACTAGGGCAAGCGCCTGGTGCAAGCGTTGAGCAAGAGTAAGACAGTGTGTATAACGTCGAAATCGTGCTTAACTAGGGGTGCTCTCAGGAAACGGAAGATATAGCACGTTAAGCGCCCAAAATCTGCTTTCTAAGCACAGAGCAGGCCTATCGAAACGTGGGTTTTCTTGTACAACTGGCTAGCTCTTGCAATCTGTCGAAACGATACGTGGGTGGCCAAAAGCGGTACAATCAACTGGTTCAGCAATCAAAGTTCAGCAAAGACCAGCAAGTAAACGAGAAGTCTGTACTGCTTTGACCGTCCGTAGCGAGCCGCAGCGAAAGGTGGAGGATGGTCTTCTCCATCCGGTTTCCTTAACGTGCTATATTTTCCGAATTCTGAGACGACCCCAAATAGGTGTCCAAGGGCCGGTACTGGAAAGAGTGCGCCAGATTCAGCTTGCCCGCTTTTAGCTGGTCGGCGACGTGCCCGGCCAGCAGGGCCTTGTACAGGGATACCGGGCTCTCGGCCTGGTTCAGGGCGGCGCGTTCGCCCACTTTTAAAAAAGTGGCGGGCGGCGGGCTGCTCACGTTGCCGGCGCGTTCCCGGTAGTGGACCAGCGCCTGCGCCAGCGCGTTCGCCGGTTCACCCTCGTAATCCACCAGGCGCAGAATCTCGCCCACCCGGCGTTGCAGGGCACGCGAACGCTCCTCCACTATTCGGTAGTAGGACCCCGCCGTGCTGCCGCTCCCGGTGCGCCGTAATTGCTGCGCCGTGTGCTGTAACTGCCCAAAGGCCACCACGGAGGGGGTTTCCAGCCACGCGAGCAGGGCCGTTACCTTTTGCTCATGGGTGTGGGCAAAGGAAAAAGCAACTTGTTCCAGGGGTTCTTTTTGCAAAAGGGCGGATTTACACGCTAAGCAGGTAAGTGATTGATTTATTGCCTGTTGGCGGCAGCATACCCCAAACTCATCAAAAAGAAAAAGAAAATAGGCCAACAAAAGACCCTTCCAATACTGGGTCGTGTGTTGAGTATATAGAGAGGGCTTATCTTTGGGGATGGTTTTGGAACCCGTTCTCTGCCCGTCCTGTCAGCAACCGGATGCTGTCTATCGGCACGGCACGGCCACCGATGGCACCCAGTGCTACCGTTGTACGGCCTGCTGCCGCACCTTCCAACTACGCTACCGCCATAAAGTGCATGAGGTGGGAGTACGGGCCAAAATTACGGACATGGCCTTGAATGGCAGCGGGATACGGGACACCGCCAGGGTGTTGGGCATCAGCCCACAAACGGTAATGGGCGAGCTAAAAAAAAGATTAATGCCATAAGGTACTGCCCCCCGTGCCATCCCACGTACGCGCCGAAGCAAGAAGCCAACTTGCGGCTGTGTGCCGACGAGACGTGGTCGTTTGTACGCTGCAAAAGACAGCAGCGTTGGCTGTGGTGGGTGGAAGATGCCGCGACGGGGCAGGTCGTGGCCTTTGTATTTGGGCGGCGCACCCACGCCACATTCCGGCGGTTGTTGGCCGTGCTGGCAGCGGCCGGCTGGGCTGTGGAAACCTGGTTTACGGATGCCTGGGGGGCCTACGCGGCGTGTTTGTCCGCTGAGCAGCGCCAAACGGGCAAAGCCCCGATGCAACGCCTGGAACGCAAGCATCTGACCTTGCGCACTCGCCTCAAACGGCTGACGCGTCCGACAATTTGCTTCTCTAAAAAGCAATTCTTTCACGATGGCCTGATTACCTTATTCATATTCCATTTCTTCTTTTAGCTATCTACACTCCTAATACACGACCCAATACTGAAGCTGTTTAGGAAGGGGCACAGCGGTTAGAAAAGAAAAGACTCCCACGGCATGAGCGAAATTTGAGGTGCGACCCATTTCCTTTCTCCCCGCTATGGAAGTCCTAGCCAAAGATATTATCGTAACCTGGATTTTGCCCCATTTGCCGTTTCGCCCGGGCGGGCGACGCCCCGCCGCCGACCCGGCTGAACTCGTGGCCGCGATTCTTTACAAGCTCAAAACCGGCTGCCAATGGCGCTTTCTGCCGGTGCGCCAGTTGTTGCCCCAGTGGCCGTTGAGTTGGCAGGGCGTTTATTACCACTTCAACGAGTGGCGCAAGCAAGGCGCTTGGAAGCGGCTCTGGCTGAGCGTCTTGCGCCAGTACCGGCGGCAACTCGACCTCTCCAGCATCCAACTTGACGGCAGCCATACCCCAGCCAAAAACGGCGGGGCGGCCGTGGGCTACCAAGGCCGCAAAGCGGCCCGCACCACCAACGCCCTGTTCTTGGCCGACAACACCGGCCAGCCCCTGGCCGTGGCCACGCCCCAGGCCGGCAATCATCACGACACCTTTGGCCTGGGGCGCGTGTTCGCCGAACTTTGCGACCTGTTGACCCAAGCCGGCCTGAGCCTGGACGGGGTGTTTCTGAACGCCGACAAAGCCTTCGACACGAACGAGTTGCGGCAGGCGTGTGGGGGCCGGGGCATCGAGGCCAACATTGCCCGCAACCGGCGGGCAGCCGACTGGCAAACCGACGACGACACGCCACTCGACCCCGACCTCTACCGCCGCCGGCTGGTCATTGAGCAGATGAACGCTTGGCTCGACGGCTTCAAAGCCTTGCTCGTGCGCTATGAAAAATGCCTGGATAATTGGCTTGCCTTGCATTGGCTCGCCTTTACCACACTGTTACTGCGTAAAATGGCCCGACAAATGACTTCCTAAACAGCTTCACTGTATAACGGCTGTCGTTTGCGCTACGAAAAACTTTATTTATACTTACTCCTACTAAAAAAGCCTGGATTTCATTGCCATAAAACACGGCGGCTTTCTTACTATTGGAGTATAACCTTACCACTAAATTACAACTCATGCTACTTCTCCTACCTGGGGCTGCGCGCCTTGCTGGCGCGGCGGTTCTGCTGTTCCTGGCCGGCTGCGCCAAAGAAATCGTGGTACCCGGCGCCGCTTCTACCCTCTCTCCCACTACTACTGCCAACGCTACCCTGGCCAACGGGGTAATGATGCAGGGATTTTACTGGGACGTGCCCCAGACCACCAGTGGCCAGACGTGGTGGCAGGTGCTTGGTGGCAAAGCCAGCGAACTAAAAAGCGCGGGTATTACGGCCCTTTGGCTACCCCCCGCCTACAAGGGCAGCGGCGTGAACGACGTGGGCTACGGCGTATACGACCGCTACGACCTGGGCGAGTTCAACCAGAAGGGCACCGTGGCCACGCACTACGGCACGCTGGCCCAGTTGCAAAGCTGCATCTCGGCGCTACACGGCCAAGGCGTGCAAGTGTATGAAGACATGGTAATGAACCATTTGACCTCGGCCGACGCGCAGGAGCAGTTTACAGTGAGCGGCACTAGCTACAACGTGTACACGAGCTTTACCTACCCTGGCCGGGCCAATAAGTACAGCACCTACCAGTGGCACTACTCCAACTTCAACGGCACCCAGCAGGCCCCCAACAACGGCTGGTACCAGTGGAACCCCTGGGATTTTCAGCCCTACGCCAACGGTGACGCCTACGATAACCTGCTGGGCTCGGAAATTCGCTACGCCGACCAGAACCAGGTGAACGAAACCATCAAGTGGGGCAACTGGATGACGACCACCCTGGCCCTCGACGGCTACCGGCTCGACGCGACCAAGCATATGCTCACTTCATTTGTGAACTCGTGGCTGGATAATGTGAAGGGCAGCAGCGGTCGTTTTGCGGTGAGCGAAGCGTGGTTTCATAACCTGGGCGACTTGAATAACTACGCCTCGGCCACGGGTGGCCGCACGAGCTTATTTGACGTGCCGCTGCACTACACCTTTGCCGATATGAGCAACGGCAACGGCACGTGGGATATGCGCGGCCTGCAATCCGCGGGCTTCACGGAGGCCAACGGTGCGCTGTCGGTTTCCTTCGTCGACAACCACGACACCGACCAGACGGGTGGGGCGCTCTACTCGTCGGTAACTAATTTCAAAATGCTGGCTTACAGCTACATTTTAACCCGTGAAAAGGGATATCCCTGCGTGTTCTACAAAGATTATTACAATTACGGCCTGGGCGCGCAGATTAAGACGCTCATCGGCATCCGGCAGGCCCACGCCTTTGGGTCGGGCTCCGAGTACATCAGCGCTGACGACGCCGACGTATATGCCTACTCCCGCACCGGCGACGCCAGCCACACCGGCTTGCTAGAGCTGCTGAATGACGGCAGCAACGCCGCCAGCAAGGCCATTACTACCCCCTTCAAAAACGCCACCCTCACCGACCTCGCCGGCAACACCACCGGCACCGTAACCACCGATACCAACGGCCTCGGCACGTTCCGCGTCAACGCCCGCTCATACGCCGTGTGGGTGCCCAGCGGCACCAGCACTAGCGGCGGCACAACCACTGGCAACACGTCGGTGGCGTTCACCATCAACTACAGCAACACTGTGAGCGGCCAAAACCTGTATCTGGTGGGCAGCACCGCGCAGCTCGGCTCCTGGAACACGGCCAATGCCATTCAACTCAGTGCCGCGGCCTACCCCAACTGGACCGTGACCGTGCCCCTGACTACCGGTACGGCCGTGACCTACAAGTACTTCCGCAAAGACAGCACGGGCAATATTCTGTGGGAGGGCGACCCCAACAACTCGTTCACCCCCAGTGGTACCAGCCAGACCGTAACTGACACCTGGCACTAGCTGCGTCGGTAGCTTCTGCGACTCCTGCGGTGCTTGTGCGCCCTCGGCGGGCAAGTTTGTCTGCGTCGCCATGCCAAAAGCCTGCTGCTCATCCCGGCAGGCTTTTTTGCTTCAAAACTATCCTTGTCGCAGTCAGAGATTCTTCTTGCAAAAGCGTGGATTTACACGCTAAGCAAGTAAGCAGTTGATTTATCGTCTGTTGGCAGCAGCATACCCCAAACTCATCAAAAAGAAAATCCTTTTTACTAAGTTTGGTTAACCCTCTAACTTGCTTGGAATCGCCCACTTGGCAGGCGTTCTAAAGTTACCCTTTTCGATAAAATGCGATCGGAAGGCTTAGCGTGTAAATCCGCCCTTTTGCAAGAGGAACCCCCATCCGGGCGCAAGCCTTGCACGCGTACTTGTTTGAGTTGCTGCCCGAAGGTAGTTTTGCCGGATGCTCAAACCCGTGACGCTTCCCGATTATTATCAGCACCACCTCCAGGGACTGCCCGCCCCGCGCCCGCCAGCTAGTGGGCAGGTCAACGTCTTTCGGCTGGAGGAAGTACGGATTCCCGGCGCGCCACCGGTACCGTATAGCCGCCGGGATTTTTATAAGATTACCCTGACCCGCGGCCACCACCTCTACCATTACGCCGATAAAAGCGTGGAGGTGGAGGGGCCGGCGCTGCTGTTTTTCAATCCCCAGGTGCCGTACAGCTGCCAGGCGCTGTCAGAGCAGGCGACGGGCTTCTACTGCTTCTTCCACGAGGAGTTCTTCCGCAAGCAGGGCAGCCCGGGCTTGCTGGAACAGGCGCTGTTCAAGCCCGGCGGCCACCCGATTTACGTCCTCACGGCTGGCCAAGACGCGGAAGTGAGCGCCTTATTTGAGAGGATGCTAGCCGAAATCAGTTCGGACTATCCGCTGAAATACGACCTGCTGCGCCACTACGCGGCCGAGCTGATTCATTATGCGCTGAAGCTGCAACCCACTGATAACCTGTATCCGCACCCTGATGCCAAAGCCCGGCTGACTGGCCTATTCCTCGAACTACTCGAGCGGCAGTTTCCCATTGATTCCCCCCAGCATCGGTTTACCCTGCGCTCGGCCAGCGACGTTGCGCAGCAACTGGCCGTGCACGTCAATTACCTCAACCGCTGCGTACGCGAGACGACGGGCAAAACGACCTCCGCCCACCTCGCCGAGCGCCTGGCCGGCGAAGCCCGCGCCCTGCTGCGGCACACGGACTGGAACGTGGCCGAAATCGGCTACAGCCTGGGTTTCGACGAGCCAGCCCATTTCAACCACTTTTTCAAGAAACAGACCGGCCTCGCTCCCTCGGCCGTGCGGCAGAGTTGAATTGAGCAAGCATTGGTTTGAATAGAGCAAGTTTTTTCTAGGGGGGTAGCGCACCTTTGTGGCCGTTGAGCGAGCACGTCGTTCTACTACTCATAAATGTCTATTAACGGAAAAATTGCCATGAAAATTTTGATGGTTATCACCTCGCACGACCAACTCGGGGACACCGGTGAAAAGACAGGCTACTGGCTCGAAGAGGTCGCAGCGGCCTATAATCGGTTTAAGGATGCCGGCGTCGAGTTGGTGCTGGCATCTCCCAAAGGCGGGGAGCCCCCGCTCGACCCGATGAGCACCAAGCCAGACTACCTGACCGACGACACGCGGCGCTTTGCCGCCGATGCCGCCGCCCAGGCCCAGCTTGCCACCACGGTTCGCCTTGATAGTGTACAGCAGGACGACTTCGCGACAGTGTTCTACCCCGGCGGTCACGGCCCCATGTGGGATTTGGCCGAGGACCAGCACTCCATCCAACTGATTGAGGCGTTTTTAGCAGCCGGTAAGCCGGTGGCCCTCGTCTGCCACGCCCCCGCTGCGCTCCGCCACGTGCGGAAGCCCGACGGTTCGCCGCTGGTCGCGGGCAAGCAGGTTACCGGCTTCAGCAACACCGAAGAAGCGGCGGCGAAGCGCGTCGCGGCGGTGCCGTTTCTATTAGAGGACGAATTGCAAGCCAAGGGCGGTATCTACTCGCGGGCGGCGGACTCAGCGCCCTATTTCGTTACCGACGGGCTACTGCTCACCGGGCAAAACCCGGCTTCGTCGGGCCCGGCCGCCGAAGCGCTCCTTCAGTTGCTACAGGCGGTCTCGGCATAAGCACGTGCGCGACGCTGATTCAGCGTTTGGCATTGCCAATGGTCAAGACATTTTGACGTTCCTTCTCTTGTCTTGTCCTAAAATGAGTTGACCATCAATCCCCCGCAGATGGAACACTTATTTCTGTTACGCAAGCAGGCGTGACCTGTACCCAAATACTAAGCCGCTTGAAAGTAGAGCATCAGGCGTTCTGAAGCTCGACAGTAAGGGCGATAGCCATCACTTCGTCGGGCGTTAAATTCTGTAACGAGCTGTGCGGTCGGAAGCCATTGTATTCTTGTCGCCAGTGCTCAATCTTCTCCTGCGCGTCCGTCAGCGACAGGAACCAGTGTGTATTTAAGCACTCGTCGCGGAAGCTGCCATTAAACGATTCAATGTACGGATTATCTGTTGGTTTGCCTGGTCGGGAGAAGTCGAGCGTGACCTGCTGGTCATAGGCCCAGCGGTCTAACGCCTTGCTGATGAACTCGCTGCCATTATCGACCTGAATGCGGGCAGGCACCACGCCAAGCTCCTGTTGCAGGCGGGTCATGACGGCCACCACGTCTTCGCCTTTGAGCGACTGCCCGACGTGAATAGCCAGGCACTGGCGACTAAAATTATCGACTATTGTTAAGGCCCGGATTTTAGGGTGTTGCTAAACAAATAGGGCAAAACCTCCGACTTGGAGGTTTTGCCCTATTTGTTTAGCAACACCCCGAGAACTACTTACCGTCTTGTAGGCTTTACTTGCACTCCACCCGGCCGAGGGGGGTAGGCGACTGCGCCAACGCGGCCTGCGCGGCGGCCCAACTAGTATCGCCGGGGTAGAGCGTACTGCGCAGGTAGGCCCACGTCAGCCGCTGCACGACTCCCACGCGCTCGGGGCTTTCGTCGGTGGTTTCGGCCACGTCGTAGCCCGAAACCCCGCCTAGCCCGTGGCCGGCTTCAAAAAGCGTGAGCAGGCACTTGGGGCCGGAACTCAGGCGGTACGGGTCGGCAAACCACTCGGGGCCGCGCACCGTCAGGTGCCGGGCGTGGTCCTGGTCGCCCAGCACCACGAGGGCCGGCGTCGTCATGTCGGCAAAGCTCGGCTGCGTGAAGAACGCATACTGCTGCGCCGCCTGGGCCGTGAGCGAAGCCCCACCGGCGCCGGGCGTGGCCAGCAGCACCCCGGCCTTGATGCGGGCGTCGCGCAGGTTTACTTCCGCGCCGTTTTGGGGGTCTGTCAGCCGCATTCCGAGCAGCATACTGGCGGTGTGCCCGCCCATCGAATGCCCGGCCACGGCCACCCGGCTGCGGTCCAGGCGACCCGCTAGGCCGGGCACGGCGGCTTCGACTAGGTCCAGCTGGTCGAGGATGCGCGTCATGTCCGCCACGCGCGAGCGCCAGAACAGGGGCGCGTCAGGGCCGTCGAGTTGGAGCGTGCGGGAGCTGAGGTGAGTGGGTTGCAGCACCACGAAGCCGTGCGCGGCCCAGAAATTGGCTAGCGGGGCGTAGCCGTTCAAGGACGAGAGATTGTTGGACCCGCCGTGGCCGTGCGAGAGCAAAATAAGCGGCAGGTCGGTGCCCGTGATGGGAGCGGAAACCCGGAGCTGCAACTCGACGGCGCGGCCGGGGGCGGGCAGCACCACCGGGCTGACCGACACCACGGGCGTGGGCACGCTAATGGGTAGCAGCTCGGCTTGGTTGAAGGGCTTACTCATAGAATAAATCGATTAACAAGCATACCTGACCCGTTAGCCACCCGCTTAGCGCAGAGATAACTGGTCAACTAATAACGGCGCAGCCTTGGGCGCGCAAAGCGGGCAGCCCGTTGGATAGCGAACTGCCCGCCTGGTCGTGCTGCTACTTGCACGTTACCTGCCCTAGTGGGCTGGGCGCCTCCGCCAGGGTGGCCTGCGCCGCGGCCCAGCTTTGGTCGCCGGGGTTGAAGGCGCTTTGCAGGTAGGCCCAGGTGAGCTGCTGCACGGCGGCCACGCGCTCGGGATGCTCATCGGTGGTTTCGGTGACGAGGTAGCCGGAGATGCCGCCCAGCAGATGCTCGGCGCCGAACAGCGTGAGCAGGCAATCGTGGGCGCTGGCCGGGCTCCGGGTGTAGGCATCGGTGAACCAGTCGGGCCCGCGAAAGCTCAGGGGTGATTGGTCGTGGTCGCCGGCCACCACCAGGGCCGGCGTCGTCATTTCGGCGAAGCTGGGGCTCATGAAGGGGAACAGCTGGGCCGCGAAGGGTTGCAGGTTGGCCCCGCCCTCGCCGGTAGCCGACAGCAGCACGCCCACCTGGATGCGCGGGTCGGCCAGGCTTTCGCCGGGCTGGCCGTCGGCCCCGAGCACGCGCGCGCCCAGCAGCATTCCCGCGGTTTGGGCGCCGTAGGAGTGGCCCACGGCCGCGACGCGGCGCCGGTCGAGGCGGCCCGCCAGGCCCGGCACGGCGGCTTCGAGCTGGTCGAGGTGGTCGAGCACGCTTTTCATATCCAGCACGCGCTGCCGCCAGATGGTGGGCTGCCGGGGGTCGTCGGGGGCCAGGGCCAGCGTGCGCGAGTCGAGGAAGGTGGGCTGCAACACCGCGAAGCCCCGCGCCGCCCAATACTGCACCAGCGGGGCGTAGCCGTCCAAGGACGAGCCGAAGCCGTGGGCGAAGACGATAAGCGGTAGTTGGCTACCGGTGACGGGCGCCGAGATGCGCACCTGTAGGTCGGCGCCCCGGCCGGGCGCGGCCAGCACCACGGGGCCGACGGATACGACCGGCGCGGGGGGTAGTTGGGTGGAGGAGTTGCTCATAAAATAGCGGTTAGAACTTGGCGTTGCCCGGCTCCCTAGTGGGCCGCGACAGCAGCAAAGGTCCGCAACCGATGAGCCGGGCTACTTACCCAAATTCCAGTTTGTATACCACAAATTGTAGCCGGGCTGCCCGTACTGGAGCTGCCCGCCGGCCCTGGCCAGCTAACCCCAGGCGGGGCCACGTGGTTTAAGTACTTTCCTGCTTCGCTTACGCATGACTTCCCGCCCCGCTCCCTTTACCGTATTGGCCACTGCCGCCGACTTTGCCCGGCACTACGGCTTTGCGCCGCCCACCCACCCACTGCTGGCGGTGGTAGACCTGGCCCACTACCCGCGGCCTACCCTGCCCGCCCGGCCGGTGCTGCGCCAGCTCTACGCCCTGGTGTTGAAGCGGCACTTCCACGAGCAGCTAACCTACGGGCAGCAGCACTACGACTATAGGCAGGGCGAGTTGAGCGGCTTTGCGCCGGGCCAGCCCGTGCAGCTTTGCCCGGCCCCGGCCGCCGCGCCCGCGCCCAGCCCGCCGCAGGGCTGGATGGTCGTGTTCTCCCCCGATTTACTGCCTCATCATCCGGCGGGCCCGTTTCCGGGCAACTACCCCTTCTTTGCCTACCGCGTGCAACAAGCCCTGGCCCTGTCGGCGGCCGACGAGCAGTTGCTCGGCCACGCCGTGGCGGGCTTGCAGCTGGCCAGCGCGCCGCCGGCCGACGCCTTCAGCCGGGAGCTGCTGCGCGCCCAGCTCGATGTGCTCTTGCAGGTGGCCAACCGGGTGTACCACCGGCAGTTTCCGCTACCCCCGGCGGGTGGCCCCGACCTGCTGAGCCGCTTCGAATCTCAGCTGACCGCCTACCTGGCCAGTACCGCCGAGCAGCCCCTGCCCACGGTGCAGCAGTTTGCCGAGGTTCTGCACGTGTCGCCCGCGCACCTGGGCAACGTGCTGCGCACCCACACCGGGCTTAATGCCCAAGAGCATCTGCACGCGGCGCTGCTGGAAAAAGCCAAGCAGCAGCTGCTAGGCACGGCCCACAGCATCCGCGAAGTGGCTTTCTCGCTCGGCTTCGAGAACCCTTCCTACTTCACCCGCCTGTTTAAGCAGAAGACGGGTCTCACACCCGCCACGTTCCGGCAGGCCGCCTGGCCGCTGCAACCAGCCTAGGGTATTGTTAAACGTTGTAACTCTTTCTGTATCAAACAAATGAATGCATTCTAAGGCACTGTGTAGGATAGCTAGAAACGCTAATGCGAGCAGGAAATTTTTGTAGTTAGGTAGTTCATGGGGTGTTGTTAAACAAATAGGGCAAAACCTTCGACTCGGAGGTTTTACCCTATTTGTTTAACAACACCCCAAGTAGGGCGATTGAGTTTTGTACCAAACTTTCGGCCGACCCCATGAATCAGCGAACCGTCTTTAATATTGACCAAGCCAGCCGGGCCTATTTCCGTCTTGTCGCTGAGCAGGTGCCCACCGCAGCCGAGCTAACCGGCTGGTTAGCTAAGCTGGCCTCAGTAAACATTAGCCTCGCAGAGTGCGAAAGGTTGCGCTCGTTGGGGCCAGTGGCCAACTGGTCGGCCGAGCCTTATTACATCTCGTTCCGCGGTTACGTGGCGGAAAATCGTTGTCTGGAGATGGTACACTACCTAGCGGAGCACCTGAGCGCGGCGGATTTTGCAGCGTGGGTTGATTTCCACACCACCGAGGATGGTGAGCCCAGCGAAGTGCTGCGCGTCCTGTCACGCCGGCCAGGGCAATCCAATGCAAGGTGAGGCAGCGAACCAGAGAAATAATGTAGCCGGCTAAAAGTTTGGCCTAGAATTCAATCGGTGACCTCTAAAAAGCCCTCTTCTTAGATTATGCCTCAAGAACCCCCGCTCCCCCTCTTACTGGATGCAGCAGACTTCACGGCTGCCTATGGTCAGCTTTTTATGCTGATTGATGAGCGGCCTTTGAACATGCCGCGCCTACAAGCTTTGTGGGCCGCAATGGATGACTACGTGGTCCGCTGCCCTTGCCCCACCTGGCCGCTGGCAATTGTGGCCGCCGACGGGACGCGCAACTCCATTACTTCTCCCTCGCAGTTGCTTTTGATGATGTCGTTAGATGTTTTGCCTCAAAACTGAAGGATGGTGAACTCCTGAAAAGAGTATCATTATACTTGGAAAATCAAATATTTATCAAGCCTCTACCGCAACCCAACAATTTTCAGGAATAATCCCCCAGGATTGCGGTCAGCTTTAATTTTATCGGTCTTGAGCTTATAAGTGAAGCTAAACAGCTCCGCGAGCTTCTTAGGGTCCGAAAGTATCCAATCAATCAGCTTCGGGTCTTTAATCTCTAATTTCTCTAGGTGTTGGCGAGCCATCTGCACCTTGGCATCATCCGCAGGCACATCGAAGGGGATGAGGAGCTGCTTCGGCACCTGGCTGTTGACATAGAACTTTACCCGGTCGTAGGCACGGCCCTTTTTCAATAGCTCAAAACTGACGTTAAGGTCGGTGCGCTCATTGATTTGAGACGTAGCTACTTTCAGTACGTCCCGTTGAAGAGTTGATATTTGGGTGTACTGCTCCGGCTCCTTACCCTTTGGGTCTTTCAAGTTAAGCATATACTTAAACTCGTCTATCGTGTAAGTCTTGGTTTCGCCTACGTCCTTCCACTGCGAAGCCAGTTGATAGATGCGTTTCGCAAATTTGCTGGTCAGGGAGAGAGCCGCTTGCAGCCGATAGCTAGTGAAATTGCTTTTCAAGTCGATGAGATAGGGCCTCATCTTTTCGGATATCTCTAGTTCAATGATTCCCCTACCCTTCAGGTACTCAGCCGAAGCAAGCAAGCTCACTTGGAGCAGCTTTGTCTTGTCCTCAATGTGGTAAATCCGGGTGTTCAACTGTTCAGTGGATTCCAACAGCTGCTTGTAATTCCATTGGCGGCCAGTCAGCATCTCCAATTCCTGAACCCGAATTTGATACATAGTACCAGGCTTGTCCTGGCCGGTAAGCTTGGAGAGCATAGCAAACACTATATCCATCTCACAGGCGCTCATCTCATAACGGGCCGTGGTGATGGCGTTATGTTGTCGTACCTGAATAACCGCAGGGGCGGCCGTAGCTGTTGGACTGAGGGTAGGAGTAGTAGACATAGCGTGAGGGTATTTGAGCGTCCCCAAATCTACAGCTAAAATCTCATCTAAGAGCCTCTTTGTAATGACCTCTTAGTTGGCTTATAAAACCTCTTAGTTAAACTTATAAAACCTCTTAGTTGGCTTATAAAACCTCTTAGTTGGCTTATAAAACCTCTTAGTTGGCTTATAAAACCTCTTACTAAGTCGTGTTAAATAATTGGTACATAAATAGTTACGACGCCCTGCAAATACCCCAAATACCTAAAATAACACAAACTTGTTGCTAAGTCGGTTTTTAGAGGCTTGTTTTATACTATATATGATATTGAAAAGAAAAAAACAACAAAAAGGAAGGGTCTGTTATGGCGTAAAATGGGATTGCACTTTTTAAAGATTTAATTACCTTTTTCTACTATTGACTACTCCCCTACCCTACTGCCTGAGTTACTACCGCAACTAAGCTTAAGTAGCAGCAAATGAAAGTGGGCGAATTTGACTAACAAACCGGGCTAGAAGACACACGCAGCTACCTAGGCGAATTATCTACACCGCGACGTGCGCGCCTCGCTGAGAGGCTGATTTAACCACGAACTAGCTATACCGGCACACCAAGTAGTAGGTTCACGTCTCGCGCAGCCAGCAGTTCCACCGGGGCCAGCTTCACCGCACTCGGGTACGCCAGCATCCACAGCAGCAGCATAGCGGCCGAGCGCAACGACTCTACTGCGCTGTCAAACCCAGCGGTAGCTACCAGAGGCCGCAGGTAGTCCTTGTAGCGGCCAGGGGCAGCACAGCATGTTTTCGTGCGGCGCCACCCAGTGCTGGGCCTAGTGTTGCTGTACCAAGGCCAAGCGCACACCCCCACCTGCTGCAACTCATTCTGCACCCGGTAAGCCGGCAGGCCCAAAGGCGGGGCATAGAGGTAGAACGCAGCAAGGGGCTTGTGGTGCGAAAGCAGGCGGATAGAAGTCAGCATACGAAGGGGGCAGTGGGGAAAAAAGCGGAGAAATAAGCAGGAAATAAATGCATAACGCGCAACAAAAAATGTATGTTTTGCGTTTAATAGGTATAAGCAACACACAAGAAAACAAGCCTTTAGCTATGCTTTACGATGCTTGCGAATTAGCCCCCGGCGAGGTGCCAGCCGACCGCTATGACCCCGCCGACGAGCATACCGCAGCAGCCGCTACAGTAACGGCCGCCGAGCTGGCCGCATGGGAAGCTGACCCGTGGTTTTAACCTGTTTTTCTTTTCTCACCTACCCAAACTCACTCATCATGCAGACCGCCCAAACCTTCCGCCCCGCTCGCCGCATCCCCGCTGACCGGCTCACTAAATTCCGCGCCGCCCATACGGCCAAGAAAGCTGCCAAGGCTGCCGAGGCCCAGGCCCGCGAGGACGCCGCCCAGCAGCTCATCAACCCAACCGAAGAATTTGCTCCTGCCCCCCGGCTTACGGCTTTGCCTGGTGGCCTGTACTGGTCGGCCCCGGTCGCCGTGCCCCCCATCGGCGCCACGGTCACGGTGCAGCACGGCGGGCACCCCGAAATGGTGAGGGTGACAGCCTACTGCCACGCAGCCGGTTTTCTCGGCTTAGTAACCGAGCCACAGCAGCCGGTGCCGACGAAGCGCACCAGCCGCCATCCTCACCCCCGCGCTCATTGTGTATTCGGCAGCCAACTAGCCCAGGTTGCCTAACGCCGGCAGCAGGGGCCGGCTAATTCCCGGCCCTTCAATCGGTGATTTACAATCTACTAATTACAATCGCTGCTTTACAATCTATCTTTTCCAATTGTAAACCATGGTTCATCACTTGCCCCGCGACCTCAGCCGCACCGAGCTAGCGCACCGTGGTTCCCCCAGCTCCCGCTTCGGATGGGCCTACGCGCACAAAAGCCTGACGTGGCATGACGTTGACGCTTATGGGATGACGGCGTGCGGTCACCGATTCCGTTCCCGACTGGCTACGTGGTGCCCGTTGGGGATGCTCCCACTGGTTGATGAGCGGTGCCGGCGTTGTGAGGCCCGCCGCGAGGCCGCCGCCGAGCAGGCCCGCATCAGATATGCCACCCGCCACCAACTCAGCTTTGACTTCTAGGCCCCGCCCGTTGCCAAGCTTTTTAGCCAATCTGATAAGTACGATCTGTATTTCTCAATTATTGAAATACAATTATAAGTCAGACCTTTTTCCCCAACTGCCCCTTCTCCATCGTTCCAATTCAGTGTGCAATCGTATTGCAACAATCTGTAATACGCAATCTGCAAAAACAAATCTTATTTTTACAATTGCATTCTTACAATTGCAAAATAGCTCGTAATTTAGTCTTCTCAACCTTCAACCCCCCTTCACATGGCCCAGCAAAGCATCCTCCTAGACCGCTCCGACAAGTGGGACGCCATTTGCTTTCCCGTTGAATCCGTGCAGCTCCAGACGCTGCTACCCCCCGATGTGCAACTCTTGCCGGCTGACCGCCAGTTGGCCATTATGGGCGAAATGACGCCAGGCACGAAAAGTATTTTCGCGTTGCAGAGCACGGATTACAGCCTCGTTCCGAACGACCTCATCCGCCGCCTGGCCGAGCGGGTGTTTCCCCAGCACAAGCTGGATGTGCGCTACACCGACCGGGGCGAGTTCAGCATGAACCTCATCTTGCCCCAGGGAATCACCATTTCCACCCAAAAAGGGCTCAAGGATGAGCTGTACCGGACGATGATTATCAATAACTCCTACACCGGCAAAACGCCGTTCACGCTGCAAGGCACGTCATTGAAAGAGTACACGCAGAACACCACGGAGCTAAAGATGCGGGTGAGCTACTACCGCAAGGTTTGCCAAAACGGGCTGATGGGATGGGCGGATGACTACCTGACACTGGACGAGTACCTGAGCTGGTTGGCGAACGGCAAGCCCAAAAAGTACAAGGATGCCCGGCGAGTAACGGCCCCGGCGCTGGTGGAGGTAAACCACCAGGTCGGCGACTTGGAATCAGAACTTTTGGTGCAGAAGAAGTACCTGCACCGAGGGCTTAACATTGAAGCATTCGAGCAAGACTTGCAGAAAGTCTTTGAAGCATTCAACGGCCAAGCCAGCTCCCTGACGCCCGACGTGTACCGGCAGCTCGCGCAGGTGCCCGCCCCCCCGGACCGGAAGAAGCTGATTGGCGAGGTGGGCTTGCCCAAGATGCTGGCCCGCACGGCACTCGAACGGCTGGAAAAGGAGGAACGGGCGTTGGAGACGCCGGCAAACCTGTGGCTGGTGTACAATGCCGTGAACTATGCCCTTTTCAATAGCCGCAGCTCGCTCACCATCAACGACCGCTACCGCACGGACGAAACGGCCTTTCACCACCTGGCGGCCTTATCGGCTTAGGAGCGCCGCTCATTAGCTCCCTCCTACCCCCGCATTAGCCGGAGCCCAGTACCTGATGTCAGGCGCTGGGCTCTTTTTTTGGAGGTAATGCGACTACTCTGCTCCTACTTGCGTTATATTCGTGTACTAGTTCCTCTCCGCCATGACTTCCCCGGTAACCGACTTTCTTGCCCAGCTGACGACGCCGGACTTTCAGAGCGCCATCCGGGAACAGCTGCGCGCCGAGGCCGCCGCGGCGAACACCTTTCTTTCTTACCGGGACGCGCAGGATCGCTACCTGCACGAATACCCCGCGACAGGCGAGGTATACGAGGTTTCCCTGACTCAGCCCCGCACGCGCCGGCTGCTGGTTGAGGCCGTGGCCGTGGGGGCTTAATGAAGTGAACCGCGCTCAGTGGAGGAGCAACCCATCCTTTACGTATTCGCGGGTCCCAACGGAGCCGGCAAGAGCACGCTATTCAACGCAATGGCCGCTCGGACGCCCGCCGTGGAACAGGTGAACGGCGACGTACTAAAGCAACAAAACCCCCAGCTGAGCGGCTTCGACGTGGAAGCCCTAACGGCCAACCGCATCAAGGAGCTACGGGATAAAAAAGAGACGTTTTCGGTCGAGAGCAATTTGGCGCAGGCCAACGACTACAAGCTGGTTCACGGCGCGAAGGCCGTGGGTTACCGGGTTGAGCTGGTGTACGTGGGTCTGGAATCAGTGCAGGAGTGCCAGGACCGGGTACAGAGCCGAGTAGCCAAAGGTGGGCATGATGTGCCCCCTGCCATCATCGAGCAGCGGTATCATCAATCCTTGTCCCTGCTAAAGCAGAATTATAAAGCGTTTGACCGTATTGAGCTGGTTGATAACACGAGCCGGCCCTTTCAACCAGGGGCGCTTATTGAGCAGGGCCGGGTAGCCCCCTTGCCGGCACCGCCGGCCGAGTGGGTGAAGGGGGTAGTAACCCACATCCAGCGCCTGGAACGCATCAATCAGCTGCTGACCCAGCCCGCCGCCGAGGTGCAGCAAGCCACCATCCGGGTAACGGAGGTGGTGCCGGCCGCCGGTGCCAGGGGCCAGGCCGAAGCTGTACAAGCCGCCGTGCGCATGAGCGGAGCCCAGGTAAGCGAAGTGCAACCCGCCGCTGCATTGGCCGAGAACCAGCGGGTTAGTTATCTGGCGGTGCAATACAGCTTGCAAAGCCCGGACCTGGAGCGCATCAGCACGACGCTGGACGCGGTGCGTCAGCAACCCGGCAGTGAGGTATTGGAAAGCGTGAAGGACCAGCAGCAGCGCCAGGCGCCAGGGCAGGCGCGGCAGGTCAACCCAGGCCGTTCGGTCGGACGTAGCCCGGACCAGCAGCAGGAACTTTGAGCGAGGGCCAAGGACGCATAAGGACAGCCCCGCGAGGAGCTGCCCTTGTTTAGCGCCGTAGCGCCAGAAAGGAGAAGCCAGGTGCCGGCGACCAAGCCGATGGCTTATCCCTAACCAGTGCGGCAAACTATGCTACTTACCATCCGCTTGTTTAGCGGGCAGCTTCCCCTGCTTGCGAAGCTGCGCCTCGTAGGCGCGATGAGCCGCGACCAGGTACGCCTTAATGTTAGCGGGTGAATCTTCGCCTTTCGGCAGCAGCACCAGAGCCAGCCGGATATCATTCCATACCGATTCAGGAATCTTTACTGACCGTTCCGGCTCCATAAGTACCGCGTCTGGTGGAGCGGGCTTACGACCCCGACGACGCCCCGCAGTTGGGGCAGTAATCCGAGCCACGGGCACCGGAGCATCAGCCGCGGCCACTGCCGGAGCAGAAGCCGGCGTTGGTTCGGCGGCAGTTTGTGGTGCCGGGGAAGGGTCGGGCGTTTTGTTCAGGGCGGGGGCCGGTGCGGGAGTTGCCGCCACCGGCTCAGGAGCCGTGACGGGAGCCGGCGTTGGCTCAGCGGAAGCAGGAGCTTCTAGCGGAGCCGGGGCAGCGTCTGTACTCAGGGTCGTAGCCCCGGCTGTTTTCAATTGCTCCCCCCCCATTCCTGCTCGTGCCTGGTCCCGCCGTTCGGGAGATACTTGAATACGGTCACGCCGGGACGGTATTTTAGCTTTTTCGATAGCCATTGGTTATTCAGATTGGGAAGTGGAAGTACCGGCCGACGTGCTGAGCTGAGCAGATGCCGCAGCTCCTTTGCGCTTGGGAAGGTCCAGGCGTTCTACCAGTTCCTCACAGACGCGGCGTATTTCGGCGTCCGTATCCTTATTGCCGCCCGCGTGGTTGCGGTAGGTCGGGTTGAGCAAGCTATACAGGGTCGAGGCGCGCTTGTAAGCCGTGCGCTCCCCCAGGTAGGAATCAAAGCGCGAGAGGCCCAGCCCGTCGATGTAGTCGTCCATATCCTTTTCTTCGCGCCGGCCCGCTACGCGCTTGGTCGGTAGGCCGAAGTATTGGAAATCCAACTCGGCCTCATCAGCGGATTGCTTGATGGCTTCGAGGATGCCCATGAATTCGGCCGTAGATGAGCGGTCCAGGTAATCCGACACCAGAGGCACTATTACCGCGTCGCAGGCTGTGAGGGCGTTGAAAACGTCGTCCCCATCCGCCCGGCCGGGTACGTCGATGATGATGAGGTCATAATCCTGATTCGCGGGATTGTCGATGAAGTCGAAAATCTTATCCAGAGCCAGGGGGAACACATCATAGGGGTACTTCGCGGCTGGGTCGGTTTTCTGAAGGTTGGCCAGGTTGTGCGCGTCCAGCTGGTTCCGCGTCTTGACGATGCTTTGCTGATAGTCGCAGTCCAGAACGGCGATACGCAAGCCGTACTCGGTGGCCAGGGGCGCAGTCAGCACAAGCAGGAGAGTTGATTTACCGGAGCCACCTTTTTGGGTGGCAAAGCTGATGATTTTCGGCATTAGGTTTACTGGTTAGGGTTTGGATAATGACTCTTGGTGGTCAGCTAGGGGAATTGCCAAATATACTTGAAAAGTGGTGAAGTAGCTGTGTAGCGAGGTAGTGAAGTAGCTATGAAGTGAAGTAGCGAGGTAGCGAATTAAATAAAGATTGATGAAGTGTGAGATAGTAAAGTGGTGAAGTAGCGAGTTAATTAAAGCCATGTTGGTTAATTAATAGGGAAGTAGTGAGGTAGCGAGGTGGTGAATTAATGACTAAGTTATATCTTGTAAAGTAGCGAGGTAGTGAGGTAGCGGAGTAGCGATTTGAAATGTAAAATTAATTTAAATATGGGTAGCGAAGTAGCCAGGTGGTGAAGTAGCGAACTAACAGGTTGATATACCTCAAGCGTTATTGTTATAAAGTGGTGAGATAGCGAAGTAGCGAGGTAGTGGAACAATGATAATTTAGTGGCTACTCGTAACATGAGTAAGTGAACCGCTTTGTGATTAAGGTAGCGAAGTAGCGAAGTGGTGAGTAATTATAATTAGGTCCCTTCTCAGAGTAGGTAGGAGTGTAGATGGAAGGCGAGAATCAGAGCAGGCCAGCTTTTATCCCAACAGCCCCTAGCTCCTGTCAGAATCGGTAGCAGTTGAGGTTTCCTTAAGTTTTCGGGGTTGATGAGTAGGTAGTGAACTAAGAGGTTTTATAAGTCATTCGGAGACAATGGGGAGAGGTTGACCAAGCGTTGAGGCACTATCTCCAACTGGTAGCTTAGCAGTAGTTTTAGTGATAGTTCTAGTAGTAGTTTTAGCTGGTTGCCGGAACCAGGCAAGCGATAGTCAGCAACGGCCGGGCACATGTGGACTTGCAGGTGAGTCATT
>JAABUN010003414.1_pt1 | contig 24702 bp, 25 predicted proteins | sample 5559311 | NCBI WGS metagenome assembly JAABUN01 (sample SAMN10711877, study PRJNA513370) | rock metagenome | isolation source: Antarctica rocks | place: Antarctica: Victoria Land, Siegfried Peak sud
TCCATGCGCAAGCCGATGTCACGCCGCGCCGTGATGCGCACGAGCGCGGCAGTCGCCGCCGGCGGAGCGCTCGCCATGACGATGTCTGGTCCAGCACTCTTTGGACTTCAGTCGGCGATGGCACAGGAGTTCACAAGCGACGTCGATGTCCTGAACTATGCCCTGACGCTCGAGCATCTGGAAGCGACCTTCTACCGCACAAACAATGAGAAGTACTCCGCCGCCGACTTCGGCAAGGCTGGGTTCGGCAGTGCCGTACGTGGTCGATTCGACAGTATCGAGGCCCATGAAGTCGCACACGTCGATACCCTGACCAAGGTCATCACCTCGTTGGGTGGAACACCCGTCGCAGAAGCCATGTACGACTTTGGCGTGACAGATGTGAAGAGCTATGTTGCCACCGCCCAGGTTCTCGAGAATCTCGGAACCGGCGCCTACACCGGTGCTGCCCAGTTCCTGATCGACAATGATGACTTGTTGACGGCGGCACTGACGATCCATGGTGTCGAGGCACGCCACGCGTCGTACCTCAACAACATCAACGGCCAGACACCGTTCCCGGATGCGTTCGAGACACCACTTTCCCCGGCGGATGTTCTGAAGGCGGCTACTCCACTGATTGTCAGTGGCATGCCGAATACGGGGTCCGGTTCGACTGTGGACTCGTCCCGCATGGGTGGCAGCTCCATGCTGCTGGCGGCCGCTGGTGCGGCAACTGTTGGCGCGGTTGCGCTGACCACGCTTACACGCTCGGCGGAAAAGGCCGATCGCGAGATCTAATCGGTCGTTGCCGATCATATACATGAGCGATTGAACGAACGAGACCGGGGCCGATCGATTGGCCCCGGTCTCTTTGCTGTGTGCTTGCAAGCTTCGGTGCTGTGATGGAAACATGCGAGTAGATTTCGATGGTTCGGTTGATTACCCTTTGGTCGCCCCTTCGGTCAGACCGCGGATAAAGTACCGCTGCAAGAAGACGAACAGGACCATGATCGGAACGACGGCGATGACGCCACCAGCGGCCATGATGTGGTAGAGCGTCTGGAAGCGTTTTGAATATTGGATAAGTGCGATGGTCAATGTCTGGAAGTTCTCGAGTGGTGCGAGATAGACAAGTGGTATCAGGTAGGCATTCCAGATTCCCATGAATGTCAGGAGGGTAATTGTGGCCAATGCCGGCCTGATGAGTGGAAACGCTATCCGCCAATATGCTCCCACATAGGACTCGCCGTCGATTTCCGCCGAATCGAACAAGTCCTTGGGGATCGTTGCAAAATGGCCGAGCAACAGATAGATATTGAAGACTTGAGCTCCGGCAGTCATTACCAAGATAACTGCAATCAGCGCCTTGCCATCTCCAACCAGCCCGAACGTGCGGTTCACGTAGTATGTCGGGATCACAAGCATTTCGCCTGGCACCAATAACGTCGTGAGGAGGGCAACCAGCACAAACTTGCGTCCGGGAAAATCGGAGCGGGACAAGGAATAGGCTGTCATCGATGTCGTCAAGATCGTGAAAAACATGCAGACCGCAGTGATCAGCACGGTGTTTGCAATCGCTCGCGGAATGTTTGCGGCATTCCAGATATCGGTGTAGTTGCTCCATTGGGGATCGGAAACCCAAAGCGAGAACCCAGATTTGAAAGTGCCACGTGCCGTCCGGAGGGATGTTGCCACCATCCATGCGAATGGATACAGGCAGACGGTGGCGTAGGCGATCAACAGCAAATACCTCAGCATCGCCCACAAAAGCCCGGTAAATCTGCGCTGTGGCGTGCTGGAAGATTTGGGGATGATGAGATGATCGCCGTTCAGCGATTTTGCCATCGCTTATTTTCGCTCCTGCAGGCGATTAATCCATTGCTGGGCGAGGACCATCGCGAAGATGATGACACCAAGGCCTATGGCAATCGCCGATCCATATCCTACCTGAGGGATTGTTTGGGCGCCTGAAAGGCCACCGCCGCCAAACGAGGTATAGCGGAACATGTAAAGCACCATCGTGGTGGTGCTGAAACCTGGCCCCCCGCCGGTCATGACCGCGAAATAATCGAATACTTTCAGCGAACCCGCGAGCGACAGCGTAATGATGACTGCGGTCAGCGGCCGGATCGCTGGTAAGGTGATTCCAAAAAAACGATCCTTCGCCCCAGCCCCATCAACCTTCGCCGCGTCGTATAGATCGCGCGGAACAGTTTGCAGGGCTGCCAGAAAGAACACCATGTTCATGCCAAGATCATGCCACACCGCGACCCCGGTCACCGTCCAGAACGCAGTGGACCGATCTCCGAGAAAAGCAATCGGTCGCTCGAGAACACCTATCTGAAGCAGGATCTTGTTGAATGCGCCACCTTGTGGCGAGAAGAAAAACGTGAACGCCAGCGACACGACTGCGATACTTGTCACGACCGGCAAGAATCCGATCGTTCGAAAGATCGTGGTTGCGCGCAGCCCGGAGTTCAAGGCGAGCGCGAGCAGCAACGCGAGAGGTAATTCAACGAGGATTTTGATAACGGAGTAGAGAAGGGTATTGCGGACCGCATCCCACCAGAACGAATCGTTCATTAGCGTGCGGTAATTTTCCAGCCCAATGTATTTCGCGTCGAAAACGCTCGTCAAGCCGTTCCAGCTGAGCATTGATGTATAGAGCACGAAGCCGATCGGAAAGACCATAAAGACGAAGAAGAGCACCATGGTCGGTGCGCACATCAGATAGGCGGCCCGGTGTTGCCGCAAAGAATTCCTCCGCTTTGAGGTCGCGATGGCGAGCCCCGCCGGGCTATCAGGCTGCGGCTGCGTACCGGGAATGACCGTCTGAGCCATGGCGGATGGTCCTGGTGTAGGGGTGAACGTATCAATTTACCGGTAGCGATGGCGGGAGGGCGCCGGGAGGAGACGGTCGTATCCGCTCCCGGCGCCCTGTGCTACACACTACGCGCCCGGATTCCAGGTCATGGGGTCGAAGCCGGGAATGACGTAATCCTTGGCCACGATCAGGCCGTCGGCAACGGCCTTCTGCATCGTCGTGTTGTAGGTTTCGGTGATCGATGCCAGTTTGGCGTCCGCCGTACTGCCGCCATCGTCCAGAATCTCCTGCACCACCGTCACAAAATCCGGAGTGATGGTCGGAAGTTCAGGCTCCGGTGCATTGATGACATCGTTTTTGGTTGGCGCAAGCGCCTTGACGCCGCGCACCTCCGAGTTTCCGGTATTCGCCGCGGCGACGCCCATTACTCCCATACCGCGTTCGTACATTGCGGTCATGGTTTCGAGGGAGTACATGAATTTGAGGACTTCCCAGGCAGCATCCTTGTTGGTGCTGGCCGCACTGATCGTGTAACGGTCGCCAATGCCCTGCGTGATTCGCCCTGCGATACCGGCATCCGGCAGGGGAAGCTCGGCTGTTTCCCAATCCTCGGTGGATTTGAACTGATCGTTGAAGACACCGGGGTTCCAGGATCCTCCAATGATCATCCCTGCGCTCCCGAACGAGAATTGCTGACGCGCGTCGTCATCGGTCATAGTGTGAGGTCCGGGGAAGAGGCCGCCTGCCTTTTGCATGTCCACGAAGAGCTGAATCGCCTGCTTTATCCCGTCCTGGTTGTAGTTGTATTCGCCCTTGGCGTAGTCGAACGTGTAAGCGCCGGATCCCTGGGCGAGGTTTGTGACATTCATGCCCCACACCCAGGTGTACTTGTCGCCGAGAATAAGACCATAGATGCTGTCCTTGCCCAATTTGTCACTGATCTGATTGCTGGAAGCAACGAGATCAGTCCATGTTTTGGGAGGGCTTTCCGGATCGAGCCCGGCGTTGGCGAAGATTGTCTTATTCCAGTACAGGCGCATGGTCTGGGCATACATCGGCAAACCGTAGGTTTTCCCGCCCCAAATACCTCGATTCTGCACGAACGCGCCCGGCAGGAACGACTCTTTCAACCCGGCCACACTGGCGAGATAGTCATCCATCGGCTCGGCCCAGCCGGCTTCGACTTGCTGGCGTGGTTGGTTCATGTTGAAGATATCAGGCGGAGTTCCGGATTCGAATGCGAGCTTGAGCTGATCGGGATATTCATCGGCGAAGATTTTCAGGTCGACCTTGATGCCACTTTCCTTGGACCATGCATCGAACAATTCCCGCTTGACAGCTTCGTCGTGGCGCTGGTTAGACATCCATGTCACGGTTTTCGACTGAGCGGCTGCCTGCCGAATGCTGATGACCGGCATACCGGCGAACGACAGGCCCAGTGTGGTCGCCGCAGCGCCCAACGCCAAGGATCGGCGGTTTATGCGCCGCTGAAAAGCTGAACTCATTGCGGAAACCTTCCCCGATGGATACGGAATATTCGGTAACCCCTGATGGCAACGGTGCCCCAGAGGCTACCCGCGTTCCTCAGCGATCGCGCGCACCCAATGCAGATTCATGAAATACTTGATGCAGTCATCCTATGGCATGGATCGGAGCCTGTCAACGCGGGAAAGATAGTGTTTCGACCCTGCAGACATTGAAATGAGGAATGACTGTTACGTGGCCACGCGTTCTGGGACCTTCAGTTGTCCTCATTCCGGGCAATACGAAGGTGGAAGCTGGCCGCTGGGAAGGAAACCTCGACCAAGGCGACGTTCAGTTTCGCCAGCTCACGTGCGAGCATGACAGCGCTGGATAAGGTCGCATTGGTAGACGATGATGGCTGATCGAGATTCCTGTTCACTGACGCCTGAGCGATCGCAGCCGGCGTGATGCCGACTGCCGATGTGGGAATACTTCGGTCGGAGGGGTTTCTCGCGAGATTCATCGCCTCCTCGACCGAGACTTGCGAGAAACGCAGGCGGTCGCCCGGTTTCTTCTGCCCGAGCAGATCGAGATCGACGCTGATGACGGTCGCGATCTTTGCATACCCACCGATCGTCGCGCGCGCAGGAAGCATGACGATCGGCTGGCCGCCGCCAGTTACCTGAATCGAGCCGGTCACGATGCCTTCCGAGATGACATCTGCACCACCGGTCGGAGCGAGAGATGGTCCGTCGAGTCGCAAGCCGAGACGATTCGATTGAGATGAAACGGTGAACTCCGCACCGAGGAAGGTCGTCCAGACCGATTCGTCGAATCGGTCCGCCTGCGGACCCCGGACAATCCGGATTTTCTGCTCCCCTGCAGAATATGAAGCGGTCGGCCCGAGGACGTCTCTGCTGGTACCGGAGCCGGATTCGGTTTCCCGTACGAGATCATCATTCGCATCGAAGATGGGCAGACGGTCGCCGACCCGAAGGGATCGCCCATGCCAGCCACCGAATCCGGCAGTCAAATCCGTGGAGCGACTTCCCATCATGATCGGCACATCGAACCCGCCGCTGACCGCAAGATAGGCACGCGCGCCGCTGCCCACTGATGCGGCGATGGCGGGATCGAACCAGAGTTCATCCCCTGCCTCAACGTCGACAGGAGTGTCGTTGGGCAGGGACGATCCATTCAAACGAGCACCGAGGTCGGCACCCGCAATCGCGATCGTGCATTGCGCGCCGATCCGTAGGCGGGGACCAATCAGCGTGATTTCCAGTGCTGCCTCGCCAGGGGGATTTCCTGTCAGGCGGTTCGCGGCAACAAGCGCATGACGATCCGCCGCCCCTCCTGGAGAAACGCCGAAACGCCCATATCCTTGGCGACCAAGATCCTGAATCGAGGTCTGCAAGCCGGGCGTGAGCACGTGGAAGACGTTATGCGGCGAGGTGACCGGTTCCGGAACAGTATCCTTCCGCATTTCCTCGGCGGCAATCTCATCGTATCGTGCGTCGCTGATCGGTTCGAAGCGCATCCTGTCGCCGGCCCGAATCAGAAACGGCTCTGTTCTTTCCGGACGAAACAGGCGCACGGGAGTCTGGCCAATGAGCGACCAGCCACCCGGTGTCGGCAGCGCATAGACACCTGTCTGACTGCCGCCGATGCCAACCGAACCAGCGGGAACCGACGTGCGGGGAGTGGCCCGACGTGGCGTTGCCAGTTCCGGCGGGAGACCGATCAGGTAACTGAATCCGGGCGCAAAACCGAGCGCACCGATCAGGTAGTGACCGCCTGCGTGACGGCGCACGACCTCATCGGTGGACAATTCGGCATGAGCCGCGACATCGTTCAGGTCGGGACCATGGATTCCTCCGTATGCGACAGGCACGACGATCTCGCGTGCCGATGCTGTTTCAATAGAAGGAAGGTCTTTGATTTCGTCCCAGAAACCGCAGATTGTCTCCGCAATGTCGAATGGGTCGGCGGCGTGGGGATCGAGCATTGCGACCAGGGTTGTGTAGGATGGCACCAGATCGATGATGCCGAGGAGAGGATGTGCATCGAGGAGTGCGACCAGTTGCCCGATGCGGCGGCTGAGATCGATGTTGATCTCGTCACCGAAGGTAAAGAGGATGCCGCTGTCGGCGAGGGGGTGAACGCGAGGTTCCCGACATAGACTAGCCATCGTAGGGACGAACGCGAATATTGGCCTGCTCGAACCGTGCGCGGATCTCGCGTGCGATCGGGAGCGCCGTTGGGGTATCGGAATGCAGGCAGATGGTGTCCGCGTGGAGCAGGAGCGGTTCTCCCGAGATCGTGTCGATGTGGCCGGTTTGAACCAGCCGGACCATGCGTTCGGCAACCGCGCCGGGATCGGTCAGCACCGCACCCGGAAGGTGACGGGCGACCAGTGATCCATCCGCGTTATAGGCACGATCCGCAAACGCTTCGCGACTGACATGCAGGCCCGCGGCTTGTCCGGCGGCTACGAGCTCGCTGCCAGACAGGGCAAAGAAGATGAGTTGCGAATCGTACCGGGCGACGGCGCGGGCGATTGCGTCGGCAAGCGAGCGATCCTTCGCCGCGAGATTGTAGAGGGCTCCATGCGCCTTGAGGTGTCGAAGGGGGACGCCCTCCGCGCGACAGAATGCAGCGACTGCGCCCAGTTGATAGAGCACATCGGCCTCAACCTCACGCGCCGTCATGGCCATGGCCCGCCGACCGAAACCCGCGAGATCGCGGAACCCCGGGTGGGCTCCCACCGCAACGCCGTACAGGCGAGCGCGGGAGACGGCCCTGGCGATCGTGATCGGATCGCCGGCGTGGAATCCGCAGGCAACGTTCGCGCTGGAGATGAGCGGAAAGAGTGCTTCGTCCACGTCCTCACCGACGTGAAATGGGCCGTACGCTTCACCCAGATCGCTGTTGAGATCGATCGTACGCGATGCATCGAGACGTTCCGACATCGGGTCAGACCTCGCGCGCGTCCGCGTCATTGACAAGAATGTCGTCATCGACGGAATCGAGCGCCGAAATCGCGTCGGGAGCGGAGAAGAGTGTGAGACCGTCTGGGCCGAGCGGTTCTTCGAGCGACGCCGGAAGGTGAATCGGATGATCGACACGGCGCGAGAGCGCGCGAATCACGACCGCAATTCCAGCGACCATGACAATCTGACGAGTAACGGTGACCATGCGACCAGAGGACTCACCCTGAGATCCACGGAGCATGTCGAGCCGAGCAGTTCGTGAGCGTGATCCGGATGCTGATACGTTTCGCATCCGCGATCGAAGGTGGGCATCGGGTTTTCCGACGAGCAGGGTTTGTTCCACTATCGCCTCTTTCTCTGCCGCTATGCAGCGATCGCGTGTTTCCACTTCCATTATGACTCACTCTCACATTCGTGGGGAGACACCCCCATTCCTTTACGAGAGTGCTTTTGGCAAGAAGCTCGCCAGCATGGAACAAGGGGACCGTTCCCGGGAGCCCTCCGATTTTATGTGTGTTCAGGACAATGGTAGACTGCAATGGTTATGTTTGCTCCCGAGTCCGTCAGTCGAATAGCTGACCGACGTCCGAGGGACGTCCAAATTCCTCCCGCATACCCTCACACACGAACATCTTCGACCCTCCACATGTGAACACGGATATATGACAGTGACCTTCACCGAATCCAAACCCCTTGCTCCAGCAGAACCATCCCTGGCCCAGCTCCTCGCTGCCGTTCCGGCGAAACCGGTGGCTGGTCCTATCTCCCGCCGCAATCGGCCGGTCACACTCTTCGATCTTCCATTGGAGAAGCTCGAGGAGCGTGTGGTGGCCCTGGGGGGAGAAGCGTATCGCACTCGTCAGCTGTACAGCTGGACCTATGGCAAGCTGGTCGCTGGCTACGACGAGATGACGAACGTGCCGACTGAACTGCGTGAAAAACTCGCGGCGGATCTTCCGTTCGGAAGCATGAAGCTCGTTCGGGAGTCCGCTTCCGAAGATGGCGACACGTACAAGCTGCTCTACAGCACGTTCGATGGCCAGTTCGTCGAGACGGTGCTGATGCTCTACCCCGAACGCGCCACGGTCTGCGTTTCCTGTCAGGTGGGTTGTGCAGTGGGATGTGCCTTCTGCGCGACAGGACTGGGCGGGCTCACGCGCAATCTCACTGCTGGCGAGATCGTGCAACAAACCGTTGACGCCGCTCGCCGGGCGCATAGCCTGGGACGATCCCTCACCAATCTGGTCATGATGGGGATGGGCGAGCCGTTGCAGAACTACGCCGAGACGATGGCCTTCATCGGCATCATCAACGATGAGCGTGGGTTGAACTTCGGTGCCCGCCGGATCACGATCTCGACCTCGGGGATCATCCCGCGGATCGATGCCCTGGCGAAGGAACCGTACCAGGTCAATCTGGCGGTCTCCTTGCACGCTCCCAACAACGAACTCCGATCCACACTCGTGCCGATCAACAACCGCTATCCGGTCGAGGACCTGATGGCCGCCTGCGACAGGTACATCGCGGCGACCGGGCGTCGCGTGTCGTTCGAATACGCCCTGATGAGTGGAATCAACGATGCCGACCACATCGCACACGAGCTTGGACGCCTGCTTCGGGGTCGCCTGTGCCACGTCAACATCATTCCCTTCAACCCGGTCGACGTGCTGAAGTTCGAACGGCCGACCACCTCCGGCATCGAGCATTTCGCGGATATCCTGCGCGGAGAGGGGATTCCGACGACCGTTCGCTACTCGCGCGGTATCGAGATCGATGCTGCCTGCGGTCAGCTGCGGGCGAAGCACTCCGAGGAGCAGGGCCAGCCGATCGTTCCGGTTGGTCCGGACCCGTTGCAGGTTGCCTCGTAGCGTCCCGATTCAGACAAGGCCAGAGCGATTCACGGCACGCCGGAGGGATATCCCTCCGGCGTGCCGTGAATTGTTAGGGGGCTTCGGTCCAAGCGCGACTGGTGACGACTGGAAGTTGCAGGGCGCGTTCGCGTTCGAGATCGAGGTTGCCGATGTGGAGCGCGAGCGGCGATTGCACCCACTTGTAGATCGACTGGAGGAAGAGGCGCGTGAACTTGGCGACGAATGCGCCGAGTTGGGCCGGATCCTGGTCCGGATACATCGTGACGAGAATGCGCTCGACTTCTTCCGGCAGCATCTTCTCTCCGGCGAAGAGGTAGAAGCAGGCATCGAGGATCGGGAAAGGCATCAATTCGTCCTCGCCCGACTGATCGTGGGCGAGCTCCGGTCCCGCCGGCTTGGCGAGCACCGCCGCAATGCCAGGGTAGCCATGCTTTCCTTGCAGGTAGCCGAGCAACGCCATCACGACCGTCTTTGGCACATTCGCGAGTACCGCCAGGGCACCGGTCAGGTCACCGCCGATCGTGGTGTAGCCGACCGCTTTCTCGCTCATGTTTCCCGTCTGGAGGAAGAGTCCACCGCTGGAGTTGGACCAGTTCCACATCCGCTGGGCGCGCAATCGCGCCTGGATGTTCTGGCGGGTCAACTCCGTGATCTCCTGTCCGGGATCGAGGAACTTCTGCACCGCGGCCAGCTCGCGCTCGAAGGCATCGTCGATCGAGATGATCTCGAACGGGATGTCAAGGTCTTTGCAGATCGTCTCGGCGCCGATGCGCGTTTCTTCCGACGAGAAGCGGGACGGCTGGTAGAAGGCGCGCATCAGTTCGCCCGGCTTGCCATTCGTGACGCGATTCGCATAGCGATGCGCGATCAACAGGGTCAGGAGCGAGTCCCGGCCACCGGAGAGAGAGACGCCGATCAGCCTGAAGGCACCCAGCTTCTCGTAGTAGTCACCGATGCCGAGAGCGAGTGCATCAAGCACGTCTTCGTAGAGTGCCTCTCTGGCCGAGGGGCGTGGAGTTGTCTCGGCGGGCGGCAGGAAGAAACTGCCACTGACCGGGATCGGGTAGGTCAGCGTTGCACGAGACGCGGCGGTGGACAGGATGGAGGCGGGAATGTCGATCACGGGCGTTGGCACGGTCCCGGCGATGAAGGCCGCGTGGTCGTCGCGCCAGGTCGTGGCCTCGGTCCGCAGGCGTAGCGTGCGATCGAGATCGATCACGGACGATGTCCAGCCGGTTGACCAGCGGGGGGCGGCGTGAAATAGCCGCCCGTTCTGGTTGACATAGCCGCCGCCGTCGAAGATGAGACCGTCGTTGGCGCCGATGCTGTTGACATAGGCAACCGTGACCTGGTGATCGGCCGCGCGGGTGGCGATCAACTCCCGCCGGGTCTGCTCGATGCCGAGGCGGAAGACCGAGGCGGAGAGATTGGCGACGAGTTCGGCGCCCGAATAGGCACGGCGGCGCATCGGACCATCCGGGCTCCAGAGATCCTCGCAGACCTCAACCGCGAGCAACCCAAAATCGCAGGCGAACAGGTAGTCGCCGAACGGGACACCACGGTGGGTCTTCTGCAATCCTGCTCGCCCACGTGCCATCGTGCGGCCATCGTAGTAGATGCTATAGGTGGGAAGTTTCTCCTTGGGCACAAGGCCGTGGATGCGGCCGCCGGCGACAACGGCCGCACAGTTGTAGCGCAGTCCCTCAAGGGCAATCGCGATGCCGATCACCGAGACGATCGCGAGATCGGCGGTTTCGGAGGCGAACCGTTCGAGCTGCAGCCATTGGTGCTCGACATACCCTTGCCACTGGACGAGATCTTCGGCCGGATAGCCGCCGATCACCTGCTCCGGGAAGAGGGCGACGGTGACCCCCGAGGCGGCCATCGCATGCACCTGTTCGAGGCAGCGATCGGTATTGGCGGCGAAGGCGCCGACCGTCGAATCGATATTGCCGAGTCCGATGCTGACGAGCCGCATGAATCTCTCCGCTCGTGGATAGGGTAGTGAGAAGGCCTGAGGAACGTCCCGCCGGAATCGACCGGCGTCGACGCTTGAAGCATACAAGCTCAGCACGGAGAGACAAGGGATGTCAGATCATGCTCTCACGACGCCTATCGAGAGCGATCGAGGGTAGCACGTCCCGCCTGCAACGCGTCGCCGTCGCCGTGTTCCGATCCGTGCATGGCTTCCATCGCCGCACATGCAGTCGGTGAAACGCGACCCGCGGTTTCTGCATTCCAGCCATGACTGGATGAGGCGCGAGGATATTAGCCGGTTGCGACAGTGACGGAGCGTCGTTCCGTGACTTGTTGCCTGATCTCCTCGCCGCGCTCCATACGCGTTCGTTCGAGATCGTACTTTTCCTGCAATCGCATCCAGAACTCCGGCGACGTGCCGAGCCACTCGGAAAGACGAAGCGCGGTATCGGCGGTAATAGCTCGGCGTCCGCGTACAATCTCCGAGATGCGATTTGCAGGGATTCCCAGTATCCGTCCAACGGCGCTCGCATTCAGATCGAGTTCCTCCATGACATCTTCCTTGAGTGTTATGCCGGGATGCACGGGGGACGATCACGAGTGACCACAGGCTTGTCCTTTCCTTTGTGAACGTATTGGTTAGTGATAATCGACGACTTCGATATCGACCGCCTCGCCACTGATCCAGCTGAAGCACACACGATATCGATCATTGATGCGGACGCTGTATTGACCCGCTTGATCACCTTAGCGCCTCCAGGCGCAGACCGGGGAGCGAGCCCAGATCGGAGAGAGACGTTGCCGAGACAACCTGATCCAATCGACGTTCCGCGCGCTCGGCGATACTGCTAAACGCTTTTACAAATAATCCGCTTGCCAATTGCCGGGTCTTCTTGTCTGCAAAACGTGGCGGCATCTGTCGGCCTGTTCAATCATGACGATACCTTTCGGAACCATACATGCTACGTAGTGCGTTTTTTCGCTTACTGCTTGAGATCCGGCGTGCGAGAAATTTCTGTGAAAGACACTCCCTGGATCACACCTCTTTGGTGGCGTTCGGGCGGCAGGGCGACAATCATGTGGAAGATCCCGAAGAATCGTGACGTATCCTGCTCGATCCGGAAGCCCATCTCCCGCACCAGCCGGTCGGTCGGACGGTCGAGGTGACAGCCTAACTGGCGGACTTGGAATGGTGTCAGCAGTTTCTGCACCCTGGAGATGAGCGGATTGGGTGCGCGAACATGTTCCAGCACCACGATCCTGCCGGTCGGCTTGCAGACACGCGCCATCTCCCACAACGTGCGCGCTGGATCGGGAACGGTGCACAGCATCAGGCTCGTCGTGACCGTATCGAAGGTATCATCCGCAAAGGCAAGGGCTTCGGCATTCATCTGCGCAAGGCGGATGCTACGACCGGTCCGCTCCGCCGCCTCGTGTGCCTCACCCAGCATTCCAGCCGAGAGATCGACAGCGGTGAACGATGAAAGCATGGGATTGTTCGCCAGAAATGGAAACGTTGCGCCGGTTCCGGTGCCGATCTCGAGGACGTTGCCGCGTAGCTCGGTGGCGAGTGCCCTGCGCATCCCTTCACCCATCAGGACCCGTTCGACCAGCCCTTGGCGTGCGTTCCAGGTCGGAGCGCACTGATCGTAGAGAGCTTCGACCCGTGTCGGGGATGTAGCGGATGATGGTGATCTGGTCATTGCGCTGTTCCCCGGGTGACGTGCCCCGCGTGTTCTGCCCGCATTTCGGATCCCGAATCCGGGATACCGAATTGTTGACGTATCCATTTCCGACGCGGACATCGCCGCTGGCTCGCAACAATCGCAACCTTGTTGACTGGTGGCGCTACAGAATGGCTCGTCCTCGCGTTTAGACAAACATACGCGAATCGGCTTGATTCGTAACGTCGTCCAGCCAGTAAACGGGGATAGTAGTCGTGGCGACTATCAGTCAACGCATCCAATCCGAATCGGGCACCTGGCAACGGCAAAGGCGAGAGGACCGAGTCGTGGAATCAACCATCTGCATTGATTCTGCGATGGCAGGGGGAGAATTGACCGCGATCGCTACCAGCCTGCACGACCCACGTGCTTTCGCGCCACTCTATGAACACTATTTCCCACTCATCTGCGGGTATTGCCTGCGTCGTCTCAGCAATCCCGAAAACGCTGCCGATGCAACCTCGCAAATTTTCATCAACGCCATTCAAGGACTTTCGAAATTCAAACCTGACCAGACGCGGCCAGGTTCATCTTTCCGTGGCTGGCTCTTCACTATCGCCCACAACGTCGTGATCGACACCTATCGCCGCACTCGACCGTATCTCTCTCTTGATGTATCCGTTGATCCCGACCAAGGCACATATGCCAGTGACGGGGCCCTCACGGTACTTACCGATACCGATCCCAATCCCGAGGAACTCGCCATTGCATCAGAATCGCGCGTGCATCTTGGATCATTGCTGACCTCCCTTCCCAGACGACAGGCGGCGATTGTCGAACTGCGTCTCGCCGGGCTCACCAATGCCGAGATCGCCGAGGTTCTGAACATTTCCTATCCTGCAGTTCGCTCTGCGCAGTATCGTGCCTTTCTGACCTTGCGCGAACTCCTCAGGGATTCATCCAGCCCGACCGGAGGCCGATCATGACCACTAACGGCATCATTCGCTACCGGCTCTCTCGCATTCCATTCCGCCCATCCGGCGCCAACGACGCCGTCGCGATGGAGTTCGATCGCCAGCTCGATGCCTGGGCTACGGGAACGCCGGCTCCCGAACCTACGGCTTCGCGCTCATCCGACGAGCATGCGCGACTCGCAGGGCTCACGAGCGCATTCCAGCAGGCGGCAGCCATGGACGCCACCATGCTGGATCGCACGGAATTCTCGACGGCGCATGCCAAAACGATTATCTGGGAGGACATCATGTCTGCGACAACCGCTTCTGTCACGCCCGTCAACCCATCTCCGGGAACGCGTTCTGTTACCGGGTACACCCACGAACACCCTGGTGATACTCGCGCGCATAACCAATGGGGCCGAAACTGGCTCGGTCTCCGCCGCCTGCTGCCGACACTTTCCTCCGTGCTGAACGTCGCGATGGTTGCCATCATGCTGCTTGCGCTCGGCCTCGGTACATTCGTCATCACCGGTGGAAACGATCGCTGGGGCAATGAATCGAGTGGCGACGACCCCGGCAATCCGAACGGACTCGCGTCCCTTCCCGCGAATGTACAGGGAACGCCGATCGCAGGAGGAAGTCTGCCCACTGCCGATGAATGTACCGTCGCTCCCCTGACCGTCGATGAGGTCATGGATGGTATCGATGGGCCGTTCCCCGGCGAAGCCGGCTATTTATCCGAGGAGATCAGGCCCTTGGCGACGCCACTCTCTGCCACGCCGACGGAAGGCGGGCCTCTGACAGCGGCGACGATCGATCAGATCGCGATCGTTCATCGGGAGTTCATGGCGTGCATCATCAAGGGGGACATGTTCCAGATCTGGTCCTTCTTCGCGCCAGCGTCCGAATACTGGAGGACTATCCTCCGGTTCTATCCGCGGTTCGTGGACGAGGCAACGGTTCGTGCCGATCTCGAGAAGGTCGCCGCGGGCGAGCAGGTTCGCGAATTGACGGACAATCTGGGTTTCGTCGCGCTTCAGTTTCAGGTTCCGCTTGTCAACCCGGATCCTTCGGCATCGATGATGACGATCAATCGCGAAACAGATCAGGGCCGCATGCGGTCGGTTGAGGTCGCCATGCTCTATTACCGCACCGATGACCCTACGGCGGCACCGAGCAATATTCCAATCTCCGAGTACGTCACCCCGTGGATCTACGAGTGGGAACAGGAGTCCGAATCCTGGAAGGTGAGCCTGCCTGGCGTGGAGATGAACCGGGGATAGAGCTTGGTTCGCGATCATACCCAACCTCTCATCTCAGCTCAGACACCGCCCGGATCACCCGATCCGAGCGGTGTCTGAGCTGAGATGAACTGGTGCGTTGGATGGCCAACCTCTTTGCGATGGCCGTCTCTGTGGAACGTCATGGCGGCAACCACATACACGTATTTTTGAGTCTTCGTTGACACAAGAACGCATGCAAAGACACAACACGTGATTGAACATGATCGGTATGAGAAATGAGGCGAACCGGTGACCTCGACGGTCGTGAGACTGGAAGCGAAGACAGACGCCAGATTGCGTGAGATGACAGGAGTCGAACGTTGGTCGATGGACGAGCGTGTGGCCGATCTTCTGGAAAGGTATCAGCTTGAACTATTCTGGAACCGGGTCGATGCCTTGCTGGTCAAGCTGAAGGCCTATGCCACCGCTTGGAGAACGTATCAGGACGCGTTCGACCAATCCCTCGCGCTCGTTCCAGGCGGAGGCATGATCGTCATATATCCGCTCAACACGTGTTGTGGTGGATGATTTGGTCATTGCGCTGTTCCTCTCCAAACCAGCCCACGATCCCTGCACCGCCTCGTCCCCGACGCCTCACGTCATCCCGACGAAGGAGGGATCTGCTGACGCACGATGTTTGGGCCTCCGTTGCGTTTCGGCGCTACAGAACCTCTCATCCTCGCGCTGCCACCTGGCATATCAAGTCTCCGACGACACGGAGCGCGTGGGAAGCAGTCTTTCACATGAGGTGGTCGAGACAAAGGTCTTGGCCTTCACCATATCCTGGTGCCATGACCTTTGAGCTTCTTTTCGAACCCGATCGCCTGTAAGTCCCGACGGGTACTAATCCGGATATCCATTAAAACCTTGACAGTGTTTCCCTAAACAGGGCATATATAGCTGTAGAGTCTCCCGAACAAAACAAGAGCATCTCGAGAAATCGCGTGTGGGGTCTTGGGTCCCGGGGGAGTCAGTGGGAATATGCGAGCTCGAGAGCTTGAGTCGGGGAGAAGTACATCGTGTTTCTAATGGTTCGACGAGTGTCCAAGGCACTGGCCATGCTGATCTGCGCCTGCGCGCTGGTCGGCATGACGATTGGGACAATGGGACCTGCGGCGATGACGGCACAATCCGTGATCGATCCCGATGCCGACTCGGATGGCGACGGCATCGAGAATTCGCATGATCCGGATGACGACAACGATGGCATCGCGGACGACATCGACATGGACCCATTCGATCCCTCGATCCCTGGTGTTGCACCCACACCGGACTCGATCGATCCTGATGCCGACTCCGACGGCGATGGCATCAAGAACTCCCACGATCCCGATGACGACAACGATGCGACGGTGGACAGAACGGATCCTGCGCCTTTTGACCCTCTGGATACGGTCGATCCTGAAGGGGGAGCAGCCGAGCCGGAAACACCTGGCGGGTCCGGGTCGGGTGTACCCGGCGGTTCTGGATCGGCTGCTCCTGGCAGACCCAGTGCGCCTGTCGCGTCGAGCGGACAAGGCACATCTCCGACGCGCTCCAGTTTGGTGACCAAACTTCCCAACACGGGTCATGGTTCCGACAACCCGGTGAGGCCATGGTTCGAGACGGCAGAACTTGTTCTGCTGGCCGTGATCGCAGCGGCATTCGGTGTCTTCGCGTTCATCGTTCGCCGGTCTGATGGATATGGGATGCAACTATGAGGCGGACGAGAAGAGGCTTATCTGCTCGCTCGTCACACGTCTCATCCACTTCCCGGTATTTCCTACAGAAACTCGCTGCGGCCCTGATGATCGGTACGCTCATAGCCGGTGCGAGCATCGGTACGCCCCGGAGTGCCCAAGCTGCCGAGACGGTCATCATCCGGGTTCAGACTGAAGATGGGGGCACGATTCCTGCCAATCTCGGCGCTTGCTTGTATCCTAGTGACCAGGCAGATACCCGCAAATGCGGCAGCTTGAGCGACGAGGGGTATCCGGCCATCGTCATATTTGTAACGGGAAACGGCGACTATACGCTGAAACTGATGAACGCAGCGCCATACGAGGCCCCCCCAATTATCGTGACAGTCAGCGGGAAAATCGAGTTTCATTATACATATACATTGCGTATGCCCGTCGTTGAGACGCCGACTCCGACGGCTGAGCCAACGACGATTCCGGTCACGCCAACGGCTACCGCCACACTTGAGACCCTGACTGCAACACCGATCACTCCAACCGCAACGGCAACCGATGAGCCGACGAACACTGTTGTCCCCACATCCACTGCGACAAATACCGTTGTGCCAACAGGTACGCCAATCACGCCAACGGTTACTCCTGATCCGACCTCCACCGTAACGAACACCGTCATACCCACGGCGACTGCAACAAGCACCGTTGTCCCGACCGCCACTGTTACGGAGACGATAGTTCCGTCGGCGACCGCCACGCATACCGTAATCCCTACAAGCACGGCGACGAATACTCCCGAACCGACGGCCACCGCAGAGCCCACCGCGACTCCGGTCACGCCGACGGCTACGTCAGTTACACCAACAGCTACGCCTGTCACTCCGACCGCGACAGCAACGGCCACAGCTACCGCAAAGCCTACGAGCACGATGACTCCGACGCCGACTGCGACGCTGGAACCCACCGCAATCCCTTTCACTCCAACAAGCACCATGGAGGCAACAGCGACTGCAACACCCGTTACACCGACTGCGACTCCGGTCACTCCGACCGCCACGAGTACGGTCGCGCCGACCGCGACATTGGAACCCACCGCTGCGCCTGTGACTCCAACTGCCACTGCGACAAATACCGCGGTGCCGGCCGCGACGGCAACCGATACGATAGCTCCAACTGCCACGGCAACCGATACCGCTGTGCCGACGGCGACCGCTACATCCGAGCCGACGGCGACATCGACGCCATTAACCCCGACGAATACGCCTGAACCAACGGCAACACTCCCCCTGCCGACCGCTATTCCGACCACAATTCCCTCACTCCTGGCCGTCGTGGGAATCGGGGTTGAATGCACAAGTAGTGCAAGAATGCTTGGAATGATTGAAATCGCGAATCCCGATGGGGTATCGGTCGTTACGTTCGCCCTGGATTACCTTCCTGCCGATGGAGACGGGTCTTCGTGGCAGGAGATCGGCACGGGCAATGTTCTGGCGTCCAGGGCAAATGTGGCCGTGGACATCAGCAAATCTCCTGCGCACCAAGGTGCCTTTCGTATCCGTACAGTGAGTATTCAGGGCGTTCCTGTCGTGAACGGGTTGGTTTCGCAGCCAGTGACTTGTGTCAATCCAACGCCAACTGCAACGACGGTCACGCCGACTGCAACGTTCGAACCGGCTTCGACGCCGGTGACACCGACCGCGACTGCATCCGCTACAAACATACCGATACCAACAAGCACGCCGGTCACGCCAACCGTGACGCCAGATCCGACCTCTACGCCGATCACACCAACAGCAACGTCGGCTCCTCCCACCGTGGCGATTGAACCAACCTCGACGTCAGTCATGCCTGCAGATACTTTGGTGCCCACGAGCACACCAGTGACGCCGACGACCACGTCGGAACCGTCCGCGACATCGATGCCTCCGGGTGTAACGCCAGAACCCACGTCGACGCCGGTCACGCCCACACTTACGTCGGAGACGCCGATCGCCACATTCGAACCGACGTCGACACCCGAGCCGACCAGCGTTTCCACGCTGATTCCGGATGACCCCACGGAAACACCCGCTGACGAGGTTCCAACCGAACCTGTCGAGTCGACTGTGACCGCAACCTCGACCGCGACGATCGTGGCGACTCGAGAAGCGACGGCAGCGCCGACCGCTGACCCGATTGATTTGGGCGATACCGCGCTGACGATCGAGACTGTGAATGGAGCCACGGCCTCAGAACTGGATGGGGGTCAGGCATGTATCGGTGATGTGTGCCAGACGATCGGCTCGACGGTTCGTGCGGCTTCGACGAGCTCGCAGACGCTGTTGTTCTCCGGATTCCTCCCAGGGACCTACGTGATTGCTGTCACTGGGGTAGCTCCGTATGCCGATGCGATCGGCGGTGTGACAGTCGAAGCAGGTGAGACGGCAGAGGTCACGATCACCCTCGTGCTTGCCGAAACTCCGCCGGAACCTGGTGCAGCGACACCGGTTGTCGATGAAACGACTGTTCCGGGCGAGACGGACGAAGGTCAGCCGGGAGCGATTGTGGAGGGGCCCGCGCTTGCCGCAAACGGCGTTTCCGCTCCAGACGGTGTGTCTGCAGCTGGTGACGGAGAACGTGCGAACGTTTCCGTGCAGGCGCTTCCCAACACCGGAATCGGCCGGTCCGCGTTCGAGCCGAGCCTCGCCAGTTCGATGGGCATCGGCAGCGATGTTCGCCTCGCAAGCCTGATGTTGCTTTTGCTGAGTGGTGGCGTCGTGGTCGTCGCGGGTGGTGCGGTCTGGCGGCGACGCGGTCGCTCCTGAACAGAGATATTCCCGAAAGCGGTTTCTGCTCTCCAGTGACGAGGGACCCCCGGTCGATGCCGTCGATGCCACCGAGATGTCAGGATCTCGGGATGACTGGGACTCGCGAGCGCAGACTTCGCGCGGGGAGCTCAGGTCGGCAAGATTGACCCGTGGGATGCTCGTCGATCCCTTCGAACTGTCGACCCGAAAGCCGGGTCATCACCAGACAATCGCTCCGTGTCGCCAAATAGCCTGGCCATCGCATGCGCTGTTCGACACCATGGTTGCTGCCTCGTTGCCCCAACAGAGGAAGATCATGGACGTTGGACGTTGGACGTTTACGGACTGCGCACGGGCAACCGATGCCGATCGTGCCACCAGGTTTTGTGCCGATCTGCTTGATCAGCCACCGACTGGCCAGTTCGATCCGTCAGGCTCGATCTTCTTCTGGACCGGTAGAATCCGGCGGCACCTTGAACCGGACGCCCCGAGCGTGCTGATCTTCTTACAGGTCGAAATGTGCGGCAGCGGGTCGAGCATCTGCGGAGTCAGGGATGCTGCTATGTCACGCCTCGCTGGAGGGTGCCGAGACGACCGGGATGATGGCGAGCGCCTGACGGATCTCGCCGAGGTGGTACGCGCTGTGAGCGACAATCCCCATCGTGCCGCCGATCGCCTCGTCGTCCCAGTTCCCATGCGTGGTAATGATCGTTTTCTGATCCTCGTAGGATGAACGCAGGCCCTCGACCAGATCCGTCCACTCCGCCGCGGCGACGGCGCCGACATTCCAGGAGGCGTCCCAATCCGCCTTGGTCTGATCGTCATCGCGGATCGCCCTGATCGAGACATCGAGATAGAAGCGGGTGTGATTGACCTGTGCCGCGAGGTTCGAGCAGTACGGTGAATAACGCAGCGAGGCACGCGGTGCGTCGATGCCGGCAAGCGTCTCGAAGAGCGAGGTGTCCCGATCGAGAAAATACCCCTGTACCCGTTCGAAGGTTTCCGCAAGGAGCTCGAGCAGGTTCGATCGGTAGAGCGCGATTGGATCCTGATTTGGGTCGGACATGGAGCTCCCTTGAGAATTGCGAGCGACGAGGCTACTCCGGGATCTGGAGAATGGCGAGCGCCTGTCGTATTTCGCCCAGGTGGTAGGCGTTGTGCGCGACGATCGCGAACGCGCCGCCGACCATCGGTGGACTCCACGACGTGTTGGATGCCGCAAACGTACGTAGCTCCGTATACGTGCTTTGAAGCCTCGCGATCAGCTCCTGCCACTCGGCAGTGGTGACGTCGCCGATCTGCCACGATGCATCCCAGTCGACTTGCTGCCAGCCGTTTCTCATTCCGTCCATGACGGTATCGAGATAGAAGCGCGTGTGGTTGACCTGCGCCGCGAGGTTGGAACAGCGGGGCGAATACTGCTTCGAGGCGGTCGCTGCATCGATCGTCGCCAGGGTGCTGAACATCGATGTCCCCTTGTCGAGCACGTAGTTGTCCTGTGCATCCTCGCTGCTGAACAGTTCATCGAGAATCGTGACGAGCGATGAGACGAAGACTGCGGTTGGAATCTCGGTGGTCTGAGGTGATTGGTCGGTCATCCTGGATATTCCCTTTCACAAAATACGACGGCGATGCCATAGACGAGAATAGATGATAGATCGTTCTACCGCGCTGCGTGCACGACTCAGTTTGATGTCCAATCCAGACGATATCTGTCCGGGTTGCCGGCGCGAATTCAGTTCAACGCACCCGAGCTTCCGATGGTGACTGGGTGAGATGCCAGGAACGATCACGAATCGATCGCCACGTAGGAATGTCATCTGCCCAGGCATCAGACGCTGGATCGCGCATCGCCTCCCGAGGCGATCCGGGGCCGGGCGTCGATGTCGTCGAGAACCGCGCAGAGAGCTGCGCTGATGACAAGATCGTCGTGACCGTCCCGCGCCGGAACTGACCATCGGAGCGTCGAGCCGGGGCCGTTCATGACCTCGAACGTGGTCGCCCGGAGTTGCGCATCATAGAGGCGGGTGATCTGTTCCGAATCGCTCGCGTAGTCCTTGAATCGTCCGATATCGATCATGCCGAGAAAATCCCAGCCCAGTTTGCTCTTGCTGGAGCGCGTGAAGATGAAGGGAATGACCTGGATGACCGGCTCGGTGATCCCTTTTCGGCGGCGGAGCGACGCGTGCAAAAACGATGTCAGGCCGGTGCCGATACCTGTCGCGTCAACCACGACCCAGCTCGCCCTCCAGACAGTGCGCGCGAGATCGACGATCTGGTCGTGCAATGCGGTGTGCGGAACCCCGGTCCAGAGCTGGCGGTCGACGACCTGGTAGGTCGAACGCCCATCTGCCCGACTGTTGGTATCCACCTCGACGACGGTGAGTGCGGTGCTGTCCCGGCGATCCGATCCTCCGGAGGAATTGATCGCGAACGCTGCCTGGTTACCACCGGATTCTTCCTCGCCGGCGACATCTATCAGCAAGGCATAACGCTTTCCAGGGGATGCACGATGCTGACGCGGATGGTCGCCCTGCATGCGAGCGATGCGCTGGGGAGGGAAGAGGCCGCCTTCGCCATCGAGTTCCTGCAGGCAATATTCGGTACGCACGAAGGGATGGTCGGCACCCATCTGGGCGATACGGGCTTGCACGCGCGCTCCATAGGCAGGGATTTCAGCGGCTACCTGATCCCACGGCACGACGAAGACACGCTGCCGTCCATCCCTGGTTTCCAACTCGCGTAGGTGCCTTGCTTGACGCGCAAGGAGCGTTGTTGCGCTCCAGACGGTTCCCATGAACAGGGTGGTGGCATTGGTGCTGGCGGCCATCGGATCGAAGACGGCGTCCCACGTGTCAGGATCGATATCCTGCGCCTCGTTGGCGACGAGAAGCAGATCGGCGGTTTGACCGCGGGCGTTGGCACCTGGTGCAGCAGAGAGAAAGCGCGCCGTCGCATGCCCGACATCGATTGCATACCCGTCGCGGCTAAAGGTGAGCGGAGCGGTCAGGGGATTCCCGAGCAGGCGGTCGCGCAGGCGATTGCGGCTGAGCGCCGCCTGGGGACGATAGGTTGGTGCGGCGATCACGATCGACCCGCCGCGATGAGAGAAACGGAGCAGGAGCATTGCCAGGAGTTGCACAAGCATCTCGTCCTTGCCCGCCTGACGGCTGAAGATGACGGCAAACTGATCGCCACGATGGTTGACGATGCTCTCGAGGATCGCACGAGCCGGAGCAAGTTGATACGGGCGAAGACGCTTGTCTGGCATCAGCACACGCGAAAACGCATCGATGTCCGTCACGATGCGACGAAGGGTGGTTCTCGCGGCGTCGCTCATGTCCCGATCATCCGGCCGATGACATCAAGCAGTATCGCGCCGGCGATCATGAAGAGCAGATTGTTCAGGCGGGACTTGATCTCGCGCAGATCTTCGGACAGGGATTCGACCATCTGGCGGGTGACGGCCTCATAGGCATTTGCGGGGCGGATATCGATCCCCGTGAGTTCCGGTTCGCCCCCTGATGGAGCTGATGCACGATCGTTCGCGTTCATCGATTGGGTAAGACGTCTGGATTGGGCGCGCAGCATCTCGTCGGCAATGAGACGGCGATCGTCATCAGCGTTGGTGGAGGAGATCGTCATGGCTGGTCCTCGGTGGCATCTGTGCCGATGAGTGCCGGAAGGTCGGTCGGGAAAAGGGAATCGATCAGGGTGCCGATCGATTCCGTGACGGTGGTCGCCCGTTCGCCCGTGACCGCATGCTGGACGCGCATCGCCTGGGCGGCGACCGTCACGATACGGGTGATGTTGGAGACGAGCTTGGCCAGTTCATGCTCTTCTACGAGAACACGCAGGAGGACGACGCGAAGCGCGCCGAGTTCATCGATCAGGCCCTTTTCGAGAATTTCCGACGTTGCTCTGGCGAGCGTTTTGCGGAGATCGTTATCAAGGAGTACCCGATAGCTTCCCTGGTCAGAGTCAGGGTCACGATGTGACGGGTTAAGCGGGGTTTCGGCAGGTTGGCGGTGCGCGGTGCAGTGGGTTTCTGCCTTACCGACAAAGCGATTGCAGGTGGCATGGATGCAGCGGCGCCGAACCGATGGGGTCGGATTTGCGGGAATGGACATAATGGCAGCACTCCTGTCAAGGATCATAAAGATAAGAACATATGTTCTATATGCACTGTTGGTTGTTCTATTTACGAACGCAACGAGCATGCAAAAACAGGCCATCGTGGAGGGCTGACGCCCCCGGTTCGCCTCGGCCACAGATCGCCATTCCACTGCTCTCGATACGAGGTGTCATGTAGAATCAGGCCTTCAGTATCCCGGAGGGGGATACGACACGGTGCGGATTCAGTGGATCGACTCCACGCGAGTCCCGGGACACACGGAGGCAGATCTTCTTATGCGTAAGGTAAGTACGGCACTCTTCTCAATGCTGTTTGTGTTTGGCGCGTCTGCTGGTGCGGTCTCTGCGACACAGGCCGACGCGACTCCTTCCGCGTCGCCGGCAGCGGAGCGAACGACCGCTGATAGCGGTGACATCAATCCGGTCAACCCGCAGATCGGCGACACGATCACCTATTTCGCCGCCAACGGTGACACCGTCGGCAAGATCAAGGTGAGTGATGTCGAGCGAAATTGGGAAGGGTACGACAAGTATCAGGAGCCGGAGGCAGGAACCGAGTACATCGCGGTGACGATCGAGGTCGAGAGCACGATCTCTCGTGGTGCGATGGAAGTTTCACCGTACCGATTCAGCCTGCAGGATGGACAAAGCTTCCTGTTGGGCACCGCGTATGCACAAACGCCTAAGGGAGAGAAGCCGGCCGTTCTATCCGACGATCTGCAGCTCGCGGGTGGTGAGAAGGCCGAGTTTCTGATCATCTTCCAGGTGTACATCGATCAGCCAATCGCTCATGTGTACTGGAGCCCGGAGGACCATTTGCTGACGCTGGCAGATCTGTCGGAGATCTAGCGAGGAGCGGCGGCCCCGACATCGGGGCGGTTGCATGGCAGATCAGACCTGACCGAATCTACTAACGCGCACCATGACCCCGCCCCGCGGGGTCATGGGCGTTGAAGAGCACCACCCGTGCCCCTCACGCCGTGCCCGCCCGTGCCCGCTCACGCCGCCCTCCCTCACGCCGTGCCCGCCCCTGTTCGTCCCGATGCCCGTCCCGTCACGCCGTGCCCACCTGCCCCCTCACGCCGTGCCCGCCCA
>JAABUN010003415.1_pt1 | contig 24702 bp, 20 predicted proteins | sample 5559311 | NCBI WGS metagenome assembly JAABUN01 (sample SAMN10711877, study PRJNA513370) | rock metagenome | isolation source: Antarctica rocks | place: Antarctica: Victoria Land, Siegfried Peak sud
GATCAGCCTGCACCGCCGGGCCGGCGCCAGCAACATCGCCGCAGCCTGCCGCACCGTCAGTCGCCATCCCGGCCGGGTCCTATCCATGATCATGTAACGGGGAGATCAACTTTGCCGAGGCCCTGGGGACCCTCACTGTCGTCGTGCGGTCGTGGGTGCGGTCGTCGGTGTTGTCGTCGTCGGCGGTGTCCCGGTGCTGGCCAGGGCGGCCTGGACGGTGGCGTTCAGCGCGGTCCGCAGCGTGCGGGTCCGGAAGTCTGAGGACACGCGGGTGTAGATCGAGGTGGCGCTGGCGTGGGTGTGGCCGACCTGGTTCTGGACGAACAGAGCGTCCCAGCCTTCTTCGATCAGGTGGGTGACGTAGGAGCGGCGTAGCGAGTGGAAGTCCAGGCCGGCCGGCAGGCCGAGGGCGTCGCGGTAGGCGGCAAACCGGTGGCTGATCGGTGACAGCGTCAGTCGGTCTGCTCGTTCGGTTGACCAGGGCGCCGGGCCTGGGCAGTCGAAGGCGGGCAAGACTTCCTCGACCCAACTCGGTGAGGACCTCGACGGTCCAGGGCCGGACCGTCAGCACGCTGCGGCGCTTGGGTGGGGAGCCGGCGACGCCGCCAGCGGCCAGTGAGGCCACCGACCCCGCCGCTGGCCTGTCGTCGAGCCGTTGCTGCACGCCCAGAAGACCGGCTCTGCGCGACCGCAGGCGCAGCCTGGGCAACGTCCGCTCATGCCGCGAATAGAATGATCACCCGACGTCCCGCAAGCCGAACGTTCAGCGGCTCGTTGAGCCGGGCGCGGCACGGACCAGAGGTGGGTCGCGGCGAGCGTGAACGAGAGGGCAGCGCACTGATGACCCCATGGCCGACCCGGCCGACTGTGTGCCCCGGCTGTGTCATCCAGGGCCCCACATGATCGACGGACCGGCACCAGCCGGGTGACAGCCGCATGACGGGGCGCGCGGAGTGCGGAGCAGCCGGCCCTCAGCTCAGAGCAGGCCGCTGACCGTGCCTCCGTCGACCTGCACGACGGTGCCCGTGACGAAGGACGCCCTCTCGCTGGCCAGGAACGCTGCGACCGCAGCGAACTCCTCGGGCTCCCCTACGCGGCCGAGCGGGATCTGCTTCGCCGCGAGCGCGCGGATGCTCTCCTCGGAACCGTGGGCGTCGACGAGGCGCTGGGTGCGTGTGAAGCCCGGGCACAGGACGTTGACTGTGATCTGCCCGGCGCCCAGTGCGGCGACCAGTGATTTCGCGTAGCCCAGCACGCCCGCCCGGGCCGTATTTGACAGTGCCAGGTTCGCCACCGGCTGCTTCGCGCTGATCGAGGTCACGAACAGGATGCGACCCCACCCCGTGCGCTGCATGTAAGGGAGGACGGCCTGCACCAGTCCGATGGAGGAGAGCAGGTTGAGCTCCAGGGCGTCCCGGTAGTCGGCCAGGCTGACGTCGGTCGCCGTGCCGAGGGGAGGCCCGCCGGCGTTCGCCAGCACGATGTCGACGCCACCGAAGGAGGACGCCACATCGTCGACGAAGCCTTGGACGGCCTCGGTGTCCCGCGCGTCCAAGGCGGCGCTCTGCACCCGTCCGGGTCCGACGCCGTCGATCTCCTGATGCGCCACCGCCACGCGCTCGGCCGAGCGAGACAGGATCGCCACGTCTGCCCCCTCTGCGGCCAGCTCCTTCGCCACGGCCAGGCCAAGACCGGCACTGCCACCAGCGATGACCGCGCGCTTGCCGTGCAGACCCAGATCCATGTGTTCTCCTCGGAAGCGACGTGCGGTGTGGGGACGGGCGCGACCCCAGCGGTTAGGCGAGAGGCGCGTCGACGTAGCCGTGGCGGCGCCGGATCAGGTCGCCTGCGAACCAGAAGATGTCGGCGAAGCGGACGTCGAGCGCGCGGCCGTCGTTCAGCTCGGCCTGCAGCCGACCCTCGACAACGACCCGGTCACCGTCCACGGCGATGACGTCCACCGTGTGCACGCTGCGCGCGATGCCGCGCTTGGTCTGGAAGAAGTCGGTGACCGCGGCCTTGCCCTCCAGGGGCGGGACGCCCGGACGGCGGTACACGATCTGCTCGTCGAAGAGCGCGAGGACGCCGGGAAGGTCACCGGCGTCGACGAGGCGGAAGTACTCCAGGGCACGGGTAGCGGGTGCGGTCACGAGCAAGAGCATGGCAGATGAGCATGTGATATACAATGTGACGCGTGAGAGAGGCGCGGACGGCCGCGTGGTGCGGGCGTCCGCGCAGCACGAGGAGTCGGCGCACACGGCCCGGCCCTTCCGAGCGAGGAGTCGACGTGGTGGACCACGACAACCTGTACATCGGCGGTGCCTGGCTGGCGTCGGCCTCCAGCGAGCGGATCGCGGTCGAGAACCCGACGACGCAGGACGTCATGGGACACGTCCCTGCCGGCAACGCCGAGGACGTCGACCGAGCCGTGGCAGCGGCCAAGGCGGCGTTGCCCGCCTGGTCCGCCCTGTCGCCCGCGGACCGCGCCGACCACCTCCGCAAGCTCCACGCGTCGCTCAGCTCGCGCCAGGAGGAGCTCGCCCGCACCATCTCGACCGAGATGGGCGCCCCGGCGCGCATCGCCAGCAAGATCCAGACCCAGCTCCCCATCAGCGTGATCGCCGGGTTCGCCGACATGGTCGCCGGCTACCCCTTCGAGCAGCGCGTCGGCAACTCGCTGGTCGTCAGCGAGCCGATCGGCGTCGTCGCAGCCATCACACCGTGGAACTACCCGCTGCACCAGATCGTTGCCAAGATCGCGCCGGCGGTGGCCGCCGGCTGCACCGTGGTCGTCAAGCCGAGCGAGATCGCGCCGCTGTGCGCCTTCCTGCTGTTCGAGGCCATCGACGAGGCAGGGTTCCCCGCGGGCGTGCTCAACCTCGTGACGGGCTACGGCCCGGTGGTCGGCGAAGCGCTCGCGACGCACCCCGACGTCGACATGGTGTCGCTCACCGGCTCGACCCGCGCCGGGCGGCGGGTGGCCGAGCTGGCTGCCGGGTCCGTCAAGAAGGTCGCGCTCGAGCTGGGCGGGAAGTCGGCCAACGTGGTCCTGCCCGACGGCGACATGGACCTCGCCGTCAAGGTCGGCGTCGCCAACGCCTTCCTCAACGCGGGCCAGACCTGCACAGCCTGGACGCGCATGCTCGTCCCCGCTGCGCGGTACGACGAGGCGCTAGCGCTCGCGACCAAGCACGCCGAGGGTTTCGTCCCGGGCGACCCGCTGGAGGCCTCGACGAAGCTCGGCCCGCTCGTCTCGGCGACGCAACGCGACAACGTGCGCGGCTACATCGAGACGGCCGTCAAGGAGGGTGCTCGTGTCGTCACCGGCGGCGCCGACGCCCCGGAGGGCAAGGACATTGGCTACTTCGTGCGGCCGACCGTGCTCGCGGACGTCGCTCCGGACTCCACGGTGGCCCAGGAGGAGATTTTCGGTCCCGTCCTGTCGATCATCCCCTACGCCGACGAGGAGGAGGCGCTCGAGATCGCGAACAACTCGCAGTACGGGCTCCACGGAGCCGTCTGGGCCGGGACCGACGAGCGCGCGCTGGCGTTCGCCCGCCGCATGCAGACCGGCACCGTCGACGTCAACGGCGGGCGGTACAACCCGCTGGCGCCATTCGGCGGCTACAAGCAGTCCGGCGTCGGTCGCGAGATGGGTGAGCACGGACTCACCGAGTTCCTGCAGACCAAAGCGATCCAGCTCTGATAGCTGGGGCCCTGCTTCCCTCCCCCTCCCCCTCCCCCTCCCCGCTGCCGGCGCCGCCGGCGCTACCTTCCGCAGAGAGAAGCCCCCATGGTCCGCGCTGCAGTCGTCACCGGAGCCGGTGAAGCCATCCAGATCCTCGACGTCGACGTGCCCCGGGAGGGGCCGGGCGAGGTGCGGGTACGCATCGCCGCGGCCGGCGTCTGTCACTCGGACCTTTCGTTCACCAACGGCACGGTGAAGCCGGAGTTCCCGGTCGTGCTCGGGCACGAGGCGTCCGGCACCGTGATCTCCGTCGGCGACGGTGTCACCGGCGTGGTGCCCGGCGACCGCGTCGTCCTCAACTGGGCTCCGGCGTGCCGCGAGTGCTGGTTCTGCACCCACGAGGAGCCGTGGCTGTGCAAGCAGGTCGAGCGAGCCGGGGTGTCCGCGGTGCGAGGGGCTCTGCCTGACGGCACGCCGCTCAACGTCGCCCTCGGCGTCGGCGCCTTCGCCGAGGAGGTCGTCGTCCATCAGCGCGCGGTCGTCCCGCTGCCGGACGGGGTGCCGCTGGACCTCGCGGCGTTGCTCGGCTGCGCCGTCCTGACCGGTGTCGGGGCGGTCCGCAGCACGGCGCACGTCCAGCCCGGCGAGTCCGTGGCCGTGATCGGCCTGGGTGGGATCGGTCTGTCCGCGGTGGCTGGCGCCAAGCTCGCCGGCGCAGGGACGATCATCGGCGTGGACGTGTCGGCCGACAAAGAGCAGTACGCCCGCTCGCAGGGCGCCACGGAGTTCCTCACGCCGGGTGAGTCACTGCCCAAGCAGATCCGCGGCCTGACCGAGGGGCGGGGCGCCGACCACGTCTTCGAGTGCGTCGGTCGCGCTTCCACGATCCGCGCAGCGTGGGAGGCCACCCGCCGCGGCGGGGCGTGCACGGTCGTGGGTGTCGGTCGTCGCGACGACACGGTCAGCTTCCATGCACTGGAGCTCTTCCACTTCGCGCGGACCCTCCGCTCGTCGGTCTACGGGTCGGGCGATCCCGACCGCGACATCCCGCAGCTGTGCGCGCAGGTGGTGGACGGCTCGCTCGACCTGGCGTCGCTGGTGACCCACCGGGTCGGCCTCGACGACATCCCAGCGGCGTTCGAGCGGATGCGCCAGGGCATCGGCGCAAGGTCCATCGTCGTGCTCGATACCGGCGCCGTCTGAGATGACGACTACGGCCGTCCAGGTCGAGGACCGCTACCGCCAGCGGGAGGGACTGCTCCACCTCACCGGGATCCAGGCCCTCGTCCGTGTCCCGCTGGACGTCCACCGGGCCGACCTCGAGCGAGGTCGGCGTACGGCTGTGTTCGTCTCGGGCTACCCCGGCTCCCCCCTTGGCGGCTACGACATGGAGTTGGGGCGACGCCGGGCCCTGCTCGACGAGCACGACGTCGTCTTCCAGCCGGCGGTCAACGAGGAGCTCGGAGCGACGGCGGTCGCCGGCAGTCAGCTGGCGCAGACCCGGCCGGAGCTCCGGTACGACGGCGTGGCGGCCATCTGGTACGGCAAGGCCCCCGGTCTGGACCGAGCCGTGGACGCTTTCCGCCACGGCAACATGGCAGGGGCCCACCCGCAGGGCGGCGTGCTGGCCCTCGTCGGGGACGACCCGGCCGCCAAGTCCTCCACCATGCCGAACGCCTCCGAGCTCACGCTCGCCGCGCTGGGGATGCCGACGCTCTACCCCGCCGACGCGCAGGACGCGCTCGACTTCGGCCTGCACGGGATCGCGCTCTCCCGCTCGTGCGGGCTCTGGGTCGGCATGAAGGTCGTCACGGACGTGGCTGACGGCTCCGGCACCGTCGAGGTCCATCCGGAGCGGATCACACCGGTGCTGCCGGACATGCGGATCGACGGACGACCCTTCCGCCACACCGTCCAGGGCATGCTGCTGCAGCCAACCTCCGGGCAGCTCGAGGGCAGCCTGCTCCACGAGCGTCCGCTGATCGCCCAGCGCTACGCGGCGGCGAACGGGCTCGACCGCATCGTCCGCAGCGGCCCCGACGACCGGATCGGGATCCTGTCCGCAGGCAAGACCTACCTCGACGTCTGCCAGGCCCTGTCGGCGCTGGGCCTCGACGAGCAGGAGTGCCAGCGGCGGGGCATCCGGCTGCTCAAGCTCGGCATGGTGAGCCCGGTGGACCCCGGCGTCGTCCTGCGGTTCGCGAACGGCCTGCGCGAGATCATCGTCGTGGAGGAGAAGCGCTCGTTCGTCGAGGCTGCGGTCAAGGAGGTCCTCTACGGGCGCCCGGACGCACCCGCGGTGCACGGCAAGACCGGCCCCGACGGCAGGACCCTGGTGCCCGCGGCGGGCGAGCTGGACCCCGACCTGATCGCACCGGCGCTGGCCTCTCGCCTCCTCGTCCAGGGCGGCGTGCCCTCGGTGGAGGCGTGGACGCAGCGGCAGCCGTCCGCCCGCGCAGCCGAGCGGACGCCGACGCTGCTGCCCCTGCTCGCCCGCACCCCCTACTACTGCTCTGGCTGCCCGCACAGCAGCTCCCTCGCCGCCCCGGAGGGGACCTTCATCGGGACCGGCACCGGCTGCAGCTCGCTGGCCGTGCTCATGAAGCCCGAGACCGTCGGTGACGTCGGGGTGCTCATGCAGATGGGGGGCGAGGGGAGCCAGTGGATCGGCATGGCACCGTTCCTGGATCTCCCGCACATGGTGCAGAATATCGGTGACGGGACCTTCCACCACTCGGGCAGCTTGGCCTTCCGCGCGGCGGTCGCGTCCGGCGTGAGCATCACCTACAAGCTGCTCTACAACTCCGCCGTCGCCATGACCGGCGGGCAGGCCGCGCAGGGCGGCATGACCGTCTCCGCGATCACGATGGTGCTCACGGCCGAGGGGGTGGGGCGGATCATCGTGACGACCGACCAGCCCGACAAGTACGACGGCGTGCCCCTCGCCGCGGGCACTCAGGTCTGGCACCGCGACCGCATCGTGGAGGCGCAGGAGGTCCTTGCCACGGAGCCCGGTGTCACCGTGCTCGTGCACGACCAGGAGTGCGCGACGGAGAAGCGCCGCCTGCGCAAGCGCGGTCAGCTGGACGACCCGCCGATGCGTGTCCTCATCAACGAGCGGGTCTGCGAGGGCTGCGGAGACTGCGGTCAGAAGTCCAACTGCCTGTCCGTGGTACCGGTGGACACCGAGTTCGGCCGGAAGACGCAGATCCACCAGGCGTCCTGCAACAAGGATTACTCGTGCCTGGCCGGCGACTGCCCCTCGTTCCTCACGGTCCTGCCGGGAGACGGCCCCGTGCGTTGCCCGACCGCGCCTGAGCTGTCGAACGACGACCTGCCCGAGCCGAACGAGCGGGTCCACGGCGACGTCGCCGTGCGGATCGTCGGCGTCGGCGGCACCGGTGTTGTGACCGTGGCCCAGATCCTCGCGACGGCGGCTCAGCTCGCCGGGCGACACGTGCGTGGCATGGACCAGACCGGCATGGCGCAGAAGGGGGGAGCGGTCGTCTCCGACCTCAAGTTCTCCCGTGCCCCGGTGCTTCAGGCAGCGCGCGTCGCGCAGGGGGAGTGCGACCTGCTGCTCGGCTGCGACCTGCTCGTCGCCACCGATCCCAAGGTCCTCGCTGCCACGGACCGCGGGCGCACGGTGGCCGTGGTCTCCACCGCAGAGGTCCCGACAGGCGCGATGATCGTCGACCCCGACGTGGCCTTCCCGCCGTTCGCCCAGGTCGAGGACCGGATCCGCAGCGCCACGCGGGGCAGCGAGGCGGTCTTCCTGGACGCGCGGGAGCTCACCCAGGCCCTGCTCGGCGACGACCAGACGGCCAATATCTTGCTGGTCGGCGCGGCCTACCAGAGCGGCCTGCTGCCGTTCCCCGCTGAGGCGGTCGAGCAGGCGATCGAGGTCAACGGGGCGGCCGTCGCCGCGAACCTGCAGGCCTTCCGGCGCGGTCGTCAGGCGGTGGCCGACCCGCCAGGGCTCCAGGCTGCGCTCGAGGCCCTCGCTCCTCCTGCCCCCGCCCGGCAGGTCAGCCGTGACGGGCTTCGCCTGGCCGCCCTCGTGCAGGCGCTGCCGGAGTCCGAGCTGGCCCGGGTCGTGGCCGTCCGCGTTCCTGACCTCATCGGCTACCAGGACGCCCGCTGGGCGCGCCGCTACGCCGAGCTGGTCGAGCGGGTACGCGCGGTAGAGGACCAGCGGCTGCCGGGCCGCACGGCCCTGGCGGAGGCCGTCGCCGTCGGCCTGTACAAGCTCATGTCCTACAAGGACGAGTACGAGGTCGCTCGGCTGCAGGTCGATCCCGCGCTCCAGGCGAGCATCACCGCCCAATTCGGCGCCGGGGCCACCTACTCCTATCGCCTGCACCCGCCGATGCTGCGCGCGCTCGGCCGCACGGAAAAGATGTCCTTCGACAGCCGGGTCATGGCTCCGGTGCTCCGCGGGCTCTACGCGCTGCGCCGGGTGCGCGGCACGGCACTAGACCCCTTCGGCTACGCCGAGGTACGACGCACGGAGCGGGCGCTCCTCGGCGAGTACCGCGACCTGGTCCACCGGCTGCTCGACCTCCTCACCCCGGCGAACCACGAGGTGAGCGTGCAGCTGGCCGCGCTGCCCGACATGGTGCGCGGCTACGAGCACATCAAGTTGGACAACGTCCGTCGCTACCGCGAGCGGCGCGGCGAGCTGCTGCGACAGCTCGACCGAACCCCCTCCCACACCGCGTCCGACCTCGCACCGTCCAGGAGCTGAAGGCCATGTCTGCTGCCGTCGACGTCTCGGCCCTGCGTGTCGGGGTCCGCGAGCTGGCGCTCTCGTTCGAGCAGAGCTACTGGCGCAAGTGCGATGCCGACCGGGAGTACCCGGAGCAGTTTGTGCAGGCGTTGACCGACGCCGGATGGCTGTCTGTGCTCATCCCGGAGGAGTACGGCGGCGGGGGCCTGGGGGTGACCGAGGCGTCGGTCATCATGGAGGAGATCAACAGCACCGGCGCGAGCACGTCGGCGTGCCACGCGCAGATGTACACGATGGGCGCGGTGCTGCGGCACGGCACGCCGGAGCAGAAGCAGGAGTACCTGCCGCAGATCGCGGCCGGTGCGCTGCGCCTACAGGCGTTCGCGGTGACCGAGCCGGACGCCGGCTCCGACACAACGCGCATCTCGACCTTCGCGCGCCGCACCGCGGACGGCTACGTCGTCAACGGGCGCAAGATGTGGATCTCCCGGATGCAGCACACCGACCTGATGCTCCTGCTGGCCAGGACGACGCCGCGCGACCAGGTGGAGCGGCGCACCGACGGCCTGAGCCTGTTCCTCGTCGACCTGCGCCAGGCGGGCGGATCGGTGCGCTACGAGCCGATCGACACGATGGTCAACCACGAGACGAACGCGGTCTTCCTGGACGACCTCGAGCTGCCGGCCGACGCCCTGGTCGGGATCGAGGGCAAGGGGTTCCGGCACGTCCTGGACGGGATGAACGCCGAGCGCATCCTGCTGGCCAGCGAGAGCATCGGGGACGCCCGCTGGTTCCTGGAGAAGGCCTCGGCGTACGCCCGTGAGCGGGAGGTGTTCGGCCGACCGATCGGCGACAACCAGGGCATCTCCTTCCCGTTGGCGCGCGCCTACGCGAACATGCACGCGGCGACGCTGGTCCGCGACCGGGCGGCGGCGCTGTTCGACGCGGGCGAGCCGGCCGGCACCGACGCCAACATCGCGAAACTGCTCGCCTCGGAGGCGGCATGGGAGGCGGCGAACGCCGCCATGACCACGTTCGGGGGCTATGGCATGGCCGTGGAATACGACATCGAGCGCAAGTTCCGCGAGTCGCGGCTGTACCTCGTCGCTCCCGTCTCGAACAACCTCATCCTCAACCACGTCGCGGGTCACGTGCTGGGCCTCGGGCGGTCGTGAGCGCTGCGCCCACCGGGCGTGTCAGACGTCGCGCAGCACTGCGCGAGCCCGCTCGACGAGCGGACGGTCGACCATGGAGCCGTCGGCGGTCGTGACGCCCGAGCCGTCCCCCGCGGCCGCGACGATCCCGCGGGCCCAGCGGATCTCTTGCTCGCTCGGTCGGTAGGCGCTCTCGACCGTCTCGACCTGGCGCGGGTGAATGCACAGCTTGCCGCCGAACCCGCCCTCGCGCCCGGCGGTCGCGTCGCTGCGCAGGAGGTCCAGGTCCTGGAGCTCCGGTGTGACCCCGTCCAGCGGTCGGGGCAGGCCGGCCAGCCGCGAGGCGAGCACGACCTCTGCGGCGAGCACCCGGACGAACGGCGAGCGTGGTGCCACGCCGAAGTCGAGGGCCAGGTCCTGATCGCCCAGGGCCAGCCGCGCGGAGCAGCCGGCCAGTTCCCGTGCCGCCGCGATGCCTGCGGCGGTCTCCACCAGCGCGACCACCGGGGCACCCGCGGCCGTGCGCAGGGCGCGGACGTCCCCGCCGCGCTCTGCCCTGGCGAGCATGACGCCGAGCAGGCCGGATGCGCCGGCGACCGCGGCGACGTCCGGCTCGTGCTCGGGACTGCTCGCCGCCTGCACCCTGACGACGGCACGTCCGCCGCTGCCGAGCCACTGCCGCACCTCCTGCCGGGCGTGGGCGCGGGCCTCGGGCGCGACAGCGTCCTCGAGGTCAAGCAGGACCAGCGCGCCGCTCGCGGCGGCCTTGTCGAAGCGCTCCGGTCGGTCGCCGGGGACGAACAGCGCGCTGCGGGCGCACTCGAGCGAGCTCACAGCGCGGGGACGGGGCGGGCGGAGGTAGGTCCGGCGCCTCGGCGGTAGACGAGCAGCGTGCGCTCGAACGTGATGACCACCGTCCCCTCCTGCATGTAGCCGATCGTGCGCACCGTGACGAGGCCGGTGGACGGGCGCGACGCCGACGGTCGGAGCGACAGGACCTCCGAACGGGAGTACACGGTGTCCCCCTCGAACAGCGGGTTCGGCATGCGTACCGTGTCCCACCCCAGGTTCGCGAAGACGTTCTGGGAGACGTCGGTGACCGACTGGCCCGTGACCATGGCGAGCGTCAAGCAGGAGTTCACGATCGGCCGGCCGAACTCGGTCTGCGCCGCGTAGTGGTGGTCGAAGTGCGGGTGCGCGGTGTTCTGCGTGAGCAGGGTGAACCACGCGTTGTCGGTCGAGGTGACCGTGCGGCCGAGCGGGTGCTCGTAGACGTCGCCGACCTCGAAGTCTTCGAAGAACCGTCCGTTCCACCCGCTCTTGGTCGTCATCGTCGTCCCGTCGGTCGAAGGGGAGCCCGCGCCGCGGCCATTTCCGCAGGGAGCGGTGAAGTGCCATAGTGCACACACGATATATGTGACGGGAAAGCAGCCCCTCTCTCCTGTCCCCCTCCACGGAGAGCCGGTCCAGCCCATGACGCTCCAGCAGAGCCCGAGCAACGCGGCGACGGCGACGGTGGTCGAGGCGCTGTCCGCGCGCTTCGGCACCGACCGGGTCTCGACCGGCGCGTCGGTGCGTGAGCAGCACGGCCGCGACGAGTCGCACCACCCCACCGTGCCACCCGACGCCGTCTTCTTCGCCGAGAGCACGCAGGACGTCTCCGTCGCGGTCCGGCTGTGCGGCGAGCACGGCGTGCCGGTGGTGGCCTTTGGCACCGGCACGTCGCTGGAGGGTCATGTCGCGGCGCTGCAGGGGGGGCTCTGCATCGACGTGAGCCGGATGGCGGGGCTGCTCCGGCTCAGCGTGGACGACCTCGACTGCACGGTCCAGGCCGGCATCACGCGCAAGCAGCTCAACGAGCAGCTGAAGCGGGAGGGGGTCTTCTTCCCCGTGGACCCCGGTGCGGACGCGTCCCTGGGCGGCATGGTGGCGACGGGAGCGTCGGGGACGTGCGCCGTCCGCTACGGCACCATGCGGCACAACGTGCTCGGCCTGACCGTGGTGCTCGCCGACGGCGCTGTCGTGAGGACGGGCGGTCGCGCCCGCAAGTCCTCCGCGGGCTATGACCTGACCCGGCTGATGGTCGGCAGCGAGGGGACGCTCGGGATCATCACCGAGATCACGCTGCGCCTCTACGGCCAGCCGGAGGCGGTCTCGGCTGCCGTGTGCCCCTTCCCGAGCACGGAGGCCGCTGTCCGCACGGTCATCGCCTGCATCCAGCTCGGCGTCCCCGTCGCGCGCGCCGAGCTCATGGACGACCGCCAGGTGGAGGCCTCCAACCACTACTCCGGGTTGACCAACGAGGTCGCCCCGACCCTGCTCTTCGAGTTCCACGGCTCGCCCGCCGGGGTCGAGGAACAGGCGCGCACCGTGGCCGAGCTCGCCGCCGAGCAGGGTGGCGGCAGCTTCCACTGGGCAACGAGCGCCCAGGACAGGGCGCGCCTGTGGCAGGCCCGGCACGACGCCTACTACGCCGCCCTCGCGCTCCGCCCAGGCTCGAAGGGCTGGACGACCGACGTCTGCGTCCCCATCTCGAGGCTGGCCGACTGCATCGAGGCCACCCGCGCCGACCTGGACGCCTCCGCCATCGTGTCCACGGTGCTCGGCCACGTCGGGGACGGGAACTTCCACGTGGTGATGATGCTCGACCCCGACGCCGACGAGGAGATCGCCGAGGCGACACGGCTCAACCAGCGCCTGGTCACCCGCGCGCTCGAGATGGGCGGGACCTGCACGGGGGAGCACGGCATCGGCTACGGGAAGATCGACTCCCTGGAGCAGGAGCACGGGGAGGGTGTCGCGGTCATGCGCGCGCTCAAGGCGGCGCTCGACCCGGCGGGTCTGCTGAACCCCGGGAAGGTCTTCCGGCCGGAGGGCACGTAACGAAGCGGAAACGCATCGCGCATCCTATGACTAGAGGATATACGATGTGTTTCACTTCACATGCTCGCTGCGGGTCGGAGGGACCCGCACCACCTCAGCCAGGGAGAATCCACGTGCTCAGCTCGAGTCACAAGAAGCGCGCAACCGTCGTCGGTGTCGGCACGATGCTGCTCGCCACGCTCGCCGCCTGCGGTGGGGGCTCCGATACGGACAGCACATCCACCGGCGCGGAGGGCGCAGCGTCGGGTGAGTCCTACTCGTGGCAGTACGCCAACTACCTGCCGCCCAAGTCGTCGTTCAGCACCGGCATCGCGAGGTACTTCGATGCCGTCGGGGCGGAGAGCAACATCGAGATCGAGGAGTTCTACCAGGAGGCGCTGCTCTCCGCGACGGACATCCTCGCTGGCGTCAGCCAGGGGCGCGCCGACCTCGGCTTCACCATCGCCCTCTACCACCCGGGGGAGCTGCCGCTCTCGCAGATCGTGGGGGTGCCGTTCCAGACCAGTGACGCCGAGGCGCAGGTCCGGGCCATGAACGACCTCTACGAGAGCAACGACGCGTTCCGCTCCGAGTGGGAGGCGCAGGGGGTCCACGTCCTCAGCTTCGTCCCGCTCGCCCCGACCATGGTCGCCACGGCCGAGCCGCTCGAGGGCTACGACGACCTGTCGGGCAAGAAGATCCGCGCCGTGGGGCTGCTCAGCCAGGCCATGAAGGCTGCGGGCGTGAACCCGGTGGCGCTGCCGGCGCCCGAGGTCTACGAGTCCGTCGAGCGCGGCGTCATCGAGGGCTTCACCTCCTACCCGTTCGACGTCGCCGTCGCGAACAGCCTGAACGAGGTCGCGCCGTACATGACCGACCCGGGCAGCGGGCTCTACAACCTAGGCGCTCTCATCATCACGAAGAGCCTCTGGGACGGGCTCGACGAGGAGACCAAGACGCTCCTGACCGAGCAGGTCGACGAGTACGTCCCAAACGCGATCGAACTCCTGGCCGAGGAGGAGAAGAAGCAGTGCGACGTCTTCCTCGAGGCGGGAGGCACCGCGTCGGTGTTCCCCGAGCAGGACGTGAAGAAGTTCGAGTCCGCCGTCGGTGACAGCGTCATCAACGCCTGGCGCGAGCAGGCCGTCAAGGCCGGGGTCGACGAGGGCGACGCCGACACCTTCCTGAAGGACTACCAGGCCGCCCTGTCCGAGCAGACCGAGTCCTCCAGCTACGTGCCGGGGCTGGTCGCGTGCGCTGAGCGGGCCGGGTCCTGAGCAACCTCACGTCGGGTGCGTCAGGGGAGGGTCCCCCCTCTCCCGACGCACCCTTTGGCGAGCCCGCGGCCGACGCTGCCGAGACCGCTGCGCCGGGGACCACCAAGGGTGGTCCGGTCCGCAAGACGATCCACGCGCTGTCCACAGCCCTCGGCGTCATTGCCGCGTTGCTGATCGTGGCCATCATGGTTAGCACCGCAGCGGACGTCACGTCTCGGCGGGTGACCGGGTCGTCGATCCCGGGCGTCGTGGAGTACAGCGAGGTCCTGATGGTCGGCCTGATCTTCCTCGGGCTCGCCTACGCCCAGCGGGTCGGCGCACACATCGGCGTCGACCTGGTGACCGAGCGGATGCCGGTCCGCGTGGCGCACCTCGTGCGCTCCGTGGGCCTGGTCATCGCCATAACCGTGGTCGCGATCATGGGCTGGGAGACGCTCGAGGTCGCGCTCAGGTCCGTCGAGAGCCGCGAATTTCGCTTCGGCCTGGTGCAGGTGCCGATCTGGCCGGCGCGGCTGCTGATCCCGATCGGACTCGGCGCCCTGCTGCTCGAGCTCGGGGTCTCCCTGTACGACGAGGTGGTCGCCCTGCGCCACCGCGCCCCGATCACCCGGGCCCTCCCCGCCGAGGCCGGGCTCGGAACGTCCATGACTACTGCTGATGTGGAAGGAGGACGTTGAGCCCCGAGCTGATCGTCGGTGTCGCGCTCGTCATCCTGCTCGCCCTGCTCGCTGCGGGCGTGCCCGTCGCGTTCTCCCTCGCGGCCGCAGGCTGCATGGGCATCGTCCTGCTGCGCGGCCCGGACATCACCCAGAGCACACTGGGGTCGCTGCCTTATCAGTCGACGGCGAAGACCACGCTGGTCGTGATCCCCATGTTCATTTTGATGGGGGTGCTGGCCGCCAATGCCAGGGTGGCCGAGGACGTCTTCCGCCTCAGCCACCGCCTCCTGCGCCGCCTGCCCGGTGGGCTCGGGCTCGCCTCCATCGCCGCCTGCGCGGGCTTCGGCGCCGTATCCGGGTCCAGCGTGGCGACCACGGCCACGGTCGGCCGCGTCGCCATCGGGGAGATGCGAAAGTACGGCTACAGCAGCGCCTTCGCCGCCGGGATCGTCGCGGCGGCGGGCACGCTGAGCGTCCTTATCCCGCCGAGCATCGTGCTGGTGCTCTACGGCATCATCACCGGTGAGTCGATCGGTGCCCTGCTCACGGCCGGCATCATTCCGGGCATTATCTCCACGCTGGCCTTCATGGCGGTCGTCATCGTCCGGGCCCGGCTGCGCCCGGCGCTCGCCGGAGGGAACCACGCCTTCGGCGCTGAGGGCGATCCGAGCCTCGACGCGACCCTCGACCCGCATGCACCACCGGTCGGCAAGGGCTACGCCGGCCTGATGAAGATTGCGCTGCTGTTCACGATCGTCATCGGCGGCATCTACGCCGGGCTGTTTACCGCCACCGAGGCGGCCGCGCTCGGTGCCCTCGCGGCGCTGCTCATGCTGCTGGCCGACGTCTTCCGCGTCGGGGTGCGCACCCTGGCGGTGCGGATCCGCGACAGCCTGGCCGAGACGGCGTCGGTGACCAGCTTCATCTTCGCGATCCTGGTCGGCGCCAGCTTGTTCACGTTCTTCCTCGTCAGCGCCGGGGTGCCCAGCGACTTCGCCCGCTGGACGCTCGGCCTGCCGGTCCCGCCGATCGTCATCGTCATCATGCTGCTGCTGATCATGATCCCGCTCGGAATGTTCCTCGACCCGATCTCGATCATGCTCATCGTCCTGCCGCTGGCCTACCCGGTCATCATCGAGCTCGGGTACGACGGCATCTGGTTCGCGATCTTGACGGTCAAGATGATCGAGATCGGGCTGATCTCGCCACCCGTCGGACTGAACGTGTACGTCCTCGCGGGCACGCCCGGCGTGCGCATGGAGGACGCCTTCCGCGGCATCGCGTGGTTCCTGCCGGTCGAACTCGCGACGACGACGCTGCTCTTCCTCGTGCCGGGCCTGGTGACGTGGTTGCCCGGGCTCTTGGCCAACCAGTAGGCGCGCGATCGCCGCAACGCCCCCCAACCTGCACCCCCCGCCCTTATCGAGAGAGGCGCTCTCCTGCATGAGCACTGACCCGTCCGGAGCAGACCGGACCGACACGCACGACCGCAAGACCGAGGCCGCACTGGACGTCGAGCGCACGAAGGCCGAGGTCGAGCGCAGCTTCGCCGGCCCGGCGGAGCGCCTGGAGATCCTGGGCGTGGACGGCGCGCTGCGGCCCGGCACCGAGGCGCCGTTGAGCGTCGAGCAGGTGCTGGACGCCCTGCGCTGGATGATGCTCTCGCGCACCGTCGACTTCCGAGCGGTGAGCCTGCAGCGGCAGGGGCGCATGGGCACCTTCTCGGCCGTGCGGGGGCAGGAGGCGTCGGTGGTCGGCTCGTCGTTCGCCCTCGACCCCGCGCGTGACTGGATCGTCCCGCAGTACCGCGAGCTGCCCGGCGTGGTGCGCCACGGGTTCCCGCTGGACGGCTACCTGCTGTACTGGATGGGCAACCCGGCCGGTGGCCGGGTGCCCGACGGGGTCAAGATCCTGCCGCTGCAGATCGCGCTGGCGGCGCAGCTGCCCCACGCGGTCGGCCTCGGCTGGGGGCTCAAGCTGCAGGGCATCGACGGGGTCGTCACGACGTACTTCGGTGACGGCGCCTCCTCCGAGGGCGACACGCACGAGGCGATGAACCTCGCCGGCGTGTGCAAGGCGCCGGTCGTGTTCTTCCTCCAGAACAACGGCTGGGCCATCTCGACCCCCCGAACGAAGCAGACGGCGGCAGCGACCTTCGCCAGCCGGGCAGAGGGCTACGGCTTCCCCGGCGTGATCGTCGACGGCAACGACCTGTTCGCGGTCTACGAAGCCACCAGGCATGCCGTGGAGCGGGCCCGCCGCGGCGAGGGTCCGACGCTGATCGAGTCGCAGACCTACCGCATGGGCGCCCACAACACCGCCGATGACCCGACCCGCTACATGGAGCCGGTCGAGCTGAGCGGGTGGGACGAGCGCGACCCCGTCACGCGCGTCATGGCCTACCTGCGTGGCCTGGGCGCGTGGGACGACGCGGCGCAGAAGGAGATGCAGGACGGCATCGACGCGCAGGTCGACGCGGCCATCGAGGCCGCCGAGGCCTTCGCGCCCCCGAACCCCGAACAGATATTCACGCACGTGTACGCGACCCCGCCGGAGCGTGTGCTCAAGCAGCAGCGCGACGCCCAGACCGCGAACGAGGCCTAGGAGCACCCATGGCGACAATGACGATGATCGAAGCGATCCGGTCGGCCCTGCGCGAGGAGATGGCCCGCGACGAACGGGTGGTCATGCTCGGGCAGGACATCGGCCAGCTGGGCGGGGTGTTCCGGGCGACCGACGGACTGCTCAAGGAGTACGGCGCGGACCGCGTGTTCGACATGCCGCTGGCAGAGGCCGTCATCGCAGGCTCTGCGCTCGGCCTCGCCGTGTCGGGACTGGTCCCGGTGGCGGAGATCCAGTTCCTCGGCTTCACCCACCAGGCGTTCCACCAGATCGGTCCGCAGCTCGGGCGCTACCGCTACCGCTCGCAGGGCCGGTACAACGCCCAGGTCACGATCCGCACCCCCTTCGGCGGGGGCGTGCGCACTCCTGAGCTGCACGCGGACGCGCTCGAGGCGCAGTTCGCGCACAGCCCGGGGCTCAAGGTGGTCATGCCGTCGAACCCCTATGACGCGAAGGGGCTGCTGCTCGAGGCCATCCGTGACCCGGACCCGGTCCTGTTCTGCGAGCCGCTGCGCGGCTACCGGCTGGTGAAGGGCGAGGTGCCCGAGGGCGACTACACCGTGCCGTTCGGCAAGGCGCAGGTCGCGCGCGAGGGCACCGACGTCACCCTGGTCGCCTGGAGCGCCGCGGTCCAGCTCGCGGAGCGGGCGGCGGAGCGGCTGGAGCAGGAGGGGATCTCCGCGAAGGTGCTCGACCTGCGCACGCTCGTACCCCTGGACGTCGAGGGCCTCGTCGCGGCCGTGGAGTCGACCGGGCGTTGCGTCGTCGTCCACGAGGCGCCGCTGACCGCGGGCTTCGGTGCGGAGGTCGTCGCGACGGTCCAGGAGGAGGCGTTCTACTCGCTGGAGGCCCCGGTGGCCCGGGTCGCCTCGCCGGACACGCCGTACCCGATCGCGTCCATCGAGGACTACTACATCCCGAGCGTCGAGCGGGTCGTCGCCGCCGTGCGCGCGACCGTGAACGCGTCATGAGCCAGCTCGAGTTCCGCCTGCCCGACGTCGGGGAGGGCCTCAGCGAGGGCGAGATCGTCGAGTGGCACGTCGAACCCGGCTCCAAGGTGACGCGCGACCAGGTCCTCGTTGACGTCGAGACCGACAAGTCCATCGTCGAGCTGCCCTCTCCCGTCAACGGCACGGTCGTCCGGCTGGGTGCCGCCGTCGGTGACGTGCTGGAGGTCGGCGCCGTCCTCGTCGTGCTCGAGACGGAGGAGAGGTCGCCGGTGTCCGCGCATGCTGCACCGGAGGCACCGGAGGCACCGGAGGCACCTGCAGCTCCGGAGGCACCGGAGGCACCTGCAGCTCCGGAGGCACCGGAGGCACCTGCAGCTCCGGAGGCACCGGAGGCACCTGCAGCTCCGGAGGCACCGGAGGCACCTGCAGCTCCGGAGGCACCGGAGGACCCTGCGGCACCGGCGCAGTCCCCGTCCCCGGCCGAGGCTGCGGCCCCGCCGGGCAGCGCCCCTGCCGGTCGTGTCCTGGCCTCCCCCGCCACCCGCAAGCTCGCCCTCGAGCTCGGCGTCGACCTGGCCGCCGTGGCCGGCTCCGGCGACGGTGGACGCGTGACCAAGGACGACGTGCTGGCGCACACGCAGGCGCCGACCCCTCCCGAGCCGACCCCGGCGGCGCCCGCCTCGCCGGCGTCCGCTGCCTCGGGCGGCCCACCCGCTGGCGTCGTCGTCCCGTCGCTCAAGGACGAGCTGGTGCCGCTGCGCGGTCTGCGCCGCCAGATCGCTAAGTCCATGACGAGGTCGTGGACCGAGGTGCCGCACATCACCGAGTTCCGTGAGGTTGACGCGACTGCGCTGGTTGCCGCACGCGCCCTCCTGCGCCCCCGGATGGAGCGCGACGGCGTGCCGTTCACCTACCTGCCCCTGCTCGTGAAGGCCGTCGTCGCCACGCTGCGCGAGCACCCGAAGTTCAACGCCAGCGTCGACATGGCCGCCGAGACGATCCAGTACCACGGGCGCCGCAACATCGGGCTGGCGACGACGACCGACGCAGGGCTCATCGTCCCTGTTCTGAAGGACGCCGACACCCGGTCCCTCAGCGAGACCGCGCGTGAGATCGAGGTGCTGGCCAACGCCGCACGTGACCGCTCCGTCAGCACCGACCAGACGTCGCAGGGCACGTTCACGATCACGAACTTCGGCACGTTCGGGGGGTGGCTTGCGATGCCCATCATCCGGCCGCCCGAGGCGGCGATTGCTGGCTTCGGTCGCATCCGCGATGCGGTGGTCGCCGTCGACGGGAAGCCCGTAGTGCGTCCGACGCTGCCGCTGTCGGTCTCAGCGGACCACCGGCTCATCGACGGCAACGACATGGGCGGGTTCCTCACCATGCTGATCGACTACCTCACCGACCCGGTGCTCATGCTGGAGGCGAGCTAGATGGTTGTCGGTGAGGTCGCCGAGGGCGTCGACCTGCTCGTCGTGGGCGGGGGTCCGGGCGGCTATAGCGCTGCGCTGCGGGCTGCCCAGCTCGGTCGCAGCGTGATGCTCGTGGACCGCCTGGGCGAGGCCGGCGTCGGCGGTGTGTGCCTGCAGGTCGGCTGCATCCCGAGCAAGGCGATGATCGAGGTGGCTGAGGCGAAGCACCGCACGACCTCACTGCGCGAGGCCGGGCTGCAGGTGGAGCAGGCGCAGGTCGACCTCGCCCAGTTCCAGACCTGGAAGGACGCCAAGGTCGCCGGCCTGACCAGTGCTGTTCTCGGGCTGCTCCGTCGCGCCCAGGTGGAGGTGGTCGCCGGTGACTTCCGCTTCACGCGCCCGGGATCCGGCGTCGTCCAGTCCCTGGACGATCGGCCGCCCCGCCACGTGCAGTACACCGACGTGATCCTCGCGACCGGGTCGCGTCCCCTCGAGCTCCCGGGGCTCCCGCGCGACGGGGTGGGCGTTCTTGACTCCACGGACGCGCTGGCCCTCGCGCGCCTGCCCGCGTCCGTCGCGGTGGTCGGCGGCGGCTACATCGGGCTGGAGCTGGGCACCGCACTGGCCAAGCTGGGGAGCCGGGTCACGATCGTAGAAGCCCTCGACCGGCTGCTGCCGGGAGTCGACGCGGCGCTGCTCCGCCCGGTTCGCCAGCGACTGAAGGCGCTAGGAGTGGACGTCCTCCTAGAGCATCGGGTGCAGTCCTTCGAGGACGGGCGGCTGACCGCGACGTCCCAGGGTCAGGCCGTCGAGCTCGCCGTGGAGCAGGTCGTCGTCGCCATCGGCCGCATGCCCAACACCGACGGGCTCGGCCTGCACAAGATCGGCCTTACGCCCGGGCCGACGGGACTGATCGAGGTGGGCAAGGACCGGCTCGCGGCTCCGCACGTCGCCGCGATCGGCGACATCACGGCGGGTCCGGCTCTGGCGCACAAGGCCACCGCCGAGGCGGAGGTCGCGGCCGAGGCGCTGTGCGGCCTCCCCGTCGCCTTCGACCCGGCCACGATCCCGGCGGTCGTCTTCAGCGACCCCGAGATCGCGATCGCCGGTCTTTCGCCCGACGAAGCGAAGGCGCAGGGCATAACCGTCGCCGTCGGGCGCCTGCCGCTCGGCGCGTCGGGGCGCGCCGCCACCATGGACGCCACCGACGGCTTCACCCAGGTGGTGGTGGACCGCACCACCGATGCTGTCGTCGGCGTGCAGATCGTGGGTCCGCACGCCTCCGAGCTCATCGCGGAGGGCGTGCTCGCGATCGAGATGGCCGCGTCGCCGCAAGACTTGGTTGGCTCCATCCACCCGCACCCGACGCTCAGCGAGATGCTGCCCGACGCCGCGCGAGGCCTGCTCCACCGCCCGGCCGGCGCGACCGTCCCCACGGCTGCTTTCGTGGGGGTCCCGTGACCGCACCCGCAGCGGCCGGCAGCCTGCCGCTCGAGGGTCTGCGCGTGGTCGAGTGCGCGACCTACGTGGCCGGCCCGTCCGGCGGCATGGCCCTGGCCCAGCTCGGCGCGGACGTCATCAGGGTGGACCCGATCGGCGGTGCGACGGACTACCGCCGCTGGCCGCTCGCGCCGAACGGCGGCAGTCTCTACTGGACGAGCCTGAACAAGGGCAAGCTGTCCGTCGCCGTCGACCTGCGTTCCCCGGCTGGGCGAGAGCTCGTCACCGCGCTCGTCGTGGCACCCGGCCCCGACAGCGGGGTCTTTCTGGACAACAACGTCCGTCGACCGTGGCTCACGTGGCCCGTGCTGTCGCAGCACCGGCCCGACCTCGTGCACGTGCACGTGCAGGGCCACCGCGACGGTCGACCTGCTGTCGACTACACCGTCAACGCGGCTGTGGGCATCCCCCACATGACCGGCTCCGAGTCCAGTCAGGAGCCGGTCAACCACGTGCTTCCGGCCTGGGACCTGCTCACCGGATCGACCGCTGCCGTGGGCCTGCTCGCAGCGCTGCGCCGACGCGACCGGACCGGCGAGGGAAGCCTGGTCGAGGTGGCCCTCGCCGACGTCGCGCTGGCCGGCGTCGCCAGCATGGGCTGGTTCGCCGAGGCGCAGCTGTCGGGCCGCGACCGACCGCGGCACGGCAACCACGTCTACGGCAGTTTCGGCGTCGACTTCACCACGGCGGACGGCCGCCGGGTGATGGTGGTGGCGCTGACGGAGAGCCAATGGCGCGCGCTCTGCCAGGTGACGGGCACCGGTGCGGTGTTCGAGGCCCTGCAGGCGGCGCTGGGTGTCGATCTCCACGACGAGGAGAGCCGCTACCTCCACCGCGAGACCGTCCGGGCGATACTGCGCGGCTGGTTCGCGGCTCGCGACCTGGCGACGGTCAGCTCCGAGCTGGAGGCGGCGCGCGTGCTGTGGGGCCCCTATCGGACAGCGACCGACGTGGTCCGGGACCACGAAGCGTCGCCCGCGTCGTCGGGGCTGCACGAGGTGGAGCAGTCGGGCGTGGGACGCGTCCTCGGGATGGGCAGCCCCCTTCGGCTGGACGACCGGACGTTGCCGCCTGTGCCGGCTCCAGTGCTGGGCGCCGACACGGACAGCGTGCTGGCCGAGGTGCTAGGGCTCACCTCCGCGGAGATCGGGCGCCTGCACGACGACCGTGTGGTTGCGTCGCCACGTCCGGACGCCGTGCTTGCCGCCGGCCCGGGCTGATGAGGTGGGTGCCGGAGGCCACCACCGGCTCGACGTGGGACGCTGCCACGTCGGGATCTGCACGGGGAGGTGGGTGGGGCATGTCGGCCGACGGTGACGTGGAGCAGCGAGGAACTCCGCCCGACGGTGGAGTCATCTCGTCGTACGGCGGCGGTCGTCCGAGCCGTCAGGCCCTGAGCGAGGAGGTCGCCAGCTACGTCCGGGCGCTCATTATGTCCGGCGAGCTGCGGGAGGGCGATTTTGTCCGCCTCGACCGCATCGCGACAGAGCTGGACGTCAGCGTAACCCCCGTTCGTGAAGGCCTGCTGCTGCTTCGCGGCGAAGGCTTCGTTATCCTCGAGCCGCGACGGGGCTTCATGGTGGCGCCGCTGTCGCCCGACGACGTCGCCGACCTGTTCTTCGTCCAGGCCTGCATAGCCGGCGAGCTCGCCGCTCGGGCATCGCAGGCGTTGACCGACGCTGATCTGGAACATCTCGACTCCGTCCAGCAGGCCCTCTCGGCTGCCGTCGCCCGCGGTGACAGCGACGCCGTCGTGCACCTGAACCACCAGCTCCACCGCGCCGTCAACCGCGCGGCGACGTCGCCGAAACTGACCTGGTTCCTCAACCTGGCGGTGCGCTACGTGCCGAGCCGCTTCTTCGCCTCGATCGAGGGCTGGGACGACGCCGCGGCGCACGACCACGCCGCGCTCATCCGCGCGCTGCGCGCCCACGACTCTGACGCCGCTCGGTCTGCGATGGAGGACCACATCCGGCACGCCGGTGAGCTCCTGGTCTCCCACCTCGTGCGGGTTGGTGCGACGGCACCTGCCGGCTCGCAGCAGAACGCAGCCGGATCCGGCCCCGGCCGGATCGCGCGATCGGCCGGTGCCCGGCGCAGCCCGCGCGACCAGCGCACGGACTAGATATCGCCTCGACCGCTCCCTCGGGGCGGGCCTACGCCGTGTGGGCGCTCGCGGTCGCTACCTACATGGTCGCGGTCTTCCACCGCTCGTCCCTGGGCGTGACCGGCCTCGCCGCCCAAGAGCGCTTCTCGGCGACGGCGGCCTCGCTGGCCCTCCTGGGTGTCCTCCAGCTCGCGGTCTACGCCGCGTTCCAGGTGCCGGTCGGCATCCTGCTCGACCGGCTCGGCGCGCGCCGTATGGTGGCCGCGGGCGCGCTCCTGATGGCGGTGGGCCAGCTCGTGATGGCGGTCGCGCCGTCTCTCCTTGCCGCGCTGCTCGCCCGGTCGCTCGTGGGAATCGGCGACGCCATGACGTTCATCAGCGTCCTGCGCATCGTGATCATGTGGTTCGCTCCGGCGCGAGTGTCCGTCCTCACCCAGCTCACCGGCATGCTCGGGCAGGTCGGACAGATCGCCGCGGCGTACCCGCTCGTGCTCCTGCTGTCCGAGCTGGGGTGGACCCGCTCCTACCTCGTCGCAGCCGGCGCCGGCGGTGTCGTGGCGGCCTTGATCTGGTGGGTGCTGCCCGACGCGCCCGCGGGGGCGCCAGCGCTCCCCCCTCTCCCCGGCGGGCGGCAGGCGGCGTGGCACCACGTGCGTGCGGCGTGGCGGACACCCGGCACCCGCCTTGGGATGTGGACCCACTTCGTCACGCAATTCTCCGGCACTGTCTTCGTGCTCCTGTGGGGCTTTCCGTTCCTCGTGGTCGGGCAGGGCCTGAGCCCGGCGCTGGCGAGCGCGCTGCTGTCGGTCATGGTCGTGATGGGCATAGTGCTCGCCCCCGTCCTGGGTTGGCTGGCTGCCCGTCACCCCACCCGGCGCTCGTTCGTCGTCCTGTCGATCGTCGGAGCCACTGCGGGCATCTGGACCGTAGTCCTGCTGTGGCCGGGCCGCGCTCCTCTGCCTGTGCTCGTGGCGCTGGTCGTCGTGCTGGGCGCCAACGGTCCCGGCTCCATGCTGGGCTTCGAGCACGCCCGCACGGCCAACCCGACGTTTCGGCTGGGGGTGGCGACTGGGATCGTCAACGCCGGTGGCTTCCTCGCCGCCTTGACGACAATCCTGCTGATCGGGCTGGTCCTGGACGTCGGCGCTGACGGGGGACCGACGTCGTACCGCCTCGAAGACTTCAAGATCGCGTTTGCCTCACAGTACTTCGTATGGGCGGTGGGGCTTGTGCTGCTGGTCCGCACGCGCCAGGGAATGCTGCGCCAGCTCGCCGCCGACGGCGTCACGATCGAGCCGTTCCACCGGGCTCTGTGCCGGCGGGTCCGGGCCCGCCGACCCTGAGCGGGTCACCCTCGCAGCGGGGCACTGGCGACGACGTGCCGGGGCGCCGCTTCGGCCGTACTCCCGGCGGCCACAGGGAGTACGGGCCGTCGCAGGGCGGTGAGTGTGCCGGGGCTACCCGCGCCGTGCGCCAAGACATAGGGATGCCGCGTGGCCGAACACGGCGCGCAGCAGCGGGTCGAGGACGCAGACCTCGCGGCGGCGGCGTCGAGCAGCGAGCGGACACGACGTGACCGCCGATGAAGCCGCCCGCTTGCGGTCCGTCTCAGAACTAATCCGAAAATCAACGCAAGCGGGCAGGCGACAGCTCCTGGCGGAGCCGGGAAGGTCTGTGACAGGGCGGTAGTGGTCAGGCGGCGGTGGGTTCGAGGGTGACCTTGTAGCCGAGGGCTTCGA
>JAABUN010003416.1_pt1 | contig 24698 bp, 21 predicted proteins | sample 5559311 | NCBI WGS metagenome assembly JAABUN01 (sample SAMN10711877, study PRJNA513370) | rock metagenome | isolation source: Antarctica rocks | place: Antarctica: Victoria Land, Siegfried Peak sud
CGTGGTGGGACGCGATCGAGGTCCTCATCGTCTCCGGCGTCACCAACGCCCGCACCGAGGCCGCGAACACCAGCATCAAGCACCTCAAGCGGACCGGGCGCGGCTACCGCAACCCCGCCCACTACCGGGCTCGTATCCTCCTGGCCAGTGCCGCCCGACGCGCGGCATGAACACCCACCTCAGCGCCCGACATCACGCGGAAGTACGAAGAGCCACGTTAGTCCTTTCGGAGGCTGGAGCGGTTCAGTTGGATGAAGTCCTGGCGGCCGGCCTGCGTGCTCCTCGGGATTTCCAAGATCACTCACGCCTTTCTTGCACGGACGACGCGGTCGAGGATGACCGCGAGGATGATCACGATGCCGAGGGCGGTGCCCTGCCAGAAGGCCGAGACGCCGAGGATGTTCAAGCCGTTCTGCAGGATGCCGATCAGAAAGATGCCGATCAGTGTGCCGACGACGCTACCTTTGCCGCCCATCAGGCTTGCACCGCCGATCACGACGGCCGCGATCGTCGCCAACTCATAGCCGGTCCCGGTGTTGGGGTCGATGGAGCCGAGGCGGGACGCGCCGATGCTGATGGCGATTCCGCACAGCAGCCCGGTGACGGCGTAGGGAACGGCTCGATAGAGAGGTACTCGCACACCGGAGAGACGAGCAGCCTCGGGGTTTGAGCCGATCGCGTAGATGAAGCGCCCCGGTCGGCTGCGCGTGAGGAACCAGGTGGGCCAGCACGTACAGCCCGATGAATAGGAACACGTAGAGCTTCACCCCGGCAAACGAGCCGTTACCTAACCAGGCAAAGCCGCCCGGCAGCCCCGTGATCGAACGTCCGTCGGCCAGGACGTAGGCCAGGGAGGACGTCACCGACAGCGTTCCCAGCGTCACGATAAAGGGGGCGAGCCCGACGTACGAGACCAGCACGCCGTTGACCAGCCCCACCAGCAGGCCGGCGAGCAGCATAGCTATCACGCCGGGGATCGTGCCGTACTCGAGCAGGACGAGACCCCCGGCCACCGAAGACAACGCGGCGATCCCACCGACGGACAGGTCGATCCCCCCCGTCAGGATCACAAGTGTCTGCCCGATCGCGATGATGCCGAGCACCGTGACCTGCGACAGGACGTTCTCTAGGTTGCCGAAGGTGAGGAACCGGGGCTGCAGAGCAGAGAGGACGACGGCCAGAAGCAGCAGCGCCCCGAGCATCGCGAACTCGACCCGGTTCGCGGACCAGACATGGCGGAAACCAGAGCCGTTCGAAGTCGTCATCTTACCCAATGTCGGCACAGTGACGTTCGACGTCACGAGGACAGCTCCGCTACTAGGCCTGAGAGGCTGATGAGGGACGACATCGTGGTCTCCCTCTGCGAAGGAAGTAGGCTCAAGACCAGGGCTCGCACGGGATGAGGGGATTATCGACGACGGCACTTTGCGATGCAGCCACGATCAAGTCGACGTGCGGGTCGACCGGCCGCGCCAGTGTGTTGTGCAGCATGCTTTCTCCATCCGATGCGTGAACTGTCGAGACTTCTGGTTGAAAATAGCCCGGTGCCGAGATGCGTGTCAATCCTGGTTCATTAGTAAAAGACGTCGGTCCGGACGACGTTCCGCATCGGCAGGCCCGAGCGGTACGCGGACAGGTTCTCCAGGAAGAGGTCGACGATGCGGCTGTCCTCGTGCACCGACAACGCGGCCGTGTGCGGGCTCTGCAGCACGTCGGGCCGCTGCCACAGCGGGTGTTCAGGCGGTCGCGGCTCGGAGGCCGCGACGTCGAGGACGGCACCGCGCAGGTGGCCTGACTCCAGCGCGTCCGCGAGCGCGTCCTCGTCGACGCACGAGCCGCGGCCCACGTTGACCACCACCGCTCCGGCCGGTAGGGAGGCGATCGCCGAGGCGTCCAGGATGCCCTCGGTCTCGGCCGTGCCCGGCAGGGTGACCACGACGTCGGCGGCGGCAGTGAGCGCGTCGTGCAGCTCGGACAGGGGCCGGAGCGCGGAGACGCCCGGGGGCGGCTCGCCTCCGCGACTGCGCCGCACACCGGTCACCGTCATGCCGAAGGCCGCGGCCCGGGTGGCGACGGCAGCCCCGATGCTGCCCATGCCGAGCACCAGCAGCCGTCGACCCTGCAGCTGGGTCATCGTCCATCGCGTCGGCCAGGCGCCGGTCCGGCGCAGCTCCAGCAGCCGGTCGACGTCCTTGTGGAAGGCCAGCAGGCCGAACATCACGAACTCGGCCAGCGGCTGCGCGTGGACCCCGGCGCTGGTGGTGACCGTCACCCGCTGCAGCGTCGCCTCGGCCAGCTCCGCACGGCGGACCTGCTCGCCCGCCCCTGCGGCCATGGCCTGGACCCACCGGGTCGCGGTACCTGCCTCGACGAGCGCGGCCAGGCCGGCCGGCGTGTCGGCGGGGACCCCGAGCACCACCTCGCAGCCGCGCAGGCTCTCGACCAGGGCGACCAGCCGGCCGGCGTCGGGCTCGCCCGCGTGGTCGGCCACGTGGCGCTGCGGCGGCAGGTGCTCGGCGGGGTGGACGAGGCGGACGCCCGGGACGGCCCGTAGCCGCTCGACGAGGCCGTCGGCCAGTGGTGTCCCGATCCCGACCACCACCTCGCGGAGCGGGGCCCGGTCGTCGTGACCGGGCCCCGCCGCCTGGCGCGTCGGCCCAGAGGTCACGTGCCCCAGATCCCGGTGTAGATGTCGCGGTAGCCGCTGTCGGGGTCGTACAGGTCCCCGTCCTCGGCGTTCGTGGTGTCGGTGACGTGCACCGGCGCGAAGTAGTCCGTGGCCGGCTCGCCAGCGAGGGCGCGGTTGAGCTCGTCCACCAGCTGCCAGCCCTGCTCGTTGAGGGGCTCGGGCACCGTCACCGTCTGGAACTCACCGTTGCGGATCCGGTCGAAGGCCGCGGCGGAGCCGTCGCCGGCACCGACGTTGAAGGGCGCGCCGGTGCCTTCTCGACCGGCCGAGCGCAGCGACGGTGCGGCGTTGTCGTAGTACAGGTCGTTGATGGCCACCGAGTGCGTCCAGTCAGTGTCGTACTCGCCGAGCAGGGTCGAGACCGCCTGGGGTGTCCGGGTGGCGGCGTCGGGGATGGGGATGTTCTCCGTCGAGAGCACCTCGACGGACCCGCACGCCTCGAGGCCCGCCTGGATCATGTCGGACTTGCCCTTGGCGAACGGGATGCTCGCGTCGGTGAAGATGACCGCGCCGGCCGTCCCGCCCGAGTCGGCGATGATCCACTGCGCGCTGATCTCGGCGACGTCCTCGACCCGGGTGGTGACGTTGGTGAACAGCTTCGGGTTCTCGCTCGGGCCGGGCGTCCCCACCGCGTGCCACCCGGCGACCGGGATGCTCGCCGCCTCGGCCTCGTCGAGCTGGGCCTGCGTGGTGAGCGGGTCGAAGCCGCCGATGATGACGGCGTCGGGATTGAGGGTGAGGGCCTGGCTGAACGCGGCCTGCTGACCGGCCGGGGTGCCCTGACCGTCGATGACGCGGGCCTCCCACCCGATGACGGCAGCGGCCTCCTCGACGCCTGCGGCGACGCCGGTGACCCCCGGGTTGGTGAGGTCGGCCGCGACGTAGACGATCGAGGCGCCCTCCTGGGCCGCCGGGCCCTCGGTCGGGCCACCCCAGTCCGGGCTGGGGTCACGGGCCGCCTCGACGGCCGTCTCGGCCTCGGCCAGGACGTCCGGGCAGGCGGCCTCGACCCCTGGTCGGCCGTTACCGGCGGCCGGCTCGGCGTCGCCGGTGGTCTCGGCGTCGCCGGTGGCCGCGGCGTCACCGGTGGTCTCGGACACGGCACCCGAGTCGACCGGTGCGGGGTCCGCGACGACCTCGCTCTCCGAACCGCGTGAGCAGGCGGCGAGCAGAGCCAGGGGGATGACTGCCCCGGCGATGAGGGCGGTCCGGCGCGGGCGCCGGGGGTGGGGGGCGAGGGACATCAGGACTCCTTGCTGTCGCCCGCAACCTTGATGGTCGCGAGAGGGGGTTTAGGGACGGAGTGGTACGTGCGAAGCCGTCGCGGCGGCGTCGGAGGGTGGGGATCCGTCGGGGGAGGGTCCGGAAGGCGCGGAGTCAGGCCCCGCGGAGCCACCGGTGGATCGCGAGGCGGCACCCACCGAGGAGCCCGATCGTGCCCGGCGGCGGGCGGCGTAGCCGGCCAGGCCGACGGCGGCCAGCAGGGTGAGGCCGTTGAACAGCGGTGTCGCCCAGAACTCCGCTCCCAGCTGCTGGATGCCCGACAGCCCGACGGCCAGCACCGTGACCGCGACCAGGGTGCCGACCGCGTTGGCCCGGCCGGGGCGGATGGTGGTGGACCCGAGCAGGGCGCCGACGAAGGCCGGCAGCAGGTAGTCCAGACCCACGCTCGGGTTGCCGATCCGCTGCTGGCTGGCCAGCAGCACCCCGGCACCCGCGGTCACCACGCCGGAGCCGATGAAGGCGTACACGACGACCCGGCGCTTGGGGATGGCCACCAGCTCCGCCGCGCGCGGGTTGGCGCCGACGACGTACAGCCAGCGACCGAGCGGGAGGTGCTCCAGGACCACGTAGAGCGCGACCACGAGGGCGACCACGTACCAGAAGGCGACCGGCAGACCGAGCAGCTCGGAGTTAACCAGGTCCGTGAACGCCCCGGGAAGGCCCTCCGTGCCGGGCACGATCCTGCCGCCACCGGTGATGGCACCCGAGACGGCGAACAGGATGCTTCCTGTGCCCAGCGTGGCGATGAAGGAGTCGATCTGCGCCAGCTCCACGAGGAACCCGTTGACCAGTCCGACGACAAGGCCGAGCACGAGGGTCGCGACCACCGCGACGGGCCAGGAGAGACCCTGCTGGACGATCAACCACAGGCACAGGACGTGCGCCAGCCCGAAGCCGTAGCCGATCGAGACGTCGAACCGGCCGGTGACGATGGGGATGGTGGCCCCCAGCGCGAGCAGCGCGGGGATCGACTGGTTGGCCATGATCGAGCGCACGTTGGCGAAGGTGGGGAACGTGTCGGGCCGCAGCAGGGAGAACACCACGAAGAGCACGACGACCAGGGCGGGGATGCCCCACGTGCCGACCAGGGCGCCGACGCTGCGTCGGGGCGACGTCGCGGACCGGCTCGGCGTGGTGCTGGTCGTGGTGCTCATGCGACGTCCCTCACGCCCGACGACAGCGCCACGAGCCGCTCGACGGTGAGCTGGTCGCGGGACAGCTCCTCCACCACACGACCGTCCTTGAAGACCAGGGCGCGGTGGCACACGTTGACGACCTCCTGCACGTCGGTAGAGATGAGCAGGACGCCGACCCCTCGGGACAGCGCGCCGTCCAGCAGCGCGTACAGATCCGCCTTGGCGCCGACGTCGACGCCGGCGGTGGGCTCCTCCAGGATCAGCACCTCGGCATCGGTGGACAGCCACCGCCCGAGGACGACCTTCTGCTGGTTGCCGCCCGAGAGTGCCGTGACCGGGAGGTCGGGGTCGCTGGGCTGCACCCCGAAGGTGGCGATGAGCTCGCGGGCCTCGCGCTCCTGCGGTCGCGCGAACATCGGCTGCAGCAGCCCGTGGCCGCGGATCTGCGGGTTGGGTACCAGGTTCTCCAGGACGGTCATCGTCGGCCCGAGCGCCTCCTCCATCCGGTTGCTCGTGACGAAGGAGATCCCGGCCCGGACCGCGCTCCGAAGCGTTCCGGTGCGGTGAAGCCGGTCGCCCACGCGCACCTCGCCGGCGTGGATCGGCAGGGCGCCGGCCACGCCACGACCGAGCTCGGTCATGCCGGCACCGGCCAGGCCCACCAGGCCCAGCACCTCACCCCGACCGACCGACAGCGACACGGGACCGACGCGCTGCCCGACCACCTCGGTCAGCACCAGAGCCGTCCCGGTGTCGCTGGGTGCCGGCGCCGACCGTGGTGCCGGCGGGGTGCGTCCGACGATGAGCCGCACGACGCTGTCGGGGCTCTGCTCGGCGATCGGGCCGGCACCGACGACACGGCCGTCGCGCAGGACCGCTATGTCGTCGGCGATCTCGAACACCTCGTCCAGCCGGTGCGAGACGTAGACGAGGCCGAGGCCCGAGTCCCGCAGCCCGCGGATGACCTCGAACAGCCGCTGCGTCTCGTCCACCGGAAGGCTGGCGGTCGGCTCGTCAAGGACGAGCACCTCGGCGTCGACGACCAGTGCGCGCCCGATGGCCACGAGCGAGCGTTCGGTGCGTGACAGGTCGGCCACCGGGGTGCTGGGGTCCAGGTCGGCACCGACCCCGGCCAGGGCCTGCTCGGCCTGCCGCCTGACGGCCGACCAGGAGATGAGCCCGCGAGAGCGGGGGAAGCCGGTACCGAGAGCCACGTTCTCGGCGATGCTCAGCTGGGCGACGAGGCCGAGGTCCTGGTGGATGAAGGCCATCTTCGACCGTGCACCGGGGGCCTCGAGGGGTAGGCCTCCCACGGTGATGACGCCGGAGTCAGCCGGGTGCACCCCGGCGAGAATCTTGATGATCGTCGACTTGCCGGCTCCGTTCTGACCGAGCAGGGCCAGGACACGGCCGGCCGTGACGTCGAGGTCGACGTCGGCCAGTGCCTGGGTCGCCCCGAACCGCTTGGACACGCCACGGACGCTGACCGCGGCCGTCATCGCGTGCCCTCACAAGCCCCATCGCTCATGGACAGCACTATGGACGGCGTTCAGTATTTTGACAAGCAGTGTCCGTTGGGTCAGCGACCCGTGGGGATCAGCGGATTGCCCATGTCGGACGCGATCGTGCGCAACTCGGACAGCAGCGCGGTTCTCGTCACCTCGTCCAGGCGAGCCGTGAGCACCGTCACGCTGACCGCCATCGCGGTGGAGTCGGTCCGCTGCCCGGGGGCGGCCACGGCCAGGCAGGTCACCCCGGGTGTCGTCTCCTCGTCGTCGACGGCCCAGCCGCGCTCACGGGTGCGGGCCAGCTCCGCGCGCAGCGCCGCGGGCGTCGCCAGGGAACGGTCGGTCAGCGTCGGCAGGGCCCGCACCCCGGACAGGCGGTCGTCCAGGACGTTCTCCGGCAGCCTGGCGAGCAACGCCTTGCCGGTGGCGGTGCACGAGGCAGGGAACCGGTCGCCGATGCCGGCGGTCAGGCGCAACGGCTGCCGCCCGTCGTAGCGGGCGAGGTAGAGCACGTCGAGGCCGTCCATGACCGCGATCCGGGCCGTCTCCTGGGACAGGTAGGGGCTCGCGGCGCACAGCTCGTAGAAGCGCCTCACCTCGTCGACGCCGCGCAGGTAGGCGCCCCCCAGCTCGACGGTCTTGCGTCCGAGGACGAAGCCGCCCTCGCTGCGGGTCAGCAGGCCGGTCGACTCCAGGGCGAGGCAGATGTTCGCGGTGGAGGACTTGGGCAACCCCAGCCGACGGGCCAGGTCGGACAGGGGCACGGCCGTCCGGGCGGCGGCGATGACGTCGAGGATCGCCGCGGCCCGGGTCACGGCCGGGGCCGAGCTGGCCGCGCGGCTCGTCTCCTCGACGTCGTCGACAGTCACGTGAACCTCCTGCGGCCAGCCTACTGGCATGTGTCCAGTGGGTGGTACGTTCAGGATGGCTGCCGCAAATTCCCAGCCATCTCCTCAGCATTGTGCCCGGTGCGCGTCGACACCACGTCGTCCAGACCACGGGGTTCCCGGCAGAGAGGCCCTCACAGTGTCCCTGGACGTCAGTCCACCAGACTCGGGCGCCGGTGCGGCTGTCCCGGACAACGGCCCGGCCGTGACCAGACACGACTTCGACCTGATGTTCGACGAGCTGAGGGTGCGCGCGGCACCCGTGCCGGGCGCACCCGGCTACGGCGCGCTGGCTCGGACTGGCGCAGCCGACCGGGCACGCGCCGCCACGCTCGTCAGGACCGGACGCTCCGTCAGCCTGTCGCTGCCGATCAACCGGCACCCGGCGCCGGACAACGCGCGACCTGCACTGCACCACATGGTCGACCGTGGTGACGTCGAGGCGCCGGAGCCGACCGCCAACAAGGACTTCATCGGCCTGGACTACCACGGCAAGGCCGTGACCCACCTCGACGCCCTCTGCCACATCGCCTACCGCGGCGAGCTGTTCGGTGGCGCGGTCAGCGCCGACGTCGTCGGCTCCCACGGCTCCCGCCACCTGCCCGTGTCGGCGCTGGCCGACGGCATCGTCCTGCGCGGTGTCCTGCTGGACCTCGCCGCCGTGGCCGGCGTGTCCTGGCTGGAGCCCGGTCAGGCGGTGCACGAGAAGGACCTGCTCGCGGCGGCCTCTGCCCACGGCGTCGAGCTTCGGGCCGGCGACGCGGTGCTCCTGCGGTCCGGACAGCAGGCCCGTCGTGCTGCGCTCGGCCCCTGGGACCCCGACGTGGCCGGCGCGGGGCTGCACCCGCACGCCATGCGGCTCCTCGCCGACATCGACATCGCGCTGCTGGGAGGCGACGGTGACTCCGACGTCCGCCCGTCGCCGGTGGAAGGCGTGTCGTCCCCCGTGCACGTGCTCGCCCTCACCGCCCTGGGGATCCCCCTGCTGGACAACCTCGACCTCGAACGTCTGTCGGTCGCCTGCCGGGAGGAGGGCCGCTACGAGTTCATGCTGGTGGTGGCGCCGCTGGTGGTCCCCGGCGGCACGGGGTCGCCCGTCAACCCCCTCGCGGTCCTGTGAGCAGCCAGGGGCGCGTCGGGTTCACGGTCGGGGTGACGGCCGACTTCCGGCCTGCGGACGGACCAGGACCGACGAGCTGGGGCGACATCGGCCTGGGGGACCTGGACGATGCCGGTATCGCCTGGCGGTTCCTCGACGACAGCGACGGTCGACTCCTCGCCGAGGACGTGGCCGGTCTCGACGCCGTGGTGGTCGGCTCGCCAACAGTGGACAGGGCTGCCGTCCACGGGGCCGAGCGCCTGCGGCTCGTGGCCCGTTTCGGGGTGGGGTACGACAGCGTCGACGTCGGGGCCTGCACCGCGTCAGGCGTGGCGGTGACGATCACCCCCGACGGCGCCCGTCGTCCTGCCGCCGCCGCGACCCTGGCGATGGTCCTCGCGCTGCAACACAACCTCGTCGTCAAGGACCGGCTCGTCCGCCAGGGTCGGTGGCAGGACAAGACCTCATGGCGCGGTCGGGGCCTGACCGGTGCCTGCGTCGGGGTGGTCGGGCTGGGCAACATCGGCAGCGAGACCGTGGCCCTCATGGCTCCGTTCGACGTGGAGGTCCTGGCGCACGACCCGAGCCGCACCGCGGCGGAGGCCGCCGGGCTCGGCGTCCGGCTGGTCCCCCTGGCGGAGCTGCTGTCGCGGGCGGACGTCGTGGTCCTTACGGCGGCGCTCACCCCGCAGACCCACCACATCATCGACGCGGCAGCACTGGCTCGGATGAAGCCGACCGCGCTGCTGGTCAACATCGCCCGTGGTCCCCTGGTCGACACCGGTGCGCTGGTGGACGCGCTCTCCTCCGGCGTCATCGCCGGGGCAGGGCTCGACGTGTTCGAGGTCGAGCCGCTGCCCGCCGGCCACCCGCTGACCGTCATGGACAACGTCGTGCTGTCGCCCCACGCCTTGTCCTGGACGGACGAGATGGCCCTGGGCAACGGTCGCAGCGCCATGGCGGCGGTGCTCGCGGCGGCGGGATGGCGGGCGCCGACCCATCTGGTGGACCGTTCCGTCCTGGACCATCCCCGCTGGGTGAGCGGTGCCGCGGGCGGGATGCTCGCCCCATGAACGGCAGCGCAGCGACAGCCCGGTCGGGGGACGACGCCTGGGTTCCTGGGCCCGTCGGTCTCGTCGGCGCCGGACGCATGGGAGCACCCATGGCGCTCAACCTGGCCAGCTCGGGCTGGCAGGTGATGGTCTGGACGCGCACGGGGGAGCTCTCGGAGGAGCTTGCCGCGGCGGGCGTGGTCCGGGCCGAGCGCCTCAGCCGGCTCGGCCGGGCCTGCTCGGTCGTGCTGACCGTGCTCCCTGACCTTCCGGAGGTCGTCGAGGTCTGCGACGGTCCGGACGGGCTGCTCGCAGGGGCTGCTCCCGGGACGGTCGTGGTGGTGATGGGCACGGTGTCAGCGCCGCGGCTGCGTGGGTGGACGGCCACCGTCCGGGCCCGGGGGCACGCGGTGGTGGACGCGCCGGTGAGCGGCGGCGTCGAGGGCGCCCGGGCCGCGACGCTGTCGGTCATGGTGGGAGGTGAGCAGGCCCATGTCGAGAGGGTCCTCCCGGTCCTGCAGGTGCTGGGCACGACCGTGCGACACCTCGGTCCGGTGGGCTCGGGCCAGGTCGCCAAGGCCTGCAACCAGGCCGTGGTCGCCGGGACGCTCGCCCTGCTCGCCGAGGCGGTCACGCTGGGCGGGCACGCCGGCCTGGACACCGCCGACCTGCTGGAGCTGCTGGGTGGGGGGCTCGCGGGGAGCCGGGCGCTGCAGGACAAGACCCCCCGTTATGTCAGCGGCGACTTCCGGCCCGGCGGGGCCGCCCGGTTCCAGCACAAGGACCTGGGGTTCGCTCTGGAGTCTGCCCGGGAGCTGGGCGTCGCCGTGCCCGTCACCGCGCTGGTCGACCAGCTCTTCGGCGCCATGCGGTGGACCGGGCGTGGGGACCTGGACCACTCCGGGGTCATCGAGGTCGTCCGCCTGCTGTCCGGAGACCGCACGGCGCGCGACGACACGGGTGACCCCTCGAGCGAGGGCACGTCCGGGCACCTCGTCCCCCACGAGAGCGTCCAGGAGGAGCAGCGATGAGCGACGATGGCAGACCGACCGGGATCGCGCTGTTCTCCCTGGTCGGCCGGACGGCGCTGGTGACGGGCAGCTCCCGAGGGATCGGCAACGCTCTCGCGGCGGGGCTCGCGCCGCCGGTGCGCGCGTGGTCGTCCACGGGCGGACCCGTGGGGGTTGTCTGGAAGACGGCCACGGTGTGAGGAGCCGTGAGGCGCGTCCGGCTGTCAACGGCGGCCAGCGGCCGTCGTCGGTTCTGAGGGCCAGGTCTGGTGCGCGTGCCTGAGGAGTGCCTGAGAATCGGACCGTCTGAGGAGCCTCTCCGGCCGGCGGCCGGCGTCCCGTCCGGAGCGCCTTGTTCGTCGACGAACTCACCACGGTCGTGCGCGACGGAGGAGTCGCCGTCTGCCCGACCGGACGCACCGGCGGGTCGCCCCTGGGTCGCTCGACGCCCACCGACCAGCCCCCCTGATGTCAATGCCGCTGTCACCTGTTCGTACAGCAGACCCCAGTTGACCCGGTGACCGACCACGAGCCCAGTCCGGGTTGGGGTGCTGAACGCGGACTGCTGTGATGTGCCCATGACCCATCCCCCGGACGAGTATCCGCTCCTGGTCGCGAAAGACTTCGAAGCGGCGTCTCTGTTCACACCGGCGAACCTGCTCCGGGAAGCGCGGCGCCAGAAGGACCTCGCCGACGTGTCGGTTCCCGCGGTCTGCCTGCTCGATCCCGACGGCGACATCGTCCGCTACCTGGCCGCCACGGGGCGCGGCCGCCGTCATGCGGGCTGGGCGTGCTACCACACCGACATGTGGATCGCTGATCTTGACGGCATCGAGGTCGGGGTGGTCGGGATGGCCGTAGGTGCACCCTTCGCCGTCCTCGTCGCCGAGCAGATGGCCGAGTCCGGGGCCAAGCTGGTCGTGAGCATCACCTCAGCCGGACAGGTCTCTCCCGTCCCTCGCACACCGTGCTTCGTCCTCATCACCCGCGCCCTGCGCGATGAGGGCACGAGCAGTCACTACGTGCCACCAGCCCGCTGGTCGCACCTGGACGAGCAGCTCCTGGCCCGCCTGGAAGGCGCATTCGACCAGCTGCCCGAACCGGTCCTGCTCGGATCGTCCTGGACCACCGACGCCCCCTACCGGGAAACCGCCCGGGCGATCGCCGACGCTGCCGCTCAGGAAGTCGCATGCGTGGAGATGGAAGCGGCCGCGCTCTACGCCTACGCCACCGCGCGCGGCCAGGCGGTCGTCTGCCTCGCGCACATCACCAACACCATGGCTATCGCAGGCAACGACTTCGAGAAGGGTACCGACAACGGCGTGCACGACGCCCTGGCCGTCGTACGGGCGACAGCGGTAGCTCTCCGCTGAAGCACCCTGGCCGGCCGGACAGCGTGGCCTGCACGGGATCGGGTGGGTGGTCGCCCGAGCAAACTGTCGGCGTAGCCGGCGCCAGGCGCCAGGCGCCAGGAGCCGAAGATGTATGACGCGCGAGCTGACGGTGGAGCATCGGGCATGTCCTCGGGTTGAGCCGCACCGGGCTCGCTGACGTGCCCGGCCATGCTGTCGGCCTTCCTGTTCGGCTCCTTCGCCGCCCGCCTCAGCGGACAGAGCGGAGCGGCCCCCGCCGGCATCGACGTCATGGTCGTCGGGAACCCGGACCCGATGGCGGTTTACGGCGGACGACTCTGGTCTCAGGGTGTCGTCGCCGCTGGACCGGCGTCGTCCTGGCCGTCGTCACCCGGATCCGAGCCCGGCCCGTACCCAGCGGCTAACCCCTGAACCATCATCTCCGCCCCGCGATCTGGAGCACGTCGGAGACGGACCCGAGCCCACCCCGAGCACCATCGGGGCGACTGTCATGACCCCGACCCAGAATCAGCCTCGAGCGAGGGCCACGACGTCACGTCGCTGGTCAGGGCCATGATCACGAAAGATGCAGGCTAGGGGCCCGGCCGCGTATGTCGCCATGCGCTCGGCGCAGACCGAAGGCCGAGATCAGTGAGTGAGGAATATTCGCGGCATCTTCAGGTTGTCGGGGTGGGTGTCTCGACGTGACGCTCAGCCCGTCCCGGCCAGCGCTCTTGGCGCCGCCCGGGACCTGTGACTGCCCCATTCCTGGGGTGCTCCGATACGGGCAGGTAGTCGGCGGCCGTCGCCGTTTGCTGGTTTCTCGAAGGAGAATGCAATGGATCTGAAGAACGCATCGATTTTGATCACCGGCGCCGGGAGCGGCGTCGGACAAGCGCTCGCGCTGCGCCTCGCCGAGCACACACCTCGGCTAACGCTCGTGGGTCGCCGTCAGCAACCCCTCGAAGAGCTGGCGGACCGTGTCCGACAGCAGGGTGGCCAGGCCCACGTGGTGACAACTGACCTCACCGAACCAGGCGCGCCCGAGACGGTGGTGGCCTCGGCCTGCACCGAGTTCGGTGGGATCGACGTGCTGGTCAACAACGCGGGCAACGTCCGCGCGGGCCGGCTCGAAACCATCGAGGAGTCCGAGGTCGTGGCCCAGGTCGCGCTCAACCTGACGGCACCGATCCTGCTCACCCGCGCGGCGCTGCCCAGCCTGCGGGAGTCCGACCGCGGACTGGTCATCAACGTCTCCTCGGGGATCGGCTTGATCGCGATGCCGTTCTACGCGACCTACGCGGCGACCAAGGCCGGTATCGCGCACTTCGGGGAGGCGCTGCGTCGTGAGCTGTACGGCGAGGGCGTGCACGTGCTGACTGTCTACCCGGGTGCGACCAGCACCCCGATGATGGAGTCCTCGAAGGCGGGTGCCGCCGAGGGCTTCGAGTACGAGTCCCCCGAGGTGGTCGCCGACGCCACCGTCGAAGCCATCCAGGACGGCAGCCTCACCGTCGTGCGGGGCGGCCAGCAACGCCGCGACATGATCGCGACGAACCGCGAGGACCCGTCGTCGGTCGACCGGATGCTCGCCGAGCGCAAGCCTCTGCTGGAGAAGGCAGTCGAAGCGCACTCCAGCATCTGATGCCCTCCGTCGGGCAGTGCGCTGGCCCGCGTTGACCATGTTCACCGTCGGCTACGGGGCGAACCAGTCATCCCGCTGCTCGCCGTCTACCGGCGTACCTCCACGCCTTACCGCCGGTAGGGGGCACCCCCGGCCGAAGGCTGGGGGATATACGTGGCCGTGGCGCAGCAGCAGCTTGCTCAGCCGGTGGCAGGCCCGCATCAGGTCGCCCCGGACGTCTTCACGGGCCCGGACCAGATCTCGGGCCACTACCTGCGCCACGCTCGGGACGCGGACCTCGACCAGGTCGTCTTTGCGCAGCAACCGGGCCAGCAGCATCGCGTCCCGGGCTGGGGGCACCTCCCGCTTGCGGGGGACTGTCCTCACCCGGTCCCCGGGCGCACGGACGATCTTGGACGGCGCCGCGACCACGCACCGGATCCCCGCCGAACTCACCGCCCGCGCCAGGCCGAACCCGGTCGGGCCGGCCTCATGGGCCGCCGCGACCGGACCGGGCAGGCCGCGCAGCCAGTCCACGACGACCTCGTTGTTCGCCCGAGCCGCTGCTTGATCACCTCACCGCTGACCGTGTCGATCGCCGTCGCGACGACCGATCCTGCGTCCACGTCCAACCCTGCACTCGTACGGTCGATGAACACCGGGGCCTCCCACGACTGTTGCATAGGCCGGGCAGGCGCCTCCTGTCCGGCAATTCACGAGGGCCCCTGCAGCTGAGGGTGTAGCGCGCGTCGGCGCGTCCGTGCCCGGGTAGAGGTCGAGGTCTCCCGAGGATGGGAGTTCTTACCCTCCCCGTCCAGGATGACCTCAGCGTGCCTGACGCTACCTTCGGCTGCCCCGACCTGACCACGTTCTGCCGCCTCGACGAGCTCGGCCTGCACCTCGTGGGGTAACGCCTCGAACCGGACCGCGGTCCTCGCCTGCCGGATCGCCGAGCCCGACCAGTGGTGCCGTCGCTGCGGCTTCGAGGGCACCGCGCGCGACACGGTCACACGCCGGCTGGCGCATGAGCCGCTGGGCTGACCCACGATGCTGCTGGTCCTCGCAAGCCGGCGTCGCTCGCGTGCTCCACGTCGTCTCGGGTAGGTGCGGGGGTCGTCGCAAGATTGGCAACACGACCAAACGCGTGATGCTGGCGGGGTCGCGGTCGGTCCCGGCGCAGTTGCATCGACCATATCGCCGGTCGACGACGTCAGCGACTCCTAACCTCGGTGACGCGATTTGCCTGTCCTACGCTCGGGGTACCGGAAAGGGGCAAGCGAACCCGACAGGTGAGGAGCACGATGTATCTGCCAACCCGAGCCCGAACCCGAACCCGACGCCGCCTCGCCGTCGCCCTGACGGTGCCGCTGATCGCGCTCAGCGCATGCGGGACCGACGAGGCTGACAACACGGGCGGGGGCGACTCCACCACAAGCTCCTCCTTGGGTGAGTCCGAGGGGTCCGGCTCCACCGCGGACGCCGACTTCCCCGACGTCATCGAGGCGGAGCTGAGCGACGAGGGCGACACCTACTCGCTCAAGGTGACAATGAGCTCGGAGTACGACACTCCCGAGCGGTACGCCGACGGCTGGCGGGTCCTGGACGCCAAGGGCAACGAGCTCGGCACGATGGAACTCGGTCACGACCACGCCTCCGAGCAGCCCTTCACCCGCTCGCAGAGCGACCTGGAGATCCCCGACGGCGTCGAGACGGTAACGATCGAAGGCCACGACCTGGAGAACGGGTACGGCGGCGCCACCGTCGATGTCGACGTCCCCTCCTGACCGGCGTACGACCAGGCCGGGTTCGCGGTTTCGCGTGTGATGCTCAGCGAGCACCCGAGGTCGCCGTCAACGCTTCATACTGTTAGAGCGTTGTGTCGAGGAGTGTGCGGTCGATCAATCGTCGAGCTGCCGCGATCCGAGTATTGTCGACTCGCCTGTTGGGCACGGCCAGAAGCCTAGCGCGCAGGATTCCCCACACGTCGGTCGCTCGCTTTCGCCGTCCCCGACTCCGAGCCGCAGAGAGGCGCTGGCCGGGCGGTTTTGACCTAAGGGCTGCACCGCAGAGTCAGCGCTTGCGCGAGGCGTCACCGGGCTGGTCCGAGTGGTCTGAGGGGGGCTGACGCTGTGCCTGAGCAGCGCCCCGGGTCATCTAGGAGTAGAGGGAAAGTGCTGGTGAGGGGCGGTACGGCTGACGGTCTGGATAACCGTTGGGCGGGTCACCACCCGGCTCGAGGGTTCAAATCCCACGCCCTCCGCTGAGTATTTTATGCCGCCCTGCATGGGAGCCGTCAACGAGCGGGGCATTGTTATCCACAGGCGTCCGCACCGGGAAGGGGCACGTGTGCGGCGGCCGAGCCATCGCGGACGTCGTGTCGTGCGCGATGGCTCGGCCATGAGTCATCCGGTAGAGGCAGGCGAGGTCCTCGCCGAGATGGAGCCGGGGTGCGGATGTAGTCGAGGCTATGCCTGCTTCCCTCTCCAGCACAGGACCTGAGTTCGGCCGATCGACACCCGTCCCAGCGCGTCGTCGAGCTCGATCCGGACGACGCCTCTTCCGGCTCACGCGATGACCACCCGACCTCTTCGACCTCACCTGCCCCGCCCCGTGCGACGGGGGTCTCGTCTGCTGTCAGCGGACCTCGAGGACCGCGGTCGTGCCGTTGTCCTCGACGTCCGCGAACCTGACCCAGCCCAGGTGGTCCTTATCCGTCGCCAGACTGTTCCAGCTGAGTGCGAACGTCAGCGGCCGGTTGGCGACCACGGGGGTGCTGGTCGGCGCGACCGTCAGGTCGCCTGCAGCAGCGCCGCCCACGTCCCAGCTCCGCCAGGTGTAGGAGCCCCCGGCTGGGGTGCTGAAGCCGTGCACGTATGCGCGATACGTGCCCGCTGCGGGCTCCGCGATCGTCACCTCCTCGTCGGCGCTGCCGCTGGCGGAGTACCCCACGAGGGTCTGGCTGCCGTCCGGGGCCACCTGATAGACCCACAGGTCGAGGTCGTCGGTGTCGGCACCGTCCGCGCTCCACCGCAGCAGTGTGCTGTCGGCAGCGACGACGGTGTCGTAGGAGTCGACCCCGGTCCCGGAGTCGGCCGGCGCGAGGTAATCGAACGCCCCGGTGGTCACCGAGTCGACGACCGGCGTGGTTGACGCAAGCCCGTGGACCGTGGCGGTCATCGTGCCGGAGTAACCGGGCGTGACCGTCACGGACGCGGTGCCTGTGTCCCCGGTGGCGTCGATGTCGCCGTTGTCGATCGAGGCCGCGAGCGGACGCACGGCTACCGGGAGTCGCACCGTTCCAGCCGCAGCGGTGAAGGTCGCCGAGCCGGTGGTCCACGCCCCGATCGGTGCAGTGGTCGACCGGATCGTCAGGTCTACCGTGGTCTTTGCACCGGGCTGGATGGTGAGGGTGGCAGGGGTGGCGATGATGTCGATCCCGTCGATGCCCTCGCTGAATGTGAACGTCTGCGCGGTGGCGGACACGTTCGTCAGGGTGCGGTGGGTGGTCGCTGCGCCGACCAGCGACCCCACCGAGATTGACGCTTGGTTGAGGTCTGTGCCCGAGACCTGGGGGATGGTGGGGTACGAGGTCGGGTCCAGGACGCCCTCGTTCATCAGATAGCCAATCCAGTCGGCGATCCCGTGGTCGAAAACGGCCAGCGGACTGCTCGCCCGCGTTGGGTGGACATTGCCGGCCCCCTGGGCGAACGGTGACGTCGTTCCGACCGTGTCGCGCGCCGTCGTCATCATGGCCGACTTGACCGCCATGGGGCTCCAGGTCGGGTGCAGCCCTCGGAGGACGGCGGCGATGCCAGCAATGTGCGGAGCGGCCATGGACGTGCCGGAGAGCAGGTCGTAGTTTCGGCCGGAATGGTTGAACGGGGTCACCGCGGCGAGCACGTCCACCCCAGGGGCTGCGACGTCGGGCTTCAGGATGTCTCCGCCGGTGGTGGTCGAGGGTCCCCGTGAGGAGAACTCGGCGACGACCGGTACCGGGGTGGTCGACTGGCCGGGTGCGAGGGCCACGATGCTGCCCGTGGGGCTCCCTGCGCCGGAAACGTAACTGGTCACCGGACCGTAGGCGGTGTCGTTCAGGTGGATCGTGGGCACGTAATGCAGGTCGGCGTTGAGCGAGTTCGCGGTCGGGTTGATGAGCACCATGCCGGCACCGCCGGCGTCGCGAACTGTCCGCGACTTCTCGACGCGGTCGACGGTGCCGCGCTCGCAGACCACCAGCCTGCCGGCCACAGCCGCGGGGTCGAGGGAGCCGCTACCGCACAGCTTCGACTGCGCCGGGGTGACACCGGCCGTGGGAGCGGCGGAGGCCAGCACCATGGGGGTTGCGCCCAGGGTCCCGGTGGCGGATGCGCCGAAGAACTCCCGGCCGTCACCGAGGACCAGCTTCTTCTCGCTGACCTTGTGGGTGCTGGCGGCCACGGTGGTGAGCCAGGGGCTCGGGTGGTCCAGCGTGCTCTCGCCCGGGCCGTAGTTGCCCGCCGAGGCCGCGACGAAGACGCCGACCGCGGCCGCGTTGAGGAACCCGATCTCGGTCGGGTCGTAGACCGGGGACTCGGTGCCGGAACCGATCGAGAAGTTGATCACGTCGACCCCGTCCGCAACGGCGTCGTCGATGGCCTCGACCATGTCGGAGGTCATGCAGCCGTCGGCCACCTTGCCGGTCCAGCAGACCTTGTAGGCGGCGATCTTGGCGCCCGGCGCCATGCCGGAGATGTCGCCGAAACGGGTGCTCTCGACCACCACGTCCTCGACCGCGTTACCGGCCGCGGTGGAAGCGGTGTGGCTGCCGTGCCCGTCGCCGTCACGCGGGGAGATGAACTCGGACTTCGCGAGGTTCTTGCGGCCGAACCCGTCGACGTAGTACCGGGCGCCGATGATCTTATTGTTGCAGGTGGTCTTGGGGAACTTGGTGCCTGCCTGGCAGGTGCCCCGCCAATCGCTCGGGACGGGTGTGCCGTTGGGGGCGAAGGAGGCGTTCTCCGGCCAGATGCCGGTGTCAAGGACGCCGACCACGACGCCGGAGCCGGCCTTGGACTGCCCTCCGGCCTGTGACCACAGCTCCGGCATGCCCAGGAAGGCCGGGGACTCGTTGGTGGTGACCTGGCGCAGGGTGTCCTTCGTCAGGGCCACGACGTCGGCGCTGCCCACCAGTTTCGCGGCCTGTTGAGCCGTGAGGGCAGCGGTGGCACCGTTGAAGACCACCGTGTGGTGCGCGGTCGCTGACGCGCCGACCGTGGAGAGCACGTCCCGCTGCCGCACTGCCAGATGGGCGCTGTAGGCCTGCGCGGCGGCGGTGGTGGTGTTGAGCTTCTTGCTCCGCCCCGGACGGGTGGCGGAGAGACCGGGGACGTCGCCCGCATAGGTGGCGAGCGGCTCCCCGGCGACCTGCACGATGTACGTGCCCGCGGTGTAGTCGGTCGCCTCGGTCGACATGCTCGGCTTGGCCGACGCGGACGAGGTCGTGACCTCCGGGTCCGCCGAGGCGCCGAGCGCAGGCGACGTCAGGCTGATGGCGGTGACCACCACCGCCCCGATGGCCAGCGTCGCCTGGCGCCAGTGACGACGCCTGCCGCTCACGAGGATGGTGGGCATGGTTGGCCTCCTGAGCGCTTGACAGGTGTCGCCTTCACGATGGGCTCGCTGCGGCGGGCTGACTGGGCTGAACGTGACGCCCATGTCACGCGGACTGCGCTGATTGGAGACCTTGTTCGCACGGACGTCATGGCCTGATCAGAATTGCCGACGGCGCGAGCCGCATTCGTCACTGGTCGGGTCGGTGGCCGAGCTGGCGCGTACGTCCTGACCGCGTTCGTGTGTCGCTGGAACCGCCGAACTCTCCTCGGCACCAAAGACTCGACCCACCCAGACGCAGCACCGGGCGCAGCAGGGTCGACTTTCCGGCGCCGATCGGGCCGACCACCGCGTGGACCTCACCGGGGCAGCCGCCGCCGCCCGCTGAGGTTGCTCCCTTCCCGCGCGGCGGTCGAGTGCCGCTCAGCCGGACGGGCCGAGCAGCCGCTCTCCCTCCAGCCAGCCGGCCACCCGGTCGGCCAGCGTCGCCACGTCGCCGTCGCTGACGTCGAGGGTGAGCGACGGCATGCTGGACCGCGCCACGGCCCGGGCCATCGCCTCCTGCTCGACGACGAACACGTCGAGGTCGTCGTACTGCGACGGGTTGCCGGACACCAGCAGCCGGGCCTCGCGCGCGGCGGGGAACGTCTCGGGTCGGCGCACGCAGTGCACGAGGCAGAAGCCCAGGTCGGCCAGCGCCCCGTCGACGTCGTCGAGGTCGACCGGGGTCCCCGCCGCCGCCTGGTGCACCTGCGTGGACAGATGGAACCGGTCGACGAATCACGGGTAGTACCGGTGGGCACGGAACAGGGCGACCCAGGCGTCGTACCCGGCGCGCGCGACGGCGGCGTTCTCGGGCGCGTAGGAGATCAGGCTCTGCCCCCACGGCTCGTCGGTCAGCGTGCCCCATTCCGCCGACACCAGCGGGAAGTGGTAGCGGTAGCTCCGGGCCCCGGTGACCCGGGGGTGCTCCTGCAGCGCGTAGGCGAGGTCCGTCTTGTGGGTGAGGCGGGTCCCCTCGAGGACGACCTTCGGCGTGCGGTTGCGGCGCTGGACCACGGTCCTCCTGGGTGTCGGGGCGGCGTTGTCATGGTTCTGCCGGTGGTGCTCGTCCTTGAGCTCGTCGGTGCAATTCCCTGGTGCGGCCACGACTCTCATCCTCTCTGGGTTCAGAGGGTCCACCAACACCGGGTCGAGACAGTCCTCCTGTCGGGGGCCGACAGCGTCCGGGCAGTCACGCGCCTCGCGCAGGCCCTCGAGCGGGTCGGCGTTTCTCGGTGATCGGGAGGTGAACGTCTCCGGTCATGGGTCACCCGTAGTCGGCTCCGATCTGGAGCGGTCAACCTGATGTGACGCGACCGCAGGTCTGGAGGTCGTTCGAGCGCAATCCACGCCTGCCGGGTCTACCGGGTCACTGCCAGCTTGGGGCTCGCTCCAGCACATGCATCCCTCCCGGGGGCTGGTCGAGACGCGGGGGACTGACAGCTTGGTCTCGATCAGAGCGCCCGAGATGGCAGCCCCTCCCGTCGCCTCGTCTGGTGATCGGGAGGCTACGCCACGGGCCGCTGACCGGAGGGGGGCCAGAGCACGGCCCTGCTGTGGCCATCAGGAGGCGTCAGCGTGCGTCCCGGCGGTGCCACCTGCTCCTGCGAGCTCGCCGGGCCAGCAGGGCGGAGGGCAGCAGGCCGGCGATGACGGCGAGCAGCCGCGTGAGAACGGCGAAACGGAGGGGCGGACGGTACCCGTCGAGCAGCCCGGTTGCGGCGAGCACCTTCGCGCCGCTGCAGACGCCCATGATGTGGACGCCTGCGCCGAGATCCACGACCGCATGCCCTGCTCACGTGGGCCGGTCGGGTCGCTGACTGCTGGCACACGACGAGGTCCGGCGCGGTGCCGGGTCCGCTCGGCCTGGCGTGCCCGGTCGTCACGGCTCACACCTGCAGGGACGTCGCAGATGCGGGCCCTTCGACGGCCGTCGTCGGCTGTCGTCGGCTTGTCAGGCCCGAACTTGGATGCGCGTGCGTGAGGGGTGCCTGAGCTCCGATCGTCTGACGAGCCTCTCCGGCCGACGAGCGTCCCGCCCGGGGCGCCGCGCTCGTCGACGAGCTCCCCACGGCCGTGCACGACGGAGGAGCCGCCGTCTCCCCGACGGGACGCACCGGCGGAGTCGTCGCCCCCGGGTCGCTCGACGCCCACCGACGAGCCCCCCTGATGTCGATGCCGTAGTCACCTAGCCGCGGCCGTGCGCGACCCGGGATCCGCCGTCCCGACGAGTTCCCTACCGCTGTCACCCATGCGTGCAGCAGAACCAGATGCTCCGGCGCACCGTCGCCGTTGCCGGTGGCGAACGCGGGTAGCACGTCATCCAGCGCGGCACCCGACACGCTCACCTGCGCGTCGGTGCCGTGGACCCCGCAGGCGGTGAACGTCACCCGTACGGGCGCTCGACCGGGACGGGGCGTGCGTCGAGACCTCAGGGGTGAAGATGTCACCGGGGGTGAGCCGTGACGACGGGATCGCTGCGCGGCTGGCGCGGTTCCGGTTGGCTCATCCGGTCCTCACCCTGGTCTTCTTCCTCGTGCTGTACGCCGTGGCGGTCACACTGGGACGGGCGACCCGGATTCAGGACACGCAGCTCGCCCTGGTGTGGCCCGCGGCCGCGGTTGGCGTGCTGTGGATCGCCGCGTCCTGGGGCCGCGCGCGCCCCCTGCTGATCGCCGGCACCCTGCTCGCCCTCGTCGCCGGGGTCATCAACCACCTCACCGGGGTGCGGTGGGAGATGGCCGTGGTCTTTGCCGTCGCCAACGTCGTGCAGTCGTTCGCGGTGTGCGTGGTCCTGGCCCGGCTCCAGGCGGCTCGTGGCCACGACTGCTTCCGGTTGCGGCACACCGAGGACCTCGCCGCACTCGTCCTCGCCTCGGTGGCCGGCTCCCTCGCGGCCGCCTTCATCGGGCCTGTTGGGCTCTGGCTGCTGGAGGGCGCACCGCTGCTGCCGACCGCGGGTGCGTGGATGCTGCGCAACGCGGCCAGCGTGTTCGTGTTCGCTGCCCCCGCCCTCCGCGTCGTCGACCCCCAGGAACGCTACCCACGAGGGGGCTGGAGGGTGTGGACGGAGCTGGGCGTCGCGAGCAGCACCATCTCGGTCGGGTACCTCGCGGTCTTCGCCCTTGACTCCAACCTCCCTCTAGCGTTCCTTCCGTTGCCCCTGAGCATGTGGGTAGCGCTTCGCTTCCACACGACTTTCGCCGCCGTCCACGTGCTGCTGGCGGGGGTGCTCATGATCGTCACAACCCACCAGGGATTTGGTCCCTTCGGCGACGCGCCCCCCGTCACCCGGGTGCTGCTGGCCCAGGCCTGCGTCTCGGTGGTCGGGCTGGTGACGCTTGTGCTCGCCTTGCAACGCGACGACCTGCACCGGCTGGTGGCGCGTCTGAGGGAGGCCACGCAGGACGCCCACCTGCTCGCTGAACAACGCGACCAGGCGTCCCGGGCCAAGTCGGCGTTCCTGGCCACCATGAGCCACGAGATCCGCACGCCCCTCAACGGCGTTCTCGGCCTTACAGGCCTGCTGGCGGGATCCGGGCTGCCGGAGGAGCAGGCCGAGTGGGCCCGCCAGGCCAGCCGGTCCGGACGGGCGCTGCTGACGATCGTCAACGACGTGCTCGACCTGTCCAAGGTCGAGGCCGGGGCGGTGGAGCTCGAGGACGTCCCCTTCCGGGTCGGCGACGTGGTGGAGGAGGCGCTGCTGCCGGCGAGGATGGCGGCGGCGGAAGCCGGGCTGACCCTTGTCGTCGCGATCCGTCCAGCGCTGTGGCAGGAGCGGACGGGTGACCCGTCGCGCCTGCGGCAGGTGATCACAAACCTGGCCTCCAACGCCGTCAAGTTCACCGAGCATGGCTCGGTCATCGTCACCGTCGGTGGGGACGACGAGCAGCTGTGGTTCCAGGTGGCCGATACCGGCGTGGGCATGACGGACGAGCAGCAGGCGCGGCTGTTCCAGCCCTTCACCCAGGCCGACGCCTCGGTCACGCGCCGGTTCGGCGGCACAGGGCTCGGGCTGGCCATCGCGGGCGGGCTGGTCGACCGGATGGGGGGCAGCATCACGGTCTCCAGCGTCGCAGGGCGCGGCTCCACGTTCCGGTTGGACCTGCCCCTGCCTCGGTGGCAAGGCGACGACGACACCACCGTGACGTTCTCCTCCGTTCCAGCGCCACGCCCGGCCGGGACCGACGGGCCTGGCCACCGTGCGGTTGATGTGGGCGGGCCGACCGCTCCCCGGTTACGGCTGCTGGTGGCCGAGGACAACGAGGTCAACCAGCTCGTCGCCCGAATGACTCTGCGGCGGGCGGGCGCGGAGGTCGACGTGGTGGACGACGGTGCCCAGGCTCTGAAGGCCCTGCGCAGCGGCAGCTACGACGGCGTACTCCTGGACCTCCAGATGCCTGTGCTGGATGGGCTCCAGACCACCCACGCCCTTCGGGCCGCGGAGGCCCAGCTCGGCTCGGCGCGGCTGCCGGTCTTCGCGATGACCGCCAGCGTCCTGGCCACGGACCGGGAGGCCTGCCTGCACGCGGGTATGGACGGCGTGCTGCCCAAGCCATGGACCGAGGAGCAGTTGAAGGCCGTGCTCGACTGCATCGCCCGTACGCGTCAGGACGCCCCGACCAGCTATGCAAAGGTCCGCCGAGCAGCCTCAGCTCAGGCGCTCCCGAGCAGCGCTCGGGTTCGTTGCTGATCTCCGCTGGCCCGGTGCCGCTGCTCGCTGGTGAGCTCGCTGACCTTCCCGGGGTGCTGTCGGCCTCCTGTTCGGCTCCGTCGACGCCTTGGCGCAGGCGGCGCCTGAAGACCGGTTCACGGTGTCCGCCGAGGGCAGCTTCTCCTACTTCGGCACCAGCATCGAGTTCACCGATGTGGCCGGCACCGACTACACCGGCGGCGGCGGCGGCAAGCAGATCGCGGACTCCATCCGCGAGGGCGAGGGGGTCGTGGTCATCCACGGCATCGACGACGGCCCGCCCTGCTCCTCGGGGTGGGCCGTCCGCCCGTGCCGCACCCTGCGAGTGTGGCCCTACGGCGGCGGTCGGCCACCAGCCGGTGACATCTCGAGTGACTGCTGCTCCACTCGCCCTCGTCGTCTAGGACGACGTGCTCACCGTGCTGGCCCCGCACATGAATCTGCTAGACGCCACTGCGCGATCCGAACGGGGGCGCTCTGGACCGGTTGTCGCGTTGCACCGGGTGGTGAGGGGAGAATGCTGGCCATGCCACACAAGGCGAGGGACGCCTCGGCGACCTCGGACCGGTCGGAGGGCTTCGGCGAGCGGCTCCTGGGGACGATGATCGAGCGGGCCCATGAGATGCCGCCGCAGCTCATCGCCCCGCTCGTCGCGGAGGTCATCGCCGCGATCGGTGGCAGCGACGTGAGCGTCCTGCTCCAGGACTACGACCAGCGGTCTCTGGTCCCGCTT
>JAABUN010003417.1_pt1 | contig 24677 bp, 21 predicted proteins | sample 5559311 | NCBI WGS metagenome assembly JAABUN01 (sample SAMN10711877, study PRJNA513370) | rock metagenome | isolation source: Antarctica rocks | place: Antarctica: Victoria Land, Siegfried Peak sud
TCCCCTCCTTCTCCTCCTTCTCCCCCCTCCCCCCAACCTAATCTAACCCAACCCAACCCATCGCACCAAGCACCAAAAACCGAAAACCAAAAACCAAAAACCCAACCAAAACCTAAAAACCAATACCCACCGCACTAAGAACCAAAACCCCACCCCCACCCCTACCCCCATCACAGAAAAAGAAAAAAGAAAAAAGAAACAAACCCCTAAACCCCAATCAATCAACAAGTTAATCCCACACCACCTAACGCAAATAATCTAATCTAATCCAATCCAATCCAATCGAAAACCCATCCCCCTCCCTTTAAAAGAAAAAAATACAAGAAACTAAGTAAGTAGGTAAGTAGATTAAGTAGATTAAGTAGATTAGTAAAACCCGCTTAACCTTAATATAGTACTAGACTAGTATTATATTATACTATACTATATTATATAATATTATACTATACCTACTAGAAAGAATACCGTAGTCTCTTTATTAAGTCTATACTTATACTTATACCTATACTTATACTTATACTTATACTTACCCTTACTCCTTATACCCCTTATACTACTTACACCCCCCCCCCTCTACCTACGCCCCTTTTAAACCTTCGTGCTAATAGTATTAAAGACTAAAGATAGAGGTAGCGCGTATAAAATATTTAGATAAGGGTATATATATATACTATACTATACTATACTACTAGAAGATAGATAGATAGATAGATAGATAGCTATAGTATTCTATTCTATTCTATTCTACTAAGACAAATCAAATCGGATGGGAGTCGTAGAGATTAAAGGTTGAGATTATAGAGGGCTGAAGCTGCGCAGCCGTGTATAGGAGACAGTGTCGGAATTGGAGAAAGTGTCGAAATTCGTGGCTGGGTTCTCATAGATAACAACGATATGAATGACTTGTTTCATAACCTCAATAGGTATGCCAAATAAATCATCGACAAAAGTACCATCGCAAAGAACGAGACTGCAGCGCTCACTTTTCGTCCTGAATCTATTCAACTATTGGGAGCTATCCTTCACGATTCCCCAGCTCGCTAGTGCCGCGGTCTAGAAACACAAAGCTAAGAAACAATCAACCCCGTATTACCGTCATCAGACATCTTTCGCATTCATGAATTCCAATTCCACCCCGCTAACCCCACCACTACAGCCAGCGTCACGACCCCAGCTCCGACCGCCAACGTTCGATCGCTGACCTGCGTCTCCTCCACCCTCCTCTTCCATCTGGTCTGCCCACTCTTCTCAATCTGGTATCCATCGCCATCAAGGATATCGTAATCGCTCCAATCGACAAAGTTGGTCCGCTTTTGATAGTCGACCGCACTCCCACACCAATTCGTCGTGATCCGCCCCTTCTCGTCCTTGAACCAACTCGTACATCGTGGATCGGCAAAAGTGCTTTCGCCCAACATCTCCTGTACCTCCCTGTTGTATCCCTCCACGACGTTTGGTTTTGGCTGCAGTGTGAGGATACGTCCATTCCGTTTAGACGCGAGGACGCTGCCGATGAGGCAGTTGATGTACAGGCTCTGCGCTTCGATCTGCAAGATCAAGCTGTTGTGCGCAAGGTTCGTGTTTGGACCGTACAGCATGCCGAAATTAGGCAGAGTCGACACTGTCATACCTAGATACGCCGATGCCCCACTAGCAGCCCAGGTATCTGACAAGGAGACGCCATCGGAGCCAAAGATACAGATGGGGTACATGAACTGTGTGGTCTTAAACCCCGTAGCTAGAATCAACAGGTCGAAATCATGGTGTGATCCGCTTTTCATCTCAACTCCAGTAGGCGTAATGTGCGATATTGCAGAAGTCTCAAGCGAAACGTTGGGTTGTAGTAGCGATGGGTAGAAGTCGTCAGATACAATGATGCGTTTGCAGCTGAAAGGATAATCAGGCGTGAGGGCTGCTCTTAGTTTCGTGCTTGCGCAGAAGGGAAGTTGGGTCCTCATGTGCTGTCTTGACATCGAGGCAACATGGGAGTGCTTGGTGCTTTCTGGGTTGTAGGCTGCGACAAACATGCTCTCGCGGAAATCCATCAGACTTGCCCTGTAGCGGCGACGGGTGAAGGGGATGTATCTGTACATTGCGCGGCGCGCAGGAGGGATGGGTTTGTCATGTCGGGGCATCACCCAAGCAGGCGTGCGTTGGAAGACCGTGAGGCTGGCGACCTGGCGGGCGACTTCAGGTATTATTTGTGCTGCTGTCGCTCCTGTGCCGATGATGCCCACTCTCTTGCCGCGAATATCATAGTCCCAGTCCCAGCGCGCCGAATGCATGACCTTGCCTTCGAATTTGTTCAGGCCTGATATTTCGGGATATTTAGGAGCGTTCAGCTGGCCAACAGCGGAGACGAGAAAGGATGACGCTATCGTGTAGTATTCGCCATTTTCGGCCTCTTGGCCGGAACGGCGGACAATGGTACGCCATGTGGAAGTACTGGAGTCCCAGCGAGACTCGACGATAGAGGAGGAGAAGCGGATGTGGGCGTAGAGTGAATACTTGGTAGCAACGGATATTAGGTAGTCCTGGATCTCTTCTTGACCTGGATATTCGCGCGTCCAATTACAATTCGGTTCGAAGGAGTATGAGTAGAGGTGGCTGAGGACTGCGAGGTGTCAGATCTTGCCATTATGAGACTAATTGATAACGGCGACACAGTTGACAGCGAACTCATACCATCGCAACAGCAGCCCGGATAGACATTATCGTTCCACGTCCCGCCGACCTGGGTGCCCTTCTCGACGATGACAAAATTCCGACCTTGGCCGCTCTTGATCATGTCGATGGCGGTGCATAGCCCTAGCCATCCTCATCAGCATGCATATGTCGGTAGGACCCAAAGGAAGAGTAGCAGCACGACTCGCGCTTGGCCTACATACCTGATATTCCCGCACCAATGATGAGCACGTCAGGTGAATTAATGTTCCGGCCATAGTCAGCTTTGGGGTACGGATTGGGATCCGTCATGGAGAGATGGAATCAAAGGATCAATATGATTGGACAGGAATAAAGGGAATAAAAAGGCGCGTTCATGTAGACGAAACGATGGAGCATTGACGATAGACCAGTATGACCGCATATGAGGCAGGAAAGTGGGCCGAATGAAATGGCAGAGAGCAGCAGAGTATGCCCATGAATGTAAGGCAGTCAAGCTTATGAGGCTTGAAGACTTGTTTGTTGCAGAATGATAGCGTAGGAGACAGCGGTTTCAGCATACGCAATCTGCTGGCATGGTTCCCCGCGGGGTGTGGCAAAGCCTCCATTGCCCATGAGCTCATCAAATTATCAATGGCGATTGGATCATCACCAGATATAGATTGGGGGGCACGGTGAATCATTGTTGACCCATCGAGATACCCCGTGGTTGTTTGTGATTGATGGCGATGGACGCTTTGAGTGTCGACGATAAGCAGATATTATGATCGGGCGGTCTTGAAGGGTGTCAACATGGTGGTATAGCCGCAATGAGCGATGGGCTGCCTCGGATAGGACCTAGACTGTATGGAAGTTAAAGCGATGCCCTTGTCATGCAGTGTTCGGTCATTAAGAGTGTATGGAGGAGAGAGAGAGAGAAAGAGAGAGGAAGGGTGGAAGGTGGTTGGAGGGTGTTGGAAGAGTGGAGAGTGTCGGAGGTAGTGGAGAGGCTGAAGAGTGAGGTCCAAATAGAGTAAGGCAAGTGCTGGCGGCAATCGCCATTATCGTACACGCTAATCAGCCACCGAGATTGCCGGGCGATCCGAGCTGAGTCAGCCACGCTTAGACCCGACTAGACTATCCTTGCCTTGACGGAGCGTGGACCGGATGTAAGATCGGAGCTAGAGTTGCGGCTAAACTTGACGCTAGAAGTATAGCCGACACACTACGTGGCTTGAATGATTGAAAGTTTGGGAAGGAAGCCTGTGGCGAGTAGGGGTCCACGATCAAAGCGTCCCTTACGAATCAACGCCTCCAATAGCCCAACTTACATCCATGACGATCACAGGATCGGCTCGGAGCTAGGCAGTTGATCTCGGCCGGACCAAATAGTGACACCGGTATATAAGGATAGTACCACGGTAACAGGGTACCAACATAAGTGGAGCCGCCGGATGAGGCAAGCTGAGCCAGGTTGGGTTCCGTGCCGAACGGTTCTGGCAGTCTATGTGATACATCATACGCAGCTTACCGTATACTCAAGAATAGCCAATATCAAATGCGAGAGAGACTCCTGCAATGCCCCTGAACTCTCCTTCGACCCCTTATGATGTCCACGCTTTCAGAACCCCTTGAATATCTTATCGAATTCGAACTCATTCCACCGCACCGCCGGCCTCAGCCCTGCCAATTTCCACTCCCCGTTCACTTTCCGATAGTAATGCTTCACCATCGCATGGCCGTGTCCCTTGTTCTCCACCACGTTGAGGTCAAGGTTCGTATACCGTTGATGTGCCGCTCGCAGCTGATGGTGCCCGATGACCTCGTCGCTGGATAACTTCTCCCATTTCGACGCCCCGATGTGATGTTGCGTGTGGACCAGTGGGTCGCCGACGAAGCCAATGTGCGACAGGATGCCGACGAAGTCCGAGGCTGGCATCGAGTCCCATTTGTGCCCGTTGACTTCGGTGTAGTCGACCTAAGTAAAATGCCGTTGGAAATCTGTTGTGTAGAAGATGAACCAATGTAGATGAGGATCAGAACTTACCATCAACGTAGGCGCCAGTATTGCTCCCAGACGCATCCAGTCTTTGCAGTCGTAGCTGTCACCCCATTCAAACGTGATCTCGGAGAGCGTAAGGTAATCTGATTTCCAAAGCATCAGATGGATGAATTCGTTTTGAAGCTGCAGAAATTACTCAATCTCAGATAGGATGGAATACGTGTGGGATCAGTGAGTGAACGACAGTAAATGGCATAGGCGTACCGTCGAATGAGATCTTGGACATAGGTGTTGCTGCTGGAGGCACCAGCCAGTCCAGAGCAGAAGTCTCCCGTTGATTCGGATACTCACTATCGTTTCCATATGCGTCTGGCTGGTCTGCTGCCGTGTCGGCTTCTGCTGCTGCGACCATGGGGGCGGAATAGTCTGACAAGGGCTCAGCTCCTACTGGTGTAGCTGAGGAGGTCGAGTTCTCTGTTGTTGGTTCAGTTGCCGCTGCTGCAAAAGGATGTATGGTGTTGCTGTCGCTGTGGTCTACTGAGGGAGCTTCTGCCGTTGTCATAGGATTGCTTTCCATGGCAAGATCAGCTGTTGTAAATGCTTCTGGTGCTGGCATCTCTTGAGTCAATGCCTGGGTTGCGGATATCTGCGGCATCATTGCTTCTGTTTCTGCCTTTTTCATCTCGGTCTCTTCCGTCAATGGAGGATTGGTCTGAGGTATCGACTCGCCAAGGCTGGCATTTCCATTCGGTGGCTTGCTCCCACCTGAATAGGTGACTTCGGCCATGGTGGCACGGTGTGAAGAAGGTGAAGTTCGGATTCCTGATGGGTTGATTCCTGATAGAATGGGAGAGCAGAGTCCTCCTTGGCGGCATGTTGGACATGATGGATTGTGAATGTGTATGCCAAGACTATACCTGGAGCCTCACCCAGCGTGTGTATGTGTCGACGGCAAGGTCATTGGAGCTTTATTTTCCGCTATGCTCCGATTGGCTTGTCGTGTCCCCTTTGCAAGGTAACCCGTGCTGTGCTGACGCGGTCGCAAGATACCCATTGTTTTTCAGATCTTGAACACCGGATTTCGGGCTTTGTCGTGTCGGTCATCGAACTATGCGTTTGGGGGATTTTGGACAGCTCTCTTGTGACCCTCCACATAAAAAGTAGTAACGTTTATAGCGACCGAACGACACGTTTCAGGTGGCTCGGGCGGGCCGCTCTGGGGTTCATGGGAGATTCTTGGTTACCGCACAAGTGAAGACCGTTGAACGAGGCTCTACAGGCACATATGCCGGGTCCCGTCGCATTGTGGTAGAACTTATATTCTATGGAGGACACGGATCTGCTGCTCTTGATGCTGATACTGCCATTCCAAAAACGAGAACCCTTCTCTGAGCAAACTTACCATAATTGAGCCTCTAAACCTGTCCTTGATAATTCATAATGGTCGACATGAACGAAACCGCTGTGAATGGAATTGGCACCCCTGCCCACGCTTCCAACGGACATACCTCTAATGTCCCCACCAACCTCGAAGGCAAGGTCGCTCTTGTTACCGGAGCCAGTCGCGGGATAGGTGCAGGTATTGCACTCGAACTCGCCGCCCGCAAAGCCTCCATCATCGTCAATTACGTCAAGGGCAAAGACGCCGCGGACAGCATCGTCGAACAGATCAACACCCTCGGCAGCAAAGCTGTAGCCATTCAAGCCGACGTTTCCAAAGTACCGGAAATTACCCGACTTTTCGAGGAGGCCAAGGCACACTTTGGCAAAATTGACATCGTCTGCTCCAACTCTGGGATGGAGAGCTTCGACAAGACCGAGGACATTACGGAGGAGAGGTTCGATCTGGTTTTCGGTCTCAATCTCCGCGCTCAATTCTTCGTGGGTCAACACGCATACAAGTACTGCGAGCCTGGAGGGCGTTTGATCCTCATGTCATCGATTGCTGCTGGTCTGATCGGTGTGGGAGATCACGCCCTGTACTCTGGAAGCAAATCGGCAGTCAATGGCATCACCAAGTCTTTCGCCAAGGACTTCGGCAAGAAAGGCATCACCGTCAACGCGATCGCTCCTGGAGGGGTCAAGTCTGACATGTTCACCCAAGTAGCGTGGAAATACATCCCTGGAGCCACTGGCGATTGGCCTGCGGAAAAGATCGAGTCCGCCATGGCCGACCACTGTCCTTTGGGTAGATGTGCGTTGCCTGTTGACGTTGCGAGGGTTGTGGCTTTCCTGTCGAGCGAAGATGGTGGCTGGGTGAATGGTAAGAACCCCTCCTTAAGTCTTGTCCCGATACTCTCGCTGATATTAGTAGGTCAAATCATAACCATCTCTGGTGGATCGGGTCAGTAAGATGGTGAATGCATAGTAAAGGGAGTAAACGGAAGGATGGTATTGAAGCGGAATATGGTTGGCAATGTCAAATGATTATTGAGAATTATCTATAATATCCGAAAACGAAGATTACTATACCATTCAACTTCGTACATATGCGGCATTAGAATGTGCGTATGCTTCTATAACTCACGTAAATCATACAGGTCCAACCTACGGATGCAGCATTAGAACCTACGTATACTCTCAAAACGTAGATCGTACAGTACCATACCTTATTTCAGTGAGCCCCCTTTGCGGATCAGTAGAAACTCCACAATATAATGCAGGTTCTTGTCCAAGTAACCTGTTAGTGCGTTGTAGACACTTGTCTCATCATCTTTCTCAGCTTGTGTAGTGCGGAATCTTTCCGCATAGATTGCAAGGATGCTTTCAACTTTCTTCAATTCTAAGAGGAGAATCTCTATCTCGAGAAGCTGTCTGTTCTCTCCCGTAACAGTGTATGCACCAAAGGCCAACTGAGCCGTGGCGTGCATGCTAGTTGACGGCCCAAACCTCAGGAAGCAGGCTGCTCTGTACAAGGACATCACCTTGCCAAAAATCGTAGCAAGCATCATTGTCGATATACTCCTTCCACTCTTTGATACACACGTGGCGCACTCGAGCATTGTGGAACAGCTCTCCATTGCTTCGCGATTGATTGTAAGGACTATATCGAAAGGTGGCCCTCCTTGCTGAGTAGAAGACAGCAGCCAGGAGTGATTGTGTAAGGATTGAAGCACTGAGAGGCAAGCAGCGAAGCAGTCGCACGATTGATCGCCATAGGTCTGGGTCATGTTTGGGTTGTTCGGATCCTGCGGAGGTGGTGGTGCCGGTGGTGCTGAAGGGCGGGGAGTCGTTTGCGAGCAAGATGCACGGCCAGTAGGCATCATGTCAAGTGGGCTCTGGAACATGGGGTGTCGAGGGTAGGGATTGTCTTTCGTCGTCCAGACAGGACTTATGGGAAAAGTCTCAGTAGGAAGCCCGGGTGAATTAGGGGCGGTGGAAAAGTAAGTGTGCGATCCGGAACTCTGCATGAAATCCATAAAATCGTTTTGATGAAAAGGAGGTGTTGGCAGGAAGTCAGAACTGTCAAACACCCCATCACCGTTTGATCCGCTCCCGCCATGCTCCGTCTTGGGAACCCCCCCAAGTGTAGTCTCCTGAAGTAGGGGTGATGTGGCGCCACCGAGCGGGCCAGTGTTTGGATCCAACAGGGAACGATCACCTTCGTCGAGGAGAGGGTACATCAATCGACTAAGGTATGAAGCGGAGGGTGGAGCGGCGCTCCTGGGGCTGTCCAAGCTCTTGCTGATGCGACTCGTGTGTGTTCCTGAGGTATTGATCGGTTTGGTGATACCGCCTGAATTTCGATTCCTTTTTCCCGATCTCGACGATGGGCTGTAAGCGCATGGGGCACCGTTCGCCAGGCATCGTCCGCATAGAGGTCGGGCTTTGCTACACTTGACCTTGGCGATCAAGCAGCTGTCGCAGGATTCCCTGAGCTTGACAGGTTTAGGCGGAGTGGTCGTGGTCGTGGTGGTGGATTCGGTTCGGTCAGGCATGTTGGAACAGCAAAAGCTCGGAGGGCTCTCCGCCAAAAAGATAATGGACGAAGCGTTTCGAGTTAAGTAGTGAACCGGTGGACCCTTTAGGTTACCTGTGAAAGGAGCATGTTCTTCAGGGCTCGGACCTCTAGGCGACCTCGGGGACGTCTAGCAAGGCGGGAGGATGGAAGGCGCTGGCATTTGGCACTATCTGCGCCTATAGGGACTCGAGGGCAAATCTCATCATCGACGACAGTCATCACAAACCATATATGTTGACCTTTGCGAAACTTAGAAAGGTAGTGGTCAGAAATGTCATGATTGGCAGGACCGGCTTGGGAAGATGTACAAGGTACTCGACAACGGATAGAGTATTGTTTTGCTAGTCAAGGGAAGCTGCATGAGGCTAGAACAGATAGCGACGAGGGCATACGATCAGCGATCTCACGGAGGATACACCGATGGAGCATATGCGTCGAGTGCGTGGAAGAAGACCTGACAAAGCGCCTATCTGCCTTTACGTCTCGCAGAAATGACTTCATGAGGGTCAAGGCCTGAGGAGAATGACTGATGTCTTCCCACGCATGTATTGCAGCTGCATGAGAGTGGATACAAGGGAATGCACGGAGGACCAATGGGTGCTGGACCCTTGCATGAGCAGACGAATCATACAAGGGATTCCCTGGTAGGAAAACAGACAGTATGACCGCGGAGTAACAAAAGTAACAACATCGAGGCACGACTTACCACGACTTACCACGACTTACCACGACTTGTCTTCGCGGACGCTCGGAACGGAACAACTGGAAAGTACAAACAATAGAATGCTTGAGTCAGATGTTCTACGGAAAGGGAATAAAAATATGAAAGGGGCGAAAAGGGGGACAGGGGCAGGGGGAGACGGTGCACGGGAAAGAATAGGCCAGGGGGGGAACCAGAGAGATCTGACAGCGAAGCGGGGGCGAGATAGAAAGTGCAGAGACCCTGCCAAGCTAAGATGGCCAGATCTGCTGACTAATCATCCACTAGCGCATCTCCGAAATGTACACCAATGCGAGTCATGATGCCGGCACTCAGTTCCCCTATCATAACAATCACAACAACAACCACTCACCACCCTCCACGGTCTCCCTCCTTCAGCCACTGCCACACATTCATCCCACACCTCGACCATTGCTTGGTATCTATCTGCCCTTAGAGCATCGTAGATCGAGACGATGAATTCCTGCAGCATGCCATCATATCGGAAAATGCGATAACCTTACACCACTTCGGTTGGTTCCTGATCCAGTTCCAACCCAACTCCTTTCCAGTCATGCACCGCCGCACAAGCCACGATCTCAATCTGCATATTGAACCAGGTTCGTGCATATCGCCTAATTCGACGCTCACCCATTGGGCCGCCACGTACATAAGACCCTATGCCCGTCCGCAAGGCAAGTCTCGGTCATTCTACATATTATGATGATGTCTCGTCCAACTCACGGCGAGGCCCAATATTCTACGACCGGTAGGGCCAGCAACGTCCAGCGGCAACCCGTAACGTCTCTCAGCCGCTACGTCCCTGCCTTCCGAATGCCGAATGCTCTCGGCGTCCTGCCCCCTTGCGCAGCATGCTTGCTCCACTGTGCCTAGACAACTCAACGAGCGCTTCCATGGTAATGGGGACACTCAATTTCGTCGGTCAAATGATGGTCGGTGAAACCACTGTAGCGATGGGTCGAGCAGGAAACAAGCGTCGATGCCGAATATGGAACAAGTTTCCATCTCAACATCGAGATGGGACATTCTCCATATGCGCCGTAGTCAATGATGGCTCTTGATACGGATTGGTGGTATCGAGGCTCAATGCCGTGACACGTGAAGACCAAGTGGTGACATGCGTACGGGAATAACGCGGCAATCACCCCTTTTTTCGAGGTTGTTATATTCATTGCAGCTTCATAGAGATATTTGCGTTGGAAGCACAGCATCGGATACTGGACATCTCTTCTCCCCTGTTTGCCAACATGAGTGAGATGCGGCTCCTTCTCTTTGGGGATGGCTTCCTGGTCAGCCGTGGCCATATCCAGGCGCAAGTTCTCGAGAGCAGGGTGAACCCTTTTCTAGGCCTGTTCTTCCAGCGATCTGGCGATGCACTCAGACATGAGATTGCTCTCCTACCGCCCTTACAGCGATCCCTCATCCCAGCCTTCCATACCATTGACGAGCTGCATGAACGCACAAAAACCACTGGGGCCCATGCTGGCATACAGAACGCTCTGCTCTGTATCTCCCAGCTGGCTCATTATATTGAGTAAGATCAGCCGTCCCCAAGCTCAGTCCCAGCCTCTGATTATCCTAGATATGTCGGTGGTTTACGAGGTCCTTCTGGTCTGGAGTCACAATCATGCGTTGTGGGACTCTCCACGGGTCTTTTAGCTGCAGCTGCTGTGGCATTAGCACCAGCTGTGCCTGCCCTGATCCCCCTCGCGGTGGAGATCGTTTTAATCGCTTTTCGACTTGGCCTCCATATCGAGAGGACTGCGAGATATGTAGAGAGCTCACACACCCGTGAGGGCGCCAGCTGGTCCTATGTCGTGCCTGGCAAGACTGAGGTCGAGGCGCAAGCTGCTCTTGATTCATTCCATCATGAAAAGGTGATAGCATTGATGCTACTTCAAGAATGAACGCTTACCTGCATCTTTAGCTTATTCCCATATATAACAAAGCCTACGTCAGTGCTTCGACCTCCAATTCGACCACCATCAGCGGTCCTCCAACTACTCTGGATCAATTCTTTCAGTATTGTAAAACCTTTACTACAGACCACTTGGCATTACCTGTCCACGGGCCTTATCACGCACAACATCTGTACAACGCAGTTGATCCGCAGAGTCTCTTACAAGCTTCGAACTCGAAAATATCCCCCATCCTGAGTAGTCACATGCTGGCATTGCCTCTCCTCTCGACAAGCAATGGTCAGTGCTTTGATGAGAAGCTTGATGCCGCAACGCTGCTCGGAAAGGTCATCGAGGACATCTTGAAACACCCTCTCCATCTTGAAAAGGTTACGTATGGCTGCACAAACTTGGCGACTGGTCTATCCAAATACAACATAGTCTCACTCGGACCTAACGGCGCAGAGAGCATGATAAAGAAGGCCTTAGAATCCGAGACCGAGGCCACGGTAGAGGTATACGAAGCTTCACCTACTAAGACACCGACGGAACTCGAATCATGTGGCGACGCTCCCAAAACGTCGAGGAGGCCGAAGCTAGCCATCGTTGGTATGGCCGGGAGATTCCCTAATGCTGCTGATCACGAGAAGTTCTGGGATTTACTGGACGCTGGTTTGGATGTTCACAAAAGGGTGTGATTCAATCATGTTGGCTCATTCTACAAATCATACTGAATTTACATCGCAGGTACCCAAAGACCGATTCAATATCGAGACTCACTATGATCCATCCGGAAAGATCCGCAATACATCTCACACTCCTTACGGTTGCTTCATCGATGAGCCTGGTCTTTTTGACCCTCGCTTCTTCAACATGTCGCCCCGCGAGGCAACAGTGACAGATCCCATGCACCGACTAGGTCTCGCAAGTGCGTACGAAGCTTTAGAGATGGCAGGTTATGTCCCAAATAGAACGCCGTCCACACGACTCGAGCGCATTGGCACTTTCTATGGCCAAACTAGTGATGATTGGAGAGAGATCAATGAAGCCCAGGACATTGATACCTACTTCATCACTGCTGGTGTGAGAGCGTTTGCTCCGGTAAGTCTATAAGTCGTTCTTATCAAATCACGCTGATGATCGCCAGGGGAGAATCAATTACTATTTCAAGTTTAGTGGTCCGAGCTTCAGTGTTGATACAGCTTGTTCTTCAAGCGCAGCCGCGCTTCAGTTGGCATGCACGTCTCTTTGGGCTGGCGACTGTGATACTGCCGTGACTGGCGGTCTCAATGTGATGACCAACTCGGACATTTTCTCAGGACTCAGTCGTGGACAATTTTTGTCGAAGACAGGGAACTGCCAAACCTTCGACAATGATGCGGATGGATATTGTCGTGGTGACGGTATCGGAAGCCTGGTCATAAAGCGCCTTGACGACGCCGTTGCAGACAATGATCGCATTCTAGGTGTGATCTTGGAAACGGCTACAAATCATTCAGCAAATGCGATCTCCATCACTCATCCTCATGCCCCCACCCAAGAGGTGCTATTCAAGAAGGTCATGGACGATGCCGGAGTCGATCCTCACAGTGTGAACTACGTCGAAATGCACGGAACCGGCACTCAAGCCGGTGATGGCACGGAGATGGTATCAGTCACCAACGTATTCGCACCCGCATCTCGTACGGGTACCAGAAAGAAGTCTCTTCACCTCGGTTCTGTCAAGGCTAACGTTGGCCACGGAGAGGCTGTCTCTGGGGTTACTGCCATGATCAAATGTCTACTCATGATGCAGAAGAATGGCATTCCACCTCATTGTGGAATAAAGAAGACCATCAATCAAGGTTTCCCTCAAGATTTGAATGCGCGCAATGTGCACATTGCATTCAAGCCTACCCCATTAGTGTCCCAAGATGGTTCGCCAAGAAGAATCTTCCTCAATAACTTCAGTGCGGCTGGCGGGAATACCGCCTTGCTTCTTGAAGACGCACCTGCTCGACCTACTCTAAAAGAAGACGGCCGAGGTGACTGGGTAGTCGGAATCTCAGCAAAATCCAAGTCTGCTCTCCGTGCGAATGCCAAGAACATGATTCACTACATAAAATCCAACAGCCAGACACGTCTTCCAGATCTGTCGTATACCACCACTGCTCGCCGTATACAACACAACTATCGCATCGCCTTCAGCTGCGACACTTTGAGCAAAGCTTCTGAGATCCTGTCTTCCAAGATGGACGATGCAATTGAGCCAGTGCCGAGCGTTTCCCCCAGCATCACCTTCGCGTACACTGGCCAGGGCTCACATTATACTGGTCTGGGACAACAACTCTACGAGCTCTCGAGACATTTCCGCGCCGATCTAAAGAGCTTCGATGATATTGCATGTGGCTTAGGCTTCCCCTCGTTCATGTCTCTGGTCAAGGGGGACGTAGAGGCCAAGGATCTTTCGCCGATGATCGTCCAAGTCGGACTGACAAGCATCCAAATGGCGTTGACACGCCTGTGGGCTTCCTGGGGAGTGAAGCCAGACGTGGTTATCGGCCACAGTCTTGGCGAGTATGCAGCTCTTAACGCCGCAGGAGTGCTCTCGGTTTCCGAGACGATCTACCTTGTTGGCGAGCGAGCTAGGCTTTTGCAAGAAAAGTGTACAGCCGACTCCCATGCTATGCTCGCCACAAAGTCGTCGACCAGTATGCTGAAGGAGACTTTCTCGGAGTACCCTGGAGTCGAAGTTGCCTGCGTTAACGGGGCCCGCGAGACAGTTCTTGGTGGCACGGTCCACGACATTGATCGAGTCGCAGAGAAGCTTACAACACAGGGTACGAAGTGTACCAAACTCAACGTGCAATTCGCCTTCCACTCATCCCAAGTCGAGCCTATTCTTGCTGACTTTGAGCAATTGGCGAAGTCTGTGACATTCAATAAACCTCTAATACCGGTCATATCACCGCTCCTAGCTACCGTACTTAGTGAGGCTGATAACATCAACGAACACTATCTGGCGAGGCATGCTAGAGAAACAGTTGATTTCTCGGGCGGTCTCGCTGCCGCTCAGCAACTTGGGCTTATCAATGATCAGACTGTCTTCGTGGAGATTGGTCCAAACCCGGTCTGTCTCAGCTTCATCAAGTCCGAACTCGGTCACGAGATTACCACCGCACATTCCCTCCGCAAAGGTGTTGCACCATTCAAGACTGTCTCGGAAAGCTTGGCTACTCTACATACTACTGGCATCAGCATCGACTGGAACGAATATCACCGCGACTTCCTCGACTGCGTCCAGATGCTGGACCTTCCTGCTTATGCCTTCGATAACAAGAACTACTGGATTCAATACACTGGGGACTGGAACCTGCACAAAGGTCAAGTCCTTGGGCTCGCAGCTCTTCCCGAGGCAGAAGTGCCGAAGCTTTCAACTACTACCGTTCATAGAGTCGTCTCGGAAGTGGTCGAAGTTGACAAAGCAACCGTGGTTGTGGAGTCTGACATCTCTCGTCCTGATTTGCTTGCAGCGATCAGTGGCCATGTGGTCAATGGGACTGCACTTTGCCCGTCGTCCATCTATGGCGATATGGCAATGACCATTGGGGAGTACTTGTACAAGCTTCTTCGGCCAGAAACTGAAACTGTGCATATGAACGTTTGTCATATGGAGGTATTCAAGCCTTTCATCGCGAACGACGACGGTGGAAAAGGTCAGGTCCTTCGGTTGACCGCGACCACAGCCAACATCGCCTCTGGGAGAGCGAATCTCACCTTCAGCAGTGGATCTGGCAAGGCCGAGTTGCAGCATGCTAAGTGTCACGTCGACTTTGGTTCAGGGTCCGCATGGCTTGCAGAGTGGCAGCGAACTGCCTATCTCATCAGCGGACGCATCGATGGCCTGAAGAAGGCCGCGACCTCGGGGAACGCTCACCGCATGCTTCGAGGTATGGCGTACAAGCTATTCGGCGCGTTCGTCGAATATGATACCAAGTACAGAGGAATGGAGGAAGTCATCCTCGACAGTCCAGCGCTTGAAGCTACTGCTCACATCGACTTCCAGACTAAGGAATCCGATGGTAACTTCGTCTGCAGTCCGTACTGGATCGACAGCGTCTGCCATCTTGCAGGTTTCATTGTCAATGCCAATGACGCCGTAGATTCCAGCAAGCAGGTATACGTTTCACATGGCTGGGAGTCGATGCGCTTTGCCGAGCCTCTCCAGGCTAATAAAACATACCGCTCATATGTCAAGATGCAGCCTCTTCCTGGTAACATGATCGCTGGTGATGTTTTCATATTTGATGGAGATAGAATCATCGGCATGTGCGGTGCTTTGAAGTTTCAGTGTATTCCTCGCACACTCCTCAACACATTCTTGCCACCGAAAGGAAGCACTCCTCAGACAGCACCTATCGCTGCAAGAGCTTCTCCGAAGGCTATCGATATCAAGGCGGTCAAGAAGGTTGCGCCAAAGGCGATTGCGACCTCGAAGACTGGTCCTTCAGTCACAACCCAGGTACTGGATATCATCGCTTCCGAAGTTGGTGTACCCGTCACCGAGCTGGCCGATGCAATTGACTTTGCCAACATGGGCGTTGATTCTCTAATGTCCCTGTCGATATGCGGGAGAATACGCGAAGAGCTTGAGATTGATGCTCCCGCTTCTCTGTTCGTGGACTACCCTACAGTCGGCAGCTTGAAAGGCCACCTCAGTCAATACGGCTCGCCCAAACTTGCCGATGTCGAAGTGGAATATTCTTCTGGCAGCTCTACGCCATCGATGGAGTACGATGACAACACTTCACACGATGGGTCAGCAGAGACGCCAATGTCCCCGCCAGGAACCCCCGGCACTCCAGGCACTCCATCGGACTCCGAGTCTCTATCCATGATCATTCGCCAGACCATCTCGGAAGAAATGGGTGTGGACATTGCCGAACTTTCGGCTGCCGACGACCTGAGTTCTCTCGGGATGGATTCTCTCATGAGCCTTTCGATACTAGGCATGCTACGGGAGAAAGCGGGTCTCTCACTTCCGGCCGACTTCCTGGTGGACAACCAAACAATCAAAGCTATAGAGACAGCTCTCCACATAGGCAGCCCACCACCAAAGCGCAAGTCATCTCCAAAGCAGGAAACAGTCACCCAGGCCATATCGAAGACTGTCGCCCCCGTCTCTCCGAACTCGACAAGAGTCAAGAAGCCAGTTCTTCCAGAGCGGCTCGCCAGCTCTGTGCTCCTCCAAGGTAGTCCCAAGACAGCCGAGAAGAGCTTCTGGCTCATCCCCGACGGTGGCGGCGCCCCAACATCCTACATCTTCCTGGACGAGCTATCTCCCAAGCTCGTAGTCTGGGGCCTCACCTCGCCATTCTGCAAAACTCCAGAAGAGTACATGTGCGGCGTCGTCGGCATCGCCACGAAATTCATCGTCGAGATCAAGCGCCGCCAACCCAAAGGCCCCTACAACATCGGAGGATGGTCCGCCGGCGGCGTCATCTCCTTCGAGACGGTGCGCCAACTGATAGACATGGGCGACGTGGTCGACACCCTCGTGTTCATCGACACCCCCTGTCCACTCATCATCGAACCCCTCCCTGGCACCCTCCACAAATTCTTCGGCAGCATCGGCCTCCTCGGCGAAGGCGACGGCGCGATTGAGAAGCTCCCGCCCTGGTTACTACCCCACTTCGCCGCCTCCGTGCACGCGCTCTCTTGCTACGACGCCGTGCCCATCCCTGCCGAAAAGTGTCCCAAGGTAATGGCCATCTGGTGTGAGGACGGCGTGTGCAAGGAACCGGAAGACCCGAGACCGGACCCGTACCCGTACGGACACGCACAGTGGCTGTTGGAGAACAGGACGGACTTCGGACCGAATCTGTGGGAGGAGTTTCTAGATGAGAGCAAGATCGTAACAAGGAAGATGCCTGGCAATCATTTCAGCATGATGAAGGCGCCGTTTGTGGGGAAGCTGACCGAGTTCCTGAGGGAGGCGCTGTGTTGATGTGATGTCGTAATTGGCGGTTGAGCGCAAAAAAGGGGGGAAAAGGTGGGGTCGGGGTGATCTTTTTGGCTGTCGTCGTCGTCGTCGCGTGTGTGCATACTTGTGTGCGTAGTGGTTTTGGTACTTCGTTTTCCTTTTCCAGCAACAGAATGTGTATAGTTGTTTTTTCCCCTCTTTGGCGTTGTCTCGGTAATGCGTACTCAGGTCGCTCATAGTCTAATCTTAGCTATTTCAACTTAATGGCAAAGAAATTTCATCAATCGGTACATCATACGTGTGGCTGACATGAAGTGGTGTTTTCTTTCTCTTGCGTTCTGCGATGACAGCGCTTAACTTGGTGATGATTCAAAACCATCCTCTACGAAAAGCGTCGGCATATCTGGATTCATTGGAACATAGGTATACTTTGCTTAGCTTGCTTACTTGCTTCGCTATCATCATCGAAGAATTCACGCCCTTCTAGTCCAAACTCATTTCCGGTTCTCGCCCTAGCTTTCTATAACGACTGACTTTTAACAATTTGTCTTCGGTACAGGAATTGTAGAGCGTGTAAGACTGGATTAATTAATTAATCAACCGGTCCTCCCATCTTCCCTCATCACATCTGTACTATACTACTCCTCGTTCCGTCACCTCCACCAATATACACCAATATACACCACCCGATCTACGGCAGAAATAAGCTATCGTGCGTAGCGGTACATATATCTATCGTGGGAAGCGAAGCATAGTGGCTCCAGAGTGGACGGTAAATTACAAAGTTTGTTGGTAGGTAGGAAGGGAGGGAGAACGGTGGAAGAATGGTGGTAATGCGAATTCTAGAGGATGGATGGGATGGGATGGGAGGTAAGGGTTGGGAGAGGGGGTGGAGTGGAGTAGGGAATATATAGAGGGGAAATCGTTGGGGAGAGATGGGTTTGGATGGGATGGGGTTGGAGTTGGAGAGGGATGAAGGGAGGGAGTTTGAGAGGGGTTATGTGAGGCTGAGATGAGGTTGAGGGAGGTGTGTTGATGTGAGATGAATCTGTGGTATGAGGTCGATGGATCCTGGGCTTGAAATGGTGGAGGTGGAGGGGGGAGGGGGGGAGTGATACACGTTTCAGGCATAAACGCTTATCTCTATCGTATTCTAGAGGATAAGAATCGGGATAAGAGCAGTGATATCTTTAGTATAGATATGCATGGATGTTTTATTCTAGGCTGTAAAGGGTTTAGATAAGTGCCTAATATACCAAGATAAACTTCCCATATATCCGACATAGATAATGATATCCGATTCCATATCAATATTTGCGAAATGAAATGAAATACATACAAAAACCTCGATCGGCTCCATGCCTTCGAGTCATCAGCCATCTATTCCTACACCCTACCCTACCCTACCCCTTCCACCCTCACATACATACATACACTATACGCATAACCCCCCTCTGCAACTCCTCTGCAACTCCTCTCACCCACATTCTATGTACGAGAAATATATGTTGTATAGTAGCGGATAGAAGTATCAAATACGCATAGAATAGATGAAGCTATGCTATAGATAGAGCTATTATATGGTATACAGTATTACCTACTCGTTATTCTAGACTTCTGATGATGGTTGTTGTATATGGTTTTGTGGGGCGGAGCGGTGGAGGGAGTATGTTTTGAGGGGTGTGTGGAGGTGGTGGTGGGGTGGGAGGGGGGGGTTGGTGGGGAGAGGGGGGGGAGGGGGGGATATTTGTGGCTGGAGTGGGTGGATGGATTGGTGGATGGATGGGTGGTGGATGGATGGATGGGTGGATGAATTCGGATGGATCGGAGGTGAGTGGGTAGGTGCTGGGATTTGTTGGTGGTACAGTGTAGTAGCCTTTGGATATGGATATGGATATGGATATGGATATTCGTGCTGACTTGCGTTTTTGGAGGAGTGGAGGTGGATTGTTGAGGGCTGTGAGGGGAGTGGTGGGGATGGGGTTTGTGGGCGGAGGATTCGAGTGGAGACGTGGAGTGATTTGTGGGGAAAGGAGGGGGGGGCGCTAAATAGGGGTTATAGTGAGGCATTATCTAGGAGGGTGATTTTTGCGTATGCTTGTTTTCGAGGGAACGGGAAAGTGGGTGGTGGAAAAGATATCATGGTTTCGAACGTGAGAGGTAGAGGTAGATGCCAGGGGTGTGAGAGGATGGTTTGGGAGGATGTTGACAAGGTGCAGGTTTGTGACTTTCTCACTGGACTCTCATCGTGGAAATTTCTCGCACTTGATCTTTGGTGAGGAGGTGTAATCAGCGAGGGGAATAGGGTGTCGAGTATGAAAGGAAGCCGAGATTTTGAAAGGTGTGACTTTGGGTTTTTTTGGTTGGATCTTAGGAGAAGACGCTCTGAGCGGGATATTGGGTTGTTGATGGGCTTGCATCGTATTTCTGACGTGGGAAGAATGATGCTGCAGCCCGTTTTTCCTTTCTCATCCCTATGTTCGACGCGTCGGTGGTGATGAAGATTGCTATAAAGTCGAAAGGCAGGAAGTGCCCCACCGATCAACCATGGATTTACCGCTCCGTTTTTTATTTCATGGCGAGAAAAATGGGAGAAGACATAGAATGCTTCTATACACTAACCAAGGAGATAGCACTGCGATTGCTGAATGGGAGGGGAGAGAGAGAGCGTTGCACAGGTGCAGGGGCGCTTGGTGACAGGAATCTAGAATTCATGGAGACCGTAGAGCCCAGGAAGCCCAATATAGCTGCGAAAGTTCAGGTTGAGGGAGCAACGATGTCCTTCAAATTCATGTACACATCCAGAGGAATATCAGATCCCCCTTTTTCGCCGATTCTTCCATACCAAGCTAGGGGTATGGTAGACCAGTTTTTCCGGAGACTTTGCCTTGTGGAAGTTCGGCAAAACCGCTTCAGATGAATCGGATATGGAGAACACCTGAAAGCGATGATGTAAGTGGTGAGTTGACTTGAAACGACGCACGGATGGTTGGGACATCAATGGAGACGAGTTCGACAACACGCTGGATTCAAGTACCGAGATCTATACCATTCCCATACCGTGCATTCGCAATTGTCGTGGCGATATCTCGGCAAATATCCGGTTTATCAGACTTCTCTCCCTTTAACGGTATACACAGATCAAGATCATTGAGCACAGAATCCTGTATCCATGCGAATGATTTCCCGGTCGCTACTAACCGGGATCTATCAGAAGCGTTCAAAACCGAGTGCCGCTTGTGTTATGATTCGGAGATATCTCTCACAATGGATTGTTCCTTGACTTCCACTGAGATCCCCCTCTCCTGTTTCCCATCTTGACATGCTGAGTCTGTTCGGGAGAGTATAGAATGGCTGCCATTCGCTACAGACCTCATTCGGGACTTGTTGCTATGCCTCTCCATTGAACGAAGCCATCTAGATTTTGCTGGCGTAAAGTGGAAGTCATATGGGGATGGTGATGCTCCCATAGAGACTTGTCGCGTATGTTGTTGGAAAAACTAGAGAGCCTAGACCGTAGTTTTAAGGCGAGGGAGGCATTTGAGGATAAATTTGGCTCATTGCATGGATCTAGGGAGTGGCGTAGTGGTTGGTAGGGTAAGAGAGCTATCCTAGCCGAGTGAAGACTTTCTTGTATAAGGGCACTGCGACGGTCTCTTCACTTTCTTCTAGGCGCATTCTCCTTCTGGTCTTTCAATGCCAAGTGTCAGGCCGCCAGCCTTGGCTTGGGTAGACAGTCCGTGAGTCGATGTCTGTCCACAGTGGTACTTCGTGGTAAGCCTTAGCGCTTGGATGTGCCATCCTGTGCGCTCTCTTCAGTCCCCACCGTTTTGTGGAAGCTTTCGAGGGTTGCGGGTGCTCCAATCGAGCTTCCTCTGCACTGTCATACCACTCAACGATAGCTGGCCCTCCATTGGTCAATTGAAACTCTTTTACAGCCTGCGTTTGAAGCCTTAACAATCTGTCTGACGTGACAGGAGTAACAGGCTTTGACGTGTAATTATGGTGCCACTCATGCCCCCAGCATCGATTGAGAATGGGGACCACCCGATATCCCATCTCCTCCTTTCGGTAAGTATTCACCGTTCCACTCGAAGCACACTTCGTGCACCAACGGCATTTCTCGCAAAAGTGGTTTTGCAGGGTCAAGCAAGCAATGCAAAACAGAACCTTGTCGGTTTCATTAGGCAAGGTAGATACATTGCCAGGCAGGAACCTTCCTGTTGCAACAGCGCACTCGAAACAGGACTCCCCATGGGTCCAAATGTGCCGGTGTGGATCGTAAAAAGAAACCTGACCTCGTGGTAGGTTACAAGGGCCCATGATAAAATTGGATCGTAGCTTCAACCATAGGCAAGAATAGCAGGGAAGATACCTAGCGTTTCGTGGTTGCCTTGCCCTATCTCGAAGAAAGGCCCGAACATCATCGATATTATACCGGCGGAGGGAGATGATAGTCTGAAAATGATGGTTTGTCTGTCTGAGAGCGACTGCTGCTGAAGGATGCAGATTGAGGATTATCTGCTCTTGTAATTCACCCGGTAACGCGCTGAGACCAAGGCTAGAACGCATATTCTGTTGTACACAACACCTCAGGATACAAATGCATTAATGAGAGTCGATTGGTAGGTCGTATGTCGACCAAGTACAGTGAAAGGCAGCATATGTTGGCACGCTGACGACTGCCTGATGTAAAAGTAAGGCTAGACCGAAAGTAGCCTGGTAATTCTAGTATAATCGACTAGGCCTAAAGCAGGCTAGACGTTAGTAGAGTACCGTAGGCCAATGGATTTCAACATACTTTTAGGGCGCCTGGGGGGTTAGGACAAATTATACTAGGATAGTTATTCCGGTAGAAAGGCTTCTAATACCCTATTATATAAGGAATTCTATTAGTATACTTATTAGTAGCTAATATTATAGAAGAGTATTACTTATAATAGAGTTTATAGATAAAAAATAGTAATCTAGTACTATTAATACTTATAGATATTTCTTAACTAAGGATATTATCTAGTAAAGAGTATTAATATATAAACCTTAATTATAAGTATACTAAGTACTTTTTAAGTATTATATATATCATTACTTATTAATACTAGTAATTATTAAAGGTTAGATTTAATTAATTTAGATAATTTTCTTATAGAGGTAACCTCTTAAATACTATATATATAGTAGTAGTAAGTAGTACCTACTATAAGGAAGGTACTTATAATATAGTATTATTAGTACTATTTTTAATATAACCTAGTTAGCTCTTTATAAATATAGAGATTTCCTCCTTATAAGATTTTTAGTAAGAAAAAGGTCTTAGTAGATTATATAATATAGCTATCTGTAATAGGATACTATATATATACTAGAAAATACCTATAAAAATTCAAGATTTTTACTTAGGAAAAGTATACTTAAAAGTATAATTCTTCTATTTATTAGTAAGTAATAATAGTTATAAGGTAAATTTAAGTCTAAATATAATAGATATTTATATAAACTCTTATAGATACTAAGACCCCCCTTAAGTATTATAGGAGATATAGGGTGAATATTACTAAAAACAATAATTTTTAAACTAAGGGATTATTTATAATAGTTACTTAGTACTAGAGTATTAACGAATAGTTATTAGGCTTTATTATAGTATAACTCTACTATAATATTACTATTTAGGACTAATAGGGTATAACTAAGTATACTATTATTAGACGACTTATTATATTAATTATTATTAGGAAAAGATATTATTATTATTAAGATAGAAGCGTTAAAAGATTAATACTATCTACTAAGTACCTAACTAACTATAAGATATCTAGTATAGTAATATTTTATTCTACTAATAACTTCTATACTACTAGACTATTTAACGTAATTCTTAAATTATTATACCCCTTATATTATAACGTATCTTTTATACTCTTATAATAACTATTAATAGTTATACTAGATTTATCGCGTTAATATAAAGGAATCTATTAGATATAGGAGTTTATATAACCTAGTATTTATCTAGCCCTTTAAAATTTAACTAGCGGTATTTAATAAACTAAATAGTAGAATAGCTTATTTTTATTATTAGAAAGTCTGATATTATAGTCTAATATAAAGATATAACTATATAACTAAGTATAGTATTAGGCCGTTTTTATACTTTTAATATTATAATTAGTATTCTTATAGGCCGCTAAGTAGCTATTAATACGTCGGTAAGATCTTAACTCGCCCCTATGCCCTTGGTAAAGGCCTTCGGCCCGCAGGCCCGGGGCCGGCCCCGGGGGCCCCGGGCCAGCCCCAGGCCTGTCACAGCTTGTTGCAAGGCCCTAGGGCCGCTCCGGGCTCCAAGGGTAGTGTCACGTGACTGCTGACTAAGCAATTTTTTTGAAATCTACTAATTGGTAAATTCTAAGAAATCACGTGACTGCTTACTAAGTGAAACGATGTTACGTGACTGCTGACTAAGTAGAACTTCAAAAGTTTTGATATTCTATGATCGACGGGGGACTCGGGTAGCGTACCCCGGAGCCACCCCCAACGCCACCCTAAAAGCGACCCCGGAATCGATCGATTCAGCTAATTTCTACGCGGGGTAAATGCGCTGGGGTAGGCCTAGGTAGGGGTTGATGGCGTGGTAGCCATGTTGACTTGGTATATTGGTTGATGCGACAGCGTTGCTGTTACGGGTACCTTAACGCTATTCCCTAGCGCCCGGAAGCCTAATCTTAGGGCGGCCCCGGGCGCTAGGCAGGTTGCCCTTGCGGCCCCTACTGCCCCAGGCGGAGTCGTATCTGCCCCTGCGGCCCCAGGGCAAGCTTTCTCAAACCACGGCCCTAGGGGCCCGGGGCGGCCCGGCTGGCCCTAGGTACCCCTCCGGGTTTTCAGAAATTACTGACGTAGAATCTAGGTATTAATAATAAGTCGCGATTAATATATTAGGGGTAGTCTACCTATTATCTAATAGTACCTACTTATATATAATATTTCTTATTATTTAGCTAGATATATATTTAGGAGTTTTAGGCCTAATAATATTAAGGTTTCCCTATCTTATTACTTATAATAGAGCTACGTATAATTAATTATAACTAAAAGTAGGCCTAGTTTATAAATTAATACCTATATACTTTATTAATTAGCCTTATAATTTATTAATAGTTATAATAAACGCTAGTTAATAGGGTACTACTTATAAATAAAGGGGGTAGGAATCTACCTATTATTTTCTTTAGATTATAACGGCGTCTTAAATAGTATTACCTTCTCGCCGTTATAAGTACTACTTATAATCTCCCCTTTAAAGATATACTTACTATATCTTATTACTTATAATTAGGTCCTATTATATAAATATAGCGGATCGAGGTTCCTTAATAATATAACTAGTACGCCTAGCTTAATATATAGCTTATAAGATAGTAGGGAGGGTTTATAAAACCTATAAAAGTACTTAAGGGGGAAGAGTTTATTATCTTCTTCTAATATAGTATAAT
>JAABUN010003418.1_pt1 | contig 24677 bp, 23 predicted proteins | sample 5559311 | NCBI WGS metagenome assembly JAABUN01 (sample SAMN10711877, study PRJNA513370) | rock metagenome | isolation source: Antarctica rocks | place: Antarctica: Victoria Land, Siegfried Peak sud
TTTTTGATAACCTTCGGTAACTGATCCCTCCGAATAAATACTCGTCAATTATTGCTTGTTTGTTTACAATGTTGTCCATCTTTTACAATTTTTTAATTGTAAACCTATTTTAGGACGAGACAACACTTATATGAGCAGGAGCTTATCTGCTTACCGACCTTGCAATTTTTCACTTTTAGCTTTCAAATACTCCTTAATTTGCTCAAAGGTCATGTTTGCCATTTCTAATGACATTTTTTCTTTGATGGCTCTAAAAATTTTGACTGTGTCAAACTCTTTTTCTTTTATTTTATCTTCAATCTTCATATTCTAAAATTTCTTTTGGTGAACGGATTTCTAACGCTTGATAATTTGAACGGATATTAACTGAGTTATAACCTCTGATTCTATAAACATTTACGATATGTTTGAAATTCCAGCTAACTAATATATCAACCTTGTTTATAGTTGCGGTTGCGATATGTATGCAATCGTCAAGGCTGGTTTGTCCAACAACCTTTTCCTGAATATATTTGGTTGCAAGTGCAAGTATTTCATCATTAACAATTACCCGTTCAACATTTTCTTGGGGCAAATTTTTAAAATATCTTCTGACAGTTTCAGGAGCGTCAACCAATTCGCTTTCAGTAAGGTCTGAATAAACACATATCAATTCTCCTGCTTTAACCCTTTCAAAAAGTTGCAATGTCACTTCTTCAAATTCTGTGTCGAATACACCACCAAAAACTGAAGTGTCGAAATAAAACCGCTGCACCATTTTATAATAAAATTATTTCAAATCTACAAAAAATGCAGCGTTTTAATCATCCTACAGAGTTATACGGTTATGAAACGTTGAAACAAAAACTGATTATCTTCATGAAAATCCTATAAGGGCAGGTATTGTTTATGAATCATGGCATTATAAATATAGCAGCGCAATAGATTATTGTACAACTCCCGGCAAAATAAACCTGGAGCTGGTTTACATTTTACCGGACGCAGTCCTGGGTTTTCTATTACGTTTAAGTGTCCTGCGGAACACTTAAACGAGCAGGGGGTGTTCGGCAGGGACACCTGGAAGATAAGGATAAAAGTTGTTCTTAGAACAACTGGTTTTGAAAAAGCCACAAAAAGCTTTTTTCAAAGGCAGGAAGTCTAATTCTGATTGCTATCGGGAAATTTATCCTGAGCTATTTTATATTAGGTGAACATCCCGGCAGAACGGCACTCGAACAACTCCTTCGCTTTATTCAGCAGAGAAACATCCCGGCAGAACGGGAATTTCACCCTTTGCCAAAAAAGAGGCTGTCTTAAGATTTGAAACAACCTCTTTTCAATATCCAATTTTGATAATTATTTAAATGGATCTGATAAAGAAAGTTATGTGCAGTTGCTGCAAGAAATCATTTTGGACCGCCATAATCCTGAAAATGTAATATTACTGGAAATCTTTCCTGAAAAACAAAAAACCAGGATAGAGGTATTGAAAGCTTTACATTTTACTATCCATCATTTTGCCATCCTTGTCCATCATATGACCGTCTTTATCAATCATCATTCCTTCTGTCATCTTCATTTTCTTGCCATCTTTCATCATTACTTCTCCATTAGTCATAACCTTGCAACCATCTGTACAGGTCATTGTCTTATCCATCGACATCATTTTGCCATCTTTCATCATCATCATTTTACCGTCTTTCATCGTCATCATTCCATCTTTCATCATCATAGCATTGTCATTCTTTGCCATACCATCATCTTGTTTCATGGCTGAACCTGTATCTGAAGTTGCCGGAGTTGTTGACATAGCATCGTTGTTCATTTGAGACGATGTGTCTGTAGCAGTTGAAGCAGAATCTGAGGTGTTGTTGCCGCATGCTGTCATTACAGATGCAACAATTAAAATACCAAATAACTTTTTCATATGCAATCGTTTTTTTATTATTGTTAAAGGATGCAATATACTAATAATTCAAAATTGCAGAAGTAAATTCTATTTTTTAAATTTCTGACAAAAAATTTCTGTAATCTTTACGGTTGAAAATATGTGTTCAAGTTCTGCTGTATCAGCTTCTTTATGATAAAGTTTTATCAAAGATGAAGTGTCTAAGAAAGATGAAGTGTCTAAGAATATCTTCATAGTTCGGTTCTTCTTTCTTCAATGACTGCGTCACTAAGCAAGCCTTTGTAATTTTCCAAATTCTTTTGACTTTTTGCAAATGAAAAGTCTGATAACGAAAGCCCTTCTCCGGATTGAGTTTGTACGTCTTCCAAAAATGTTACAATAACTTTTATTGGATTATCTGATAAATATTCCTTGCCAAGTTTTACATAGCCGTTTTGATATGTTCCAACAATTGCAACCATAACCTGCAGTTTTCTGCCTTTGCAGGTGTTCTTCACCTGCAAATTATTACAAAGAGACCAAATAATGCTTAATTAAGTTCCCAGCACAACTTCATGCATTATAATGAGTGAGAAAAGACCAATTACTGTTTGCTTTAATGTAAAAAGATGCAGAAGAATATTTGTAATCTTCAGGATATGAGCAAAGACCAGCTACAACGGGATTTGAATGAATATAATCAAGCTTTTGTTTAAATACTGGTTGCGTCCATAATGAAATACTCAACGGCTTTCTTTCCCATATCTGATATTTTCTATCTGATGCTTTGACCTTAAATATTTCTAATACCTCCTGATGATTGTTTCTTAAATCTTTTATTATCATTTGTGCGGTGTATTTCATAAACGAAAGCTGGATTTCTTTAGGCTGAAAATTTGGTTGCACTTGCCAGATAACATGAATATGATTACTCATGACTGCAAAACCAAATACTTTTATTCGGTTCTCTTTTACTAAAAATTCCAGGCTTGATACAATGATGTCTTTATACTTGTCTTGTTTTAATAAATGCTTCCATTCTAAAATTGTGGCAGTAAAATAATCAGGATAGTATTCACTAAAAAGCATAGGGGAAATTAATATTTTTTCCTGACTAAAATCCCTTTTGTCGTTAGTAGTTATTTGTATTCATTCAGAGGCTTCATGACAAGAGTGATTTGCAGGTGAAGAACACCTGCAAAGGCGAAAATCAGGATAGTATTCACTAAAAAGCATAGGGAAAATTAGTATTTTTTCCGGATTAAATCCCTTTTGAAGTTAGTAGTTATTTGTATTCATGTAGAGGCTTTATGACAAGAGAGATTTGCAGGTGAAGAACACCTGCAAAGGCGAGAAAGTCAATAAATGCTGATGTATACTTGAAGTCCAAACGATTAATTTTGGGAATTCGTTTTTCTATTTCTTTTCTTTCATCTTTTGTAGGATACGAGAAGCTGTCTGATTTTAAAATGATTTCTGTTTTCATTTTGACTATAGTGAGTGTTGGGAAGTTTTATGGTTGTTCAGTGAACATTGCTGCTAACGGTAAACGGCTTTGCGATGTGATGGCATTCCGTGTTCCGGCAGCCTAAATTTATTGATAAAGTTGAATAATGTCCTATTGCCCAGCACTTGTTCGTTAGCCACCATTGCAAAACCGATGTTAGCGGCAAGTTTTTATTTATCAAATCATTACTTAAAATTTAAATCTTCCGCAATTTCTTTTTCTAATTGTTTCATTCTTTTTTCATGTTCAATCTTTTCTTTCATTATTCTTTTATCTTCTAAGCGTATCTGCTCGATTAAAAATGATATTTCATCATCCGTAAACAATACACTATTTTCACTATCAGTTGCCTTGCTTAACTTTATTATTAGTTTTTCTTTTCTTTTTGAAAACTCCTCTTTGTTTCCACCACCATACGTTGAAAAATGAAATTGTTCTGATAATACGATATTACAAACTTGTATCGCTTGATTAACTTTTCCCAATTTTTCAAGATTAATAGCAAGTCTTTCCTGAGCGTATCCTGTATTGTGCCCGTATAGCATTGCAAGCTTAGCATGATCTACAGATTTGTCAAGAAATATCTGATTTTCATTTCTTACTTTAAAATAGGCGTCCATTAGATTAACATGAACTCCAGCTGAGTGTGGTGTCTTTTCCAGTAGTTTATTACCTAATTCTATGGCTTCATGAAATTTCTTTTCAAAAATCAAATTCCCAATAGAACAATATTCAGGCACTTGAGTTTCGTTTATGATTTCAGCATTTGAAGGAATTATGTCTTTTTTTAATGAAGATATGTTAATCATAACTTCTTTCTTTTCAGTAAAATCATTTGACTTTTCTAAATTACTCGCAAATATTTTTTTGAATATGTTCACAATTTGGAAATGAGTTATTTGTTAAAACTTGCCATAACGTTTAAGTGTTTGCGATGTGGCGGCAATTGAATTACCGTCACCCTGGTTAAAGATATAAAGCTTAATTGAAAAACTACTCTTGAGCCGCGTTGCGTCCGCCGACATATTGCAAACACTCATGTTTTGCGCCGCCCCCTACGCTCTGTCACCTGAAGCATTTTAAATACTTGTGAACGCGTGTTTCAGTCTCTTAGGATTTATATTTCCTTATCACACTTTCTACGGCTTCTGTAAAAAAGTCAGCATAGGTTTTTGCTTTCGTAGTGCCTCCAATTAAATGAGTTTCTGCTTTTAACAGGGCTTCGGCAGCACTGAACGGTAGTCGTGTTGCGTTAACGATTTTATTAACGTAGGTAGTGATAAAATCGTCTGCTGTTTTTGCGAAGAACCATTTGTTTCTATTATTCCAAACTTCCAAATCCATAACACCTATAATTCCTTGCTCGGCAATATTAATGATTAAGTCATCGTCTACAACTGATGCAGGTAATTTAGTCGACAACTCATAGTGTTGAGAAATGTGCGGTTCTTTAAAAATTAATGTTTCATAAATTCCAATCGAAAAAACTTCTGGATTAGCGGGATACGGATTTGGATTATAGATGAGACTTGTTAGGTCGATATCTTCAAACTTGCATGTAAAAATTATGAGAGCAGGGGTATCCTTAAAAACTTCAGATTTTTTTATTTCATTAAGTGGTTTGCTAATTTCAGTTGATACAATTTTTCTAAGAGTTTCAAAAAAATCTTTCGGATGTTGTAAGCCGTGCGATAAAAAATCATTCAGAATTTGCCGCCAAATAATAGAGTAGAAAAATAGGATAAGGACATTTTTATTGGGATTAGAAAATTTAATAAAACTATTACCGCTCCTACTTGTGTGAAGAGGCGTAGCCGCTTGAGACACTTTATCAAAAATGGTATGCAAATAAGGGATACACTCACTTTCTATTTTCCCTAAATTTTCTTCGCAAGCGGTGCAAAAGATGTGGTCCGCTACATTGTCCGATTGCCTTATAGTAGGATCAGTATTTTTTAAATTATCCCTGCCAAAGTATTGATTTACCTCTCCTTTACTTGGAGCAATTGTAACTTCATGTTCATACCCTCTTTTACCTACCACTTTTTTTATTATTCCGATTGGCGTAAAATGAGAGCCTGCTTTGTCAGCTTTATTGACTTTACAGAGAAAACATAAATCTTCTTCAGAACGTTTAATCATGTTGTTTTCTTACTTATTAAGAGAGTTGTTCAGGCAATTGTGGAATATTGTCAAAGGGTGGCGCATAACTTTTTGCTTTACGTCATTAATTTAAAACACTGCTATTGAGTATCAATAGTTTCTTTTCGCTTTTTCTAATTGTCGTGACGCAAAGCATCATGCAATTTACTTTTAATATCTTTCAAATATAAAAAATGTTGCAATTGCAGGTTATGTTATAAACAGATTAAAGCACTTGTACGAACTGTTTTAATAATTAATCCTTTATAGAGGTTTTAATTTTATTGCAGGACTTTTAATCTTTGCTTTTGCCCAATAAGAAAAAGAAGTACAAGAGTGCGACGCAACGGCGGCTTCATAGTAGTAATTCAGCCCGGCTCCAAAAAAAATACTAACCCGACTTTTTTTGTCCTTTGTAAACTTTAGTCATTACAAATTTTATTAGCGGCAGAAAACCTTCCATACTCCTCCCCTTTTGTTCATCACCAGTTATTCACATTGCTTCGTAGCTGACTGTTCTTTAGCTGCAAAGCCAGTATTTTTGTTGCAATGAGCAAGAGCAGTGCCGATACTCCGCTGATGCAGCAGCATAAGGCTATTAAACAAAAATATCCTGATGCTATTTTGTTGTTTCGGGTGGGTGATTTTTATGAGACATTCGGGGAAGATGCGATTATAACAAGCAAGGTTTTAGGCATTACGCTGACCAAAAGAAACAATGGAGCGGCTTTCAGCAGTGAGCTTGCAGGGTTTCCGCATCATGCTTTGGATACCTATTTGCATAAATTGGTGAAAGCCGGTTATCGTGTCGCCATCTGTGACCAGCTTGAAGACCCGAAACAGGTAAAGGGAATTGTGAAGCGCGGAGTGACTGAAATGGTTACGCCAGGCATTGCAACAGGTGATAAATTACTGGAGCATAACAGTAATAATTTTTTGGCAGCTATTCATTTCACCGATGGTAAAGCCGGTATTGCTTTGCTCGATATTTCTACAGGCGAATTGTTTGGAAGCGAAGGCGATACCGAATATATTGACAAGCTGCTGCAGAGCCTGAAACCGGCAGAGGTCATTTTTCAGCGAAGTTTTCAAAAGCATTTTAAAGAAACCTTTGGAAGCAAGTTTTATACCTACACGCTCGATAGCTGGATATTTGATGAAGCCTATGCAAGCGAGGCTTTGCTGAAGCATTTTCAAACGCATTCACTTAAAGGCTTTGGTGTGGAAGCAATGCCACTGGCTATTGTAGCTGCGGGTGCAGTGTTTCATTATCTGAAAGATACGGAGCATCCAAACCTGCAGCATATCACTTCTATTCAAAGGCTGGAAAAAGAAGATTATTTATGGATGGACCGCTTTACCATCCGTAATCTTGAATTGCTGGGAAGCGGTGTTGAGAACGGCCAAACGTTGTTAAAAGTTCTTGATAACACGGTAAGCCCGATGGGCGCAAGGCTGCTGAAAAGATGGATTGTATTGCCTTTGAAAGATATTTCCAAAATAAATGAAAGACTGGATTTAATTGAATTTTTGATTAAAGATGTTGACCTGCGTGTAAAGCTTTCTCAATACATAAAACAGGCGGGCGATATAGAAAGACTGGTTAGTAAAATACCGCTCAAAAAGATAAATCCCAGGGAAGTGTTACAGGTTGCACGCGGACTGCAGCAAGTGGAAGCTATCAGAAGTTCATGCCTGCATGCTGCAAATGATTATTTAAAAAGACTGGCTGATTCACTTAATCCCTGTCATTATATTCTGGAGAAAATTGTAAAAGATGTGGTTGAAAATCCACCCGTGCAGGTTGCCAAAGGCGGCGTGATGAAGCCAGGCGTTCATGCAGAATTAGATGAGCTGCGTAACATTGCAAGCTCAGGAAAAGATTACCTGCTGCAGATGCAGCAAAAGGAATGTGAAGCAACAGGCATTTCTTCTTTAAAAGTTGGTTTTAATAATGTTTTTGGTTATTATCTCGAAGTAACCAATATGCATAAAAACAAAGTTCCTGCAATATGGATGCGTAAGCAGACGCTTGCAAATTGTGAACGGTATATAACTCAAGAACTAAAAACGTACGAAGAAAAAATAGTTGGCGCAGAAGATAAAATTCTCGCTATCGAGCAGGAATTATACGACAAGCTTTTGTTGGAATTGCAGGATTATATTGCACCTATGCAGGTAAATGGAAATGTGCTGGCAACGCTCGATTGCATCTGCTGCTTTGCTCAAAATGCTTTGCAGTATAATTATAAAAAACCTTTGTTGCACGATGGTCTTGAGTTTGAGATAAAAGACAGCCGTCACCCGGTGATTGAAAGGAACCTGCCTGCAGGAGAAAACTATGTTTCCAACGACATTTCTTTAGACCCTTCCCATCAGCAAATAATCATATTAACCGGACCAAACATGAGCGGTAAAAGTGCGTTGCTCCGGCAGACGGCACTTATTACCTTGATGGCGCATATGGGAAGTTTTGTTCCGGCAAGTGTTGCAACCATTCCTTTGACAGATAAGATTTTTACCCGTGTCGGTGCAAGCGATAACCTGAGCGGCGGCGAAAGTACATTTATGGTTGAGATGAATGAAACAGCAAGCATCATCAATAACCTCACACCCAGAAGCCTGATTTTGCTGGATGAAATCGGACGTGGTACCAGCACCTATGACGGCATCAGTATCGCCTGGAGTATTGTTGAATTTCTTCACTCCTCTCCGCATGCTCCAAAGACTTTGTTCGCCACGCACTATCATGAGTTGAATGAACTGGAAAACAAATTTTCGCGGGTAAAGAATTATCATGTAACCAATAAAGAAGTAGGAAATAAAATAATCTTTCTGCGAAAATTAGCACCGGGAGGAAGTACACACAGCTTCGGTATTCACGTAGCAAAAATGGCGGGAATGCCACCGAAACTAATCGAAAGGGCAAATGAAGTGCTGCAACAATTGGAAAGTAAACATGTGGATGCAGAGGAGAATGTTGATTCTCCCAAATCAAAAGATTTGTCTTCAAACATTAAGAAGCTTTCTGCCCCTAAACTACAGTTAAGCATATTTGATGCACATAGTGAAACATTTAATGAAATAAGAAAGATGCTTGATACTATTGATATTAACAGACTTACTCCTGTAGAGGCTTTGATGAAGCTGAATGAGATAAAGCAGAAGGTGAAGTAGGAGACGCCCCGGCCCTAAAGGGAGGAGAGAATATTGTCTTTTGCTGCAGTTTGTGCCCTCGCCATATTATACTTAAAAGCCCGGCTACGGAGCGGTTTAATTATTTTTATAATGCCTTTATCCTACCAACATTTAATTAACCTCTACGAGGTTCTAAGACATCATAACTAGAGTTTACTCTACAAATGCGAAAATCAGGAGCAGGACTCATAAAAAAATTCATTAACTATTGTAATTGATCCAATGCTTCTTTCATTCTTGCAAAACCTTTTTCAATATTTTCCATACTATTGGCAAAACTTATACGAATGCAATTGGGTGAGCCGAAAGCCGTACCTGTAACAGTGGAAACATTTGCCTTATGAAGAAGGTACATACAAACATCTTCTGCATTTTCAACTTTGGTTTCACCATCTGTCTTTCCAAACAAACTGCTTATCTCGGGAAAGATATAAAAAGCGCCGTCCGGTACATAACATTTGAAAGAAGGGATATGACATACAAGTTCCTGTACACGGTTATGTCTTCTTTCGAACTCCTTTACCATTTCGTGTGTGCTGTCAAGCCCACTTTTTAGTGCGACTATAGCAGCTCTTTGTGTAATTGAATTTGTTCCGCTGGTAATTTGTCCCTGCAGTTTTTCGCAACCTTTTACAACTTCGGGCGATGCAGCTATATAACCCAATCTCCAGCCAGTCATTGCAAAACCTTTGCTCAATCCGTTTACTATCACTACCCTATCTTTTATTTCATCAAATTGTGCAATGCTTTCATGTCCGCCAACATAATTTATATATTCGTATATCTCATCGCTCATGATATATATCTGAGGATGCTTTTTGAAAACTTCTGCAAGGCCTGCTAATTCATCTCTACTGTACACTGCACCCGAGGGATTGCACGGAGATGAAAACATGAAAAGCCTAGTCTTATCTGTTATAGCAGCTTCAAGTTGCTCAGGAGTTATTTTATATTTGCTCTCAATTGTTGTTTCAATAGGCACTACTACACCCTCTGCAATTTTTACCAGCTCTGAATAAGTAACCCAGTATGGAGTAGGAATGATTACTTCATCACCTTTATCTACAATAGCCAGAATAAGGTTTGCAATGCTTTGCTTTGCCCCCGTTGATACTATAATATTCTCGGCTTTATAATCAAGATTATTATCTCTTTTTAGCTTAAAACAAACGGCTTCTTTTAAATCTGCAAAACCTCCTACAGGAGTATAATGCGAATAATTATCATTTATGGCCTGTATGGCTGCCTGTTTTATATGTTCAGGTGTATCGAAATCGGGTTCGCCGAGGCTTAGGTCTACTACGTCTTTTCCCTCACTTCTTAGCTGCCGGCCAAGTTTTGCCATTTTGAGGGTTTCTGGTTCACTAAAGCGGTCTAAAATACTTGATAGAGGCATGAAATTATTTTTGGACGCAAATGTAGCAAAATAAAATTTTAGGATTAATGTATTTAGTTAGCAAAAGCTTCAATACAATTAATAATCTCATGTTCAATATTAATTTTTTACTTCAAGTTCATAAGACATCTACTGCGCGTTTCCGAAAATTAAATATGGAAACAATTACTCCGTCCTTAAACTTTTTACCGGGTTTGCCATCGCAGCTTTTATCGCCTGAAAGAGTGCTGTAATAATCGTTATTGCAATAACTAAGACTGTTGAGAATATAAATATCCATGAGTTTATCTTAATGCGGTAAGCAAAGTCATCTAACCACTTGTTCATCAGTAACCATGCTAAAGGTGAAGCGATAAGAATAGCAATGCAAACAAGCTTTACAAAATCTTTTGAAAGAAGTGCAGTAATGTCTGCAACTGTTGCTCCCAAAACTTTTCTGATGCCAATTTCTTTGGTTCGTTGCTGCACTGAAAGTGCCACAAGGCTAAATAATCCGGAACACGCAATAAGTATAGCCATTACTGCAAATAAGCTAAAAAGAGAGGCAAGTCTTCTCTTAGAAGTATATAGGTTTTGAATTCTTTCATCTACAAATGAAAAATTATAAGTGCTGTTAGGGAAAAACTGTTTCCATTTATCCTGTAGAAAAGAAAGTGTAGCGGAAATATTAGTTGGATTAATGCGTAAATAGGTAAAGCCTTCTTCAACTTCACGGCTTGCTTTTAAAATAACCAAAGGAGATTTTTCATGCAGAGACAATCCCTGAAATTCTTTTACTACACCGATCATTGTGCCCTGTAATACAGGGAGCTTTAATACATGGCCTGTAAAAGGCTTTTTTAACCCGATAGCTTCAGCCGTATTTTCGGTTACGATAATTGACTCAGAACTCATAATATTCATTCTTCGTTCGGATGATAATTTGCCTGAATGCATAGACAATGAATCTATATTGACATTGTCTACAGCATAATTTAGAGAAAAGTTCCTGCCTTCAACAATTTGCATCTGCATTGTTTTAATAAAATCAAAATCTGCAAATAAAAATGAGAAGTTCAGCGTTTTTGTTGTATCAGCAGGGTTATCCATACTCGAAGACCCACCATATCTTTCACCTATATTCCAGTTAGCAATTGAAACCTGTTTAATATTCCTATTTTGCAATAACTCGTTCTTGAAAGACAAGGCTTTATTCTTCATCGGCTGGTATGGTAATACAATGAGATGTTCTTTATTAAAACCCAGTTGCAAGGTATTTATAAACTGCAATTGCTTATTTACAACTATAGTTGAAATAATTAATACAACAGAAATAACAAGCTGCAAAAGAATCAGGCTTCTTCTAATATCAAAATTTATTTTAAGGCTTTTCTGCCAGTCTTTCAGAATATGTACGGGTTGCAGTTTTGATAGGAAGACAGACGGATAGAGACCTGATAAAATGCCTGTGACACTGCTTATGATAAAAACAACAATAACATTTCTCCAGGTAAATAAAATATTTTTATCGGTTTCTATGTTGATAATTTTTGCAAATAAAGGCCAGCTTATTTTAGCTATCAGTAATGCTACAGGCAATGTTGTTAGAAAAAACATTAATGACTCTGTTATAAACTGAAAGGTTAATTGCCATCTTTCTGCACCCAAAACTTTTCTTACGCCCACTTCACGAACCCTTTGAAGGGAGCGTGCCGTAGTAAGGTTGATGTAATTAACACAGGCTATTGAAAGTATAAGCAAGGCTACAAAAGAAACAATATAAACATAACTTATATCACTATTAGTATAGGGCTCATCAGGTATGTTAGAGTGAAGATGAATAGACTGAACCGCTTGAAATTGAATATCTATAAACTTTGGAAAGTCATACTTTTTGTAAACAGAACTTATCTTATTCTCTAACTGGTTTATAGTTGTGTTTTTATTTAATATAATATATTGTGGTACAGATGAATAAAACCTCCAGTCGAGCTTTCCCACGTCTCTGTTGTCAGCAATTATAGCCTCAGCTTTGAAATGATTATTAGCAGGAATATCATTGATTATGCCCGTTACCTTATAAGAAAAAATTTTGCCATCATAGTTTTTCACAACCAGATCTTTCCCTGTCGGATTAGTTGCACCAAAAAAAAAGTTTGCTGTTCTTTTACTTATGACAATGCTGTTTTCTGCAGTAAGGGCTGTGGCAGCATCCCCCGAATAAAAGGGCAGATTAAATACTTTAAAGAAATTACTGTCTGTATTGATAACCTGTACAGGTAACGACTCTCCGTTATGTAAAAAATCAATCGAATTTTTTTGTAAGGGAGCAGTTGCTTCAATTTCAGGGAATTCTGTTTTAAATGTCGCAGCTAAGGGCTTCGGTAACAACACAGTTCTTTGATCTTCATCATTATTATACTCGCCCATCAAACGATATACCCTGCTGCTGTTGCTATAATTTTTATCGTACGATAATTCGTATTGCACGTAAGCAAATATCAATATCACGCTTGCTAAACCGACAGCCAAACCAATAAGATTGATAAGCGCATAAGTTTTATCCTTAAAGAAATTGCGCAATGCGATTATAAAATAATTTCTATACATGAGAGGTGGATAAATATGCAGGATCAGATCTTAAAAACAATGCTTAAATCTAAACAAATTTTACCAAAGTATGAAAACTCCTATGGTTTTATGATGTTTTGTATGGGTAAAAGCTGGTCTTATTCCTATTTTAATTGCCTCGACATTTATGTCGGTGATAAATGGAAAAACTAATTTCCCTGCTTATCTTGTACTTCTCAAAATTTACAAAAATTCTTTCTAATTCCAGAAGGTTATGAAAGACCACTTAGTGAAATATAGCCAAAAAGATTTTTTTGGCATTTAAGGAAATCAGAAATAAAAAAAGCCGGTGAAATTAATCGTCGGCTTTTAATTAAAAATTTTTTTAAGTAAACTATTTCTTGCACGATGAATTTTCCCTAAACATCATCGGTTTTGAATGAATAACCTTTTGGCTATCTACACCTGGTAACCAACTTGTCTTGCTTTTTGCACCAGCGTTTGAGATTTTACTACTGGTTGAATTACTGGCGGTATTTGAAGTAGCATTATTGTTTGGGTTCTTATCTTTTGCCATTTTATTCGTTTACTGCAAGTTCAATAATATAATCGAGGTCATAAAAAGATTTTTCCATTAGTCTATCTTTTAAAGAGTGATATAATGTAGAGATAATCAGCACAATCAAGGTAAGCATATTACTATAAAAATGCCTCCAAGCTAACAAAAAAGTACTTTTCGGTTTGTTATTTACTAATTCTCTCATTTACCAAACGCCCCTTTCCATCAGACTCCTTTAGAAGGGTTTTGGGGTTTAACAAAATTTCCTTGCTCTCTCAATTCTTAATACATTTCTTTGTGAAACATCAAAAAAATAACATGAAAAAATTTCTTATTCCGGCAATTATAGCTTTGTTTTCATTTACCAACATTGCAGATGACTGGAAAACCATCACTCTTATTGATAAAGTCACGGTTAGCGTTCCAGGCACGCCTATTGAAGATAAAAGCAAGGGAATAACTATACAGAAAGTAGTTCTTGCTGATAGTACTGAAATAGATGCTTTTGCTTTGGATTATTCCACCTTTGGGCTGAATGAACAAATGCTTCAGCAAATGGCAGGTACAGATGCGTTTAAGCAACAAATAGAAACAGGTGTATCTATGCAGCCAGGCATGAAGCTGATTAAAAATGAAGCAGGAAAATTTAATGATAAATATACTTCTTACCAAATGACCCTTCGGGTTGACCAAGACGGATATAAAGGAACGATCAATCAGCTAACAGTCTTTTATAAACAATATGGAATTACTATGATTTATAAACCAGGACAAAAAGGAGAAGATACAGCTTTAAGAGATAAATTATTCAATTCTCTTAAAATCGCAGAGTAAAGTGTAATAAAATCAAAAAAAGCCGTTTGCAGAAAGTAAACGGCTTTTTTAATTTTAATTATAGGGCGAAGTATTTACTTCGCAAAAAGAAACAAAAAATCAAAACTGCATAAAAAAGGCTAAAAATTACCAGGTCAGGCTAAAATGAAATAAGTCACAACAGTTGAATATAACTGAACAAGGTGCGACTCACAAACTAAGAATATAATCAGGCTTTAGTAACATCTCTATTTCATTTCTTAACGCCTGACCTGGTGATTTTCTTAACGCCTTTTTTACGAGGTCAGTCCTTTGTTGCGAACTATCTACCTAGTTCTATTTAATTATTCCTCATCCCAATAATCCCATAAATCTCAATTCAGACAAAATAAAAAACTACCAACTCATAAGCCGGATTCTGTTCAAGGCTATCATTTATCTGCTCCCGATATTACTATCGGGATGTTTCTGCCTACCCTGGATGGTTCCGCATTTGCGGGATCGAACGAGCAGCTCTCAAACCAATCCTATACATGGCATTTCAGCACCTAAGGTTTACCCCCGCCATTAATTACTTAATGGCACTGTGGGCTCTTACCCCACATTTTCACCTTTGCGACCTCTCCACACCCCAAAGGAGGGGCTAAAAGAAGGCTTCGCAGTTATTTTCTGTGGCACTATCTCTTACTCCTGTTACAGAATAGCCGGCTATTCACCGGTGGGTTGCTCTTTGCTGTCCGGACTTTCCTCCCCTGTTTCCAAAGGCGATAGCGCGGTTGGTAGACCCCAAACCCCTGAAGGGGCTTAAGCAAGATGATTCAAATTCTTAAAATACCTTTTTTTGATACAAACATTATTACTCGTTAATCATTGAAAGCCCCTTTAAGGCTTTGGGGTAAAAAATATTTCTGTAGCACCATAACCAAAACGGGGATCATACTGATTAACGAAATAGTTGACTTCACGTTTTGTTTTTAAAATATCGTGTATTTCGTCTTTAAGCCGCCCCTTGCCTACCCCATGTATTACAATAAGATTTGGCTGACGATGTGCAACTGCAAGGTCATACCACTTTTCAAATTCCTTTAATTGCAAAGTAATTATTTCAAAGTTGCTAAGGCCTTTCCAATCATTCGTAATCTTCTCTATATGAAGATCGACTACACTTCTTGCAGGCTCAAGATGCTGTCTTGCTTTGCCGGCATCATACACTTTATAGCCGGCAGAAGTCAGCTTTGATATATCCAGCAAATTGTCTTCATATGGCTTGTCGGGATACTTTTCTATCAAACGGTGATTAATAGAGGGAAGGTTTTTCTCCTTCAGCTCTTCAACCTTCTGAAAAATCTGTTTAGGCTTTACTTTAAAATGAGCTTCGCAAAAATCAGCCTTATGTTTATCAGGTTGTAATAACCTGAATTCGAAATCGAAAGAAGGACTGTCGTTCAGATTTTCAAATGCAACATCGTGCAGGTAAAAATCTTTGAAAGTTCCAAGATCACTTGTAATTTCAAATTCAGTACGACCTAAAAGGTGAAGTTTATAGGTAAACTCATACCCAATATCCGTCCTGTTTATTATGTACACTTTAAACCTGTCTACAACATCATCTCCAAAAACATCTGTTTCAAACTTTGGGAATAAGGCTAACCAGATACCGTCTGCTACTTTCACTTCATCCCTTCGTTTTTCTTTTTGCACCTGGTCTACATATACTTTTGGCTTAGGTTTTTCAGAAACTAACTTATTCTGAGTAAAACGTTTAAAATAAGGAAAATCTATCTGATCCATGTAAGCTGGAAACTTCACGCCTTTTACTTCGATCATGACCATTTTGTCATTCACTATTTCTATTACTTTTCCTTCATCATTGCTGTGAACAACTATAATATCGTCTCCAACCTCGTACTTCATGTATAGCTAAAATTAATATGCAAAGGTACAAATAAGAAAAACTGCATAAATATTTATTGTTTTACAAAAGGTTCACTTCCCTGTTAATATTTTCCCGCGCTTTTTGTTCCATTTCCTGCCTGAATTCATCTGTATAAAACATATTGTCAGAAGCCAGCACTTTTTGTAAAGCAAGTTTACGCCCTTCCTTGTACACTGGGTCAGGATACTTTGAATATTCCTCCCTGATTTTTTCACTGTACAGCTTATACATTTCCTCATCAACTCCTAAAATAGCCATATCAAAATCAAGAAAAAATGAAAGATCACTTTGTAAAACAATGTTTGCAGGCATCTTATGATCTTTTGTAGCCTTGATAAATATCTGTACTTTATTCAACAGGTTTTGATTTACATTTAGCTGTCTTAAATGTGCTTCTGCAAACGCAGCACTTTGTTCTTCGCTGTCATTGCTGTAAGTATCATATACTACGTCATGATACATAATGGCAAACCCCATAACAGCAGGGTTTTTGATCTTTTCGATATATTTGTCTAACAAGTGGAACAAATAGGCTATATGATTTAAATTATGATAGTGCCTGTGCTGCCCTGAATAACGATAAATAATCTCCTCCCACAACTGCTCTTTCAGTTCTTCTTTGTTTGAGAATGATGTTAATTTCTTCCATTTCTCTTTCACGTATTCTAAAATATTGTCCATTTATAATGTATTTAAAGCCAGCTTACTTTTACGAAAGCCATAGGTAAAATAAACAATCAAACCAACCCCTAACCAAATTAAAAAACGAAGCCAGTTCGTGTGACTTTCCTGTGCCATTAAATAAAAACAACTGATTAAGCCAAGAACCGGTATTAACGAAAATGAGTTTTTGAAGGAAAATATGCTGACCACGGCAGCAACCACCCAAAAAAGGAACATTGGGAAACCTTCTTTTGTAAAAATATTTATAAAATGGGAAGGTGCTAAATAAGCAACAATAGTTACAGCAATAATAAACAAAACCGGTACTATATATTTACCATTTATAAAAGGTACCTTAAATCTTGATACAGGTCTGTTCGTTTGTTTTTGCAATGCCAGTATACCGCCACAAACCAAAACAAAAGCAAACAAAGTGCCGATACTTGTAAGTGCAAGTACTACGTCGAGATTTAAAAATAACGCAGGAATAGCGACCAGGCATCCGGTAAGAATAGTTGAGAAAGATGGTGTTTTATAAACTGGATGCAGTTTAGAAAATATTTTAGGTAACAATCCGTCCCGGCTCATACTCATCCAAATACGCGGCTGGCCTAACTGAAAGACAAGTAACACACTCGCTGTAGCTATGATTGCGCTTACCGCTACAATTCCTGAAATCCATTTCAGGCCTCTTGCTTCAAAAATCAATGCAAGCGGATCTCCTACGTTTAACTTTGTATAATGCACCATCCCTGTTAATACCAAAGCAAGCAATACATATAATATGGTACAGATTACTAATGAATAGATCATTCCGCGGGGTAAATCGCGCTGAGCATCTTTACACTCTTCGGCTGTCGTAGAAATAGCATCGAAACCTATGTAAGCAAAAAAAACTGCTGATACTCCTTTTAAAATACCTGATATACCATTTGGTGTAAAAGGTGACCAGTTTTGTGGCTGAACATAATAAGCGCCCAAAACAATAATGAGGAAGATTACAGCAAGCTTTATAATAACCATTAGATTACTGGCTGCTCTTGACTCTTTGATACCAATAAAAACGATATAAGTGATTAATGCAACAATCAGCAGGGCAGGCAAATCCATAATCATGTGTATACCCAAAAACTGAGGAGCATGCACCCAGGCATTGTACCTGTAGGCAATGCCTGGATCAATCGAAGCGAGATTTTGACCTTGAGCTACCAAATCACTCACTTCAGAAAAGCCGTGATGTGCAGTAAAATAATCCATTGTTAGCCAACCGGGAATGTGCAGACCTGCTTTATCTGACAGCCCGGTAAAATAATCACTCCATGAAATAGCAACAGCAATGTTTCCTATCGCATACTCCATTAATAAATCCCAGCCAATAATCCATGCGAAAATTTCGCCGAAGGCAACGTAAGAATAAGTATAAGCACTTCCCGAAACCGGAACTGTTGAAGCAAATTCTGCATAGCACAATGCTGCAAAACCACATGCAACAGCAGTAAATATGTACAAAAAAATAACACCTGGTCCTCCGTCGTAACAGGCTTTGCCAATACTGCTGAATATTCCGGCTCCGATGACTGCTGCAATACCCATAAAAGTAAGGTCTCTGACTCCTAAAACTTTATTTAAAACACCATGACCATCATGTAAACCAGCTTCAGCATCCGCTATAATCTTGTCAATCGATTTTTTCCGAAACAAGGGATTAGCCATTAATGATAGTTTTGTGTTAATTCGGGAAAATTAGTTTAAAAATTAATTCTGCCTGATAATAGCTTAGTACTGTCTCTGAACCAGAAACGAGGCAAGCTGTTGCAGTGGTTTTTTGCGAACCGATAACACAGCAATGTCTTCAAGATGTTGCATCGCTTCTGTTATATATTTCTCTTTAAGACTTTTTGCCCATTCGGCAACACTGCAACTTTTATAAATAGCAACCACTTTTTTCACTTTGTCATCAGGATTAACCGCCATTAAATTTTGTAATTCTTCCTTTTGTTCATCAGTTGACACCTCAAGGGCACGTATCATTAAAAAAGTTTTTTTATTGGCTACTATATCTCCCCCAACCTGCTTACCAAATTTTTCCGGGTCGCCAAACGCATCTAAATAATCATCCTGCACCTGAAAAGCAATGCCGAGGTTAAGACCAAATTCATATAAATGTTTTGCATTGCTTTCTCCTGCCCCGCCTAAAATTGCTCCCATTTGCAGGCTTGCACCCATTAAAACTGATGTTTTTAAACCAATCATGTTTATATATTCATCCAAAGCAACAGTCTGTTTCTTTTCAAAATCCATATCAAGTTGCTGACCCTCGCAAACCTGCCTCGCAGTTTTATTATAAAGACTAAGAATTTTATGGATATGATTTGTCCTGATTTTATTTATGTATTCATATGCCTGAATAACCATTACATCACCGCTAAGCAATGCAGTGTTCTCATCAAATTTTGTATGAACAGTTTGCATACCCCTTCTCAGCGGCGCCTTGTCCATTATATCATCATGTATCAATGTAAAGTTGTGAAAAAGCTCAATGGCAGTTGCTGCTTCAAAAGCATCAGGAGATATTTCACCAAACAATTCATTACCCATCAAACACATTACAGGCCTAATTCGCTTTCCACCTAACTGTAGAAAATATTCACACGGATCATACAGAGATGAAGGAATTTCAGGAAAATGACGAACATTAAAAAAGGCGGTAAATTGGTTAGTTAACTCCTCAAACGAATGCATTATAAACTTTTCTGTAAGGGCAAATATAGCAGCAAAAAAATAGTTCGGCTTATTACTGTGCTTAATCCATATTTTTTTATTTTTTTGTCTCACAAAGTAAATAATCCTTTTAACTGCTATTTTTTTGTTACCATCAAAATAACTCTGTTGAACATTGTTGTGTCACCCTCTTGTACTCTTTGTATTCTATTCTGCTTTTTCTTACAATTTATTATTTAACTTATACTCTATATATCGTCTGCTTTTTTCTATGATTATTAAAGGAAGATAAGGGAAATTATTCCATATGAAGTTTTAAAAAAAATATGTCATTTTTAATAAAGTATTGTAAATAAAGAGGATAATTATGGGTAAATTCTTAATTTTGTTTGGCAGTATGTTTGCTGCTAACAGACAAAAATAATAATGAAAAACAGGGAAAAATTTTTTATAGGAATTACTGCAGTATTGGCTGTGGGTTTAGCCATTTTCATTGCAGGAAAAACCAAAAAAGACAGAATGCTGGAAAGGCTTGACAAAATTGCTGAGGAAGGATATGAAACAGCAGCCGATATCCTTTATCCCTTAAAAAATCCATGGATAAAAAGATATCGTGCTTCAAATCATTATTAGCAGAAGATAAAATGTTATTTTATTAAACATTTTAAAATTACCGTTTTGTTGCTGCATGAAACTTGAAAATGAAATTTCGTTCGCACCGCGTAAATCTTATTTACCTAAAAAATACTTTTTAGAGATTCTTGAAACAGAAAAACTGATATCACCTCAAACTTAACCTGCTCTAACAGTTAATCTTTTTCTTTACCGCCCTCCTTCAACTCACTTTCAGACTTAATCACTTCGTTTCCGTTTTGTTGCTCAATTATATAAGCAGGCTCTTCTTTGCTTGCCTTTCGCTTTACCTCAGAACCCTGAATTTTTTTTGTAATTGTCTTTTCAGATTTTTCTTTTATGGTGCCTTCTGCTTTTGATTTGCCCCAATTCCAGTGTACTTTATCACCTTTTTTCATAAACTTAAATTTTTTTAGATAAACAAGTCCATAATAAAATTGTTGGCATAAATTTTACTTTTTTTCGCATGCTGCTAATAAAATTTTAATATCATCAATTAAAACACAGAAAAAGATGACTTTATATTTTGAATTTGAAGAACAAAGACGAAAAGCAGAAGTAAAGTGGCCAGATGATAGGGGCAGTATTAATGTTCAGCTTACTGATTATGAACTTACACAGAAATTTCCTGTTGATCTCATTTTCGATATAAACGGAAGAAACAAAGTTTCTTATACAATAGAAAATCCTGACAATAAAAGACTTACCCAGCTCCAAAAAATTATTTGCAAGCGACTGCAGGAATTTACAAACCGGTTATAGAATTTTTTTGCTCTTATACCATTTTTAAAACAACTCTTTGGGAAAATGGTTATAAATAGACAGGAAATGTAGTAGGATATTTTGTGGCATACTTATTTACACATTTGTAATAAAACTGCTATGAACAGATATAATCAGAAATATGATTTAATGAAAAAAACGGTGGTTATAACAGGAGCCTCAAGTGGTGCTGGTCGGGCTGCTGCTATGGAATTTGCAAGGCACGGAGCTAAAATTGTACTTGCTGCCCGCAATATGGAAGCACTGGATGAAGTTGAGGCTCAATGTCGTGAAATGGGAGCATTAGCGCTTGCAGTAAAAACAGATGTTACAGATGCAGAAGCTATGAAAAAGCTGGCAGCAATTGCTAATGAGTTTGGTGGCTCAATAGACATCTGGGTAAACAATGCCGGAGTGTTAGCAGCAGGAGAATTTACAGCCACTCCTGTTGAGGTGCATGACCAGGTAATCAGGATAAATCTTTTGGGATACCTGCACGGCGCTTATGCGGTGCTACCTTATTTTAAAAAGCAGCAATATGGGATGCTTATCAATAATATTTCTGTTGGCGGCTGGATACCTGTACCTTATGGAGTTGGTTATAGTGCCAGTAAGTTCGGGCTTCGTGGTTTCTCTCAGGCGCTGAGCGGAGAGTTAAGCAAATACAAAAATATTCATATTTGTGATCTGTTTCCGGCTTTTTTAGACTCTCCCGGTATACAACATGCAGCTAATTATACAGGTCACATTTTAAAGCCTGCGCCACCTGTTTACGATCCTCAGCGTCTTGCACGTGCCATGATTGATGTTGCCATGAGACCTAAGAAAGCTGTAACCGTAGGAAGCGCAGCAACCCTTCTGAGGTTGTCGCATTTTATAATGCCTTCAGTTACACGCACCATTACAGCAAAAGCTGTAGAAACTTACCTGGAAAAAGCAGACCCTGCTCCCGAAACAAGCGGAAATTTGTTTGCTCCTGCTAATTATGGTACAAGTATATATGGCGGGTGGAACTCACCTGCTGACTACGAACGTCGTAAAAAAAGTATTACCCAGTCATTGATTGTTGCAGGGTTAGCCGCGGGCGTGTTGTTATTAGGCAGGGCAAAGTTGATTAAAAAGAATTGAAGTTTATTTTTGATGAACTATTGATATAAGATAAGAAACACCACTAATACCAAACATTAATATTATTGGTTAAATTTATTTTCAAATCCATGTAGTTTTATGAATTCATCATACTCTATTGCAAATGTAGTTTTTGCATGATGTGCTTTTTGACTTTTGATATATTGAAAAACTTTTTCTAATTGCGACTCACTAACTGCATAAGCTGCATACCCGGTTTGCCATGCAAATTTTAATGTACTGTGTTGTTTTTTCTTATATAGCCCATGGTTTTAAACCATGGGCTATAAATTTTGTATCTGCTATTCTAAATGGATTTATCCATTTCATCTTTTTCCCTTCACAATCCCAATCTGCTCCTCATTCAACCCTTACAATTCATACATTAGGGTTATTTATCTTTTCATCTGTATATGCTATGCGTTGGCTCTCAAATTTGCAATGATTTTAATGCAATGGTTTAAAGAATAATTAAATACTTTTTGACAAATATTACTGATACGTTTTCAACGCTTCCTCCTCTCCCATTTCTCCTAACAACTTTTTCAGGCCTTCCAAATTCCGCTGTAAAACCACCTTTACATCTTCACCTTCTGTATGACCAATAATACCAATTGATCCGCTGAAGCCTGAAGCTTTCAGCTTTTTCAAAAGACCCAATTCTCTGTCACCCTGGCCAACCGGAATAATTATAGGACCTTCTGTGTTTTGAGGAGCATTAGTCCTCATTCCATTAATATTAACTGTTTTTAAATAGGGCTTTGTAACCTTAAGTATATTATCAAAGTCGTCCATCTGTTTTTGACCATGATGAAAATTGTAAATAATGCCTACATCCTTCAGACCCGACGCCTTAATTATTTTCACTTCATTTTCAGGTTCTCCAAACCAATCTTCGTGGTTGTATAAGGCAAGTGAGCACCCTATTTTTGCGGCACGATCATGAATACATTGAAGTGTTTTTACTCCCTTATTAATTTTCTCTTCTTCTGTTATTCCTTCAAAATAGCTGGCCGGAAAGCTTATCCATAATTCTGTTTGTGTATTCGTTTTTTGCAGTGTTTGTAAGATCGTTTCATTTGCCGGATCCAATATGTTACCTGATCCTCCATTCACCCAAAACCAGGCACTTTTCAATTGAATGCCGTACTTTTTCAACGTAGCGAGCTCGGTTTCCATATTGGGCAAATCCTTGTCGCGCCAATCGTATGCGAAAGAAGTAAAGCCAAGTTCTTTTAACATAACCGCTCTCTCTTCAGAGTTCCGCTTTTTACTATCGTAAGGTATAGTGCACCATGCAACAAGATTATTTCTTGAAAACAGCATATTATTTTTAGCCTTATCTCTATGCCTTGCTGTTGCACATGCAGTCAGCAGCAGAACAATGACAGCTATTGATACAAAGTTTCTGTCTGAGAAGGAAAGCTTGTAAAGTTTCTTTTTAAGGGGAAGTAATAACATAGCACGCAACAGGGATTAAGTAAAAAGTTTATTGATTATAGGATACGGCAATTCATAATCGAATATCATGACATCATCTATTTCCCGACTAAAATCTGTATCAATTCCTTTTCTTCCTGGTTCTTTTTATTAATTATTCCAAAATCGCTTTTATACTCCCATGTTGCCCAGCCTATATTGTTCGCTTCTAAAACCGATTTTATGTCGCGAAACCATTGGAAACGTGCTTCGTCCGGTACCGTTGTTAAACAACCCCATTCTCCGCAATATAAAGGAAGATCATATTGTTTTGCTATAGCAATTGGTTTAGCAAAATGTTTGGCTATTGTATCTTTAGTATAATAGTTTTTATTTTTTAAAATCTCATTGCGCAAAGTATCCGGCAAGTTTTTTATGTCTTCCTCTTTCACAATAACACCCGGGTAATTTACTGGTCCTTTGTAATCTTTAATCCGTGTCCATGACGCTTCATGATGGGTTAACAAAAAAGGTTCGTACATATGAAAGCTAAGGATAATATTTTTGTCGTTTGCAGGAATGCGTAGTTTATCAAAAGTATCAGGGTTCTGCCAAAGGTTTGATCCTATAACTATTTTTCTGTTTGGTTCGGCTTTGCGAATTATTATGACGGCTTTGTCAACCAGCTTGTTCCAGTCTTCAGAATCATCGGCTACAGGCTCATTCATCAGTTCATAAGCAACATCATCTACAGAGTATTTTTTCAGTGCCTGAGATAAATCGCGCCAGCATTGAAAAAACCTTTCCTGCGCAGCCGGTTGCGTCCACAATGGTTTCTCCTTTTCATTAAAATGGTGAGAGCGCAAAATATGCAGATCAACAACAGCTTTAAGCTTATATTCCTTGCACCAGTTCAGTGCCTGTTGCAAAAGTGAAAACCCCTCCTGGTCCTGTTGGCCGTTTTCTTGCCAAAGCTGCATTTCATCTACAGGAATTCGAATATGGTCAAAGCCAAGACCGGCCAGGTACTTCACATCCTTTTTTGTAAAATAATTTCGTCTTTCATCACCCCTGGCTTCACTTTGAGAAAGCCAGTGGCTAATATTCGTACCTCTTTTTATAACAAAACCAGCACCAGCTTTTATGGGCGGCAAAGCAAAGGATGCTGACTGAAATATGAGAAGAAAAAGTAAAAAGAGTGTTGGCAGCTGCAGAGATTTTTTTGTCATAGTTTGTTTTTTTAATTCTTGTGTAAGTTCAAGTCATAAGTGCAACAGGGAGTTTCACCCCCCTTTGAGCGGGCTAGCCCGCTCAAAGGGGGGTGAAACTGAAAACCTAATTTTGTGTTGCGATGACAAAAAAATATTTACAGCTCACCCTGGA